>ENA-ORRL01002312-ORRL01002312.1-human-gut-metagenome-genome-assembly--contig:-NODE-2312-length-11593-cov-3.092217_pt1 | contig 11593 bp, 12 predicted proteins | sample MGYA00242175_ERZ509134 | MGnify/ENA primary metagenome ERZ509134 (study PRJEB26280, sample SAMEA2338660) | human gut metagenome | biome: human gut; feature: human-associated habitat; material: faeces... | reverse complement strand
GAAATGAATGGAGCGGATGGAGCTTTCGCATCCGCCGGAAGCGGAATAAGCGGAATTTATTTCGACGTGATCCAGGATTCGTCGGATGGGTTGGCCCGGAACCTCTTCAGCCGCTCAATGTCCTCCGGCTTGATCTTCCCCTCCTCAGCGGCCGCCTCGCAGACGGCATCGAAGTTGGAGAGGGAGTGGTTGACGACATTCGCGGCGGCCAGCCGGTCCAGGCCCTTTTGGAGCCCGTAAGTGAAGATGGATGCGACGCCGAGAACCTCGGCACCCGCCTCCCGCAGCGCCTCCACAACTTCAATGCAGCTGCCGGCGGTGGAGATCAGGTCCTCCACCACAACGACCTTCTGGCCCTTCTCCAGCCTGCCCTCGATGCGGTTCTGGCGGCCGTGGTCCTTGTTGCCGGAGCGGACGTAGCCCATGGGCAGGTCCATCAGGTGGCCCACGATGGCCGCGTGAGCGATGCCGGCGGTGGACGTGCCCATCAGCACCTCCGCGTCCGGGTAATGGGTGCGGATCAGCTCCACCAAGCCCTTCTCCACGGCCGTGCGGACGGCGGGAGCGGTGAGGGTCAGGCGGTTGTCGCAGTAGATGGGGCTCTTGATGCCGCTGGCCCAGGTGAAGGGCTCGTCCGGCCGCAGGAACACCGCGCCGATGCTCAGCAGATCGTGGGCGATTTCACGTTCTAAGTTCATGGAAAAATCCTCCTTATCCAAATGTGCGAAGATGGTCAGTGCTTTCGGCCGACCCAGAAAGCACTTGCGGCCACAATGGCTGCAAGGTACAATAGCGCCGACTCGGTATAACCGAATGGCAGGGCTTTGATCCAGATTACTCCGAATGCCAGTACCATGAAAAAGACAGCAATGACAAGGGCAAGTTCCATCAAATCAAATTTCATGCAGACGTGCCCCCGTTCCGCTCAGCCCCAAAAGTCCTTGACCGCTCTCCGATAAGCGGACACCGGGTCCTCCGCCTGGGTGATGGGACGGCCCACCACGATGTAGTCGGAGCCGAGCTCCTTCGCCCGCGCGGGCGTGGTGACCCGTTTCTGGTCGCCCGCGTCCCCGTCGGCAAAGCGCACACCGGGGGTCACGGTGAGGAAGTCCTTGCCGCAGCGCTCATGGACAACGCCCGCCTCCAGCGGAGAGCACACCACGCCGTCCAGACCCGCCTGCGCGGCGTTTTCGGCATAGTGCATCACCACCTCGGCAAGCGGCTTTTCGATCCACAGCTCCCGCTCCATGCGCTCCTGATCGGTAGAGGTGAGCTGGGTCACGGCGATGAGCAGCGGGCGGGTGCCGCCGGGCCGGGTGAGGCCCTCCAACGCGGCGGTCATCATGGCGGCGGTACCGGCGGCGTGGAGGTTCACGATGTCCACATCCAGCGCAGACAATGCCGCCATGGCCTTTTTCACGGTGTTGGGAATGTCATGCAGCTTGAGATCCAAAAAGATTTTATGTCCGCGACCGCGAATTTCCCGGACGATGGAAGGCCCTTCGGCGTAAAACAGCTCCATGCCGATCTTCACAAAGGGCTTTTCCTCGGTGAAACGGTCTAAAAAGGCCAGTGTCTTTTCCTTGCTGTCGAAGTCCAGCGCAACGATAACGTCCTTACCCATGATGTGCTCCTCCTATGATCTCCGTCAGATTTTCCATGCCGTACCGTTCCATCACGGCAGGCAGATCTTCGATAATGGTCTTGCAGGCATACGGCTCCACAAGGTTCGCCGCGCCCACGCCGACGGCAGCGGCGCCCGCCAGCATCAGCTCGATGACGTCCGCCGCCGTGGTGACGCCGCCCATGCCCACGATGGGGATGGAAACGGCCTCATAGACCTGATACACCATCCGCACCGCCAGCGGGAACATCCCCGGGCCGGACATACCGCCGGTGGTGTTGGCCAGTAGCGGACGGCGGCGTTTCAGGTCGATGCGCATCCCCGGCAGGGGGTTGATAAGGCTCACGCCGTCGGCCCCCGCGTCCTCGCAGGCCTTGGCAACGGCGGCAATATCAGCCGCCGTGGGGGACAACTTCAAAATGATGGGCTTTTTCGTCACCGCCCGGACAGCCTTCGTCACCTCGGCGGCGGACTTGGGATCCGCGCCGAAGGCGGCCCCGCCGCCGTGGACGTTGGGACAGGAGATGTTGACCTCCAACCAGCCCACCTGCTCCTGCGCGTCTAACTTCTCGCAGACCTCGGCGTATTCCGCCACGGAAAAGCCGCTGACATTCGCCATCACCGGCTTGTGAAATACCTGCTTGAGCTTTGGCAGCTCCGTTTCGATCACCGCGTCCACGCCGGGGTTTTGCAGCCCCACCGCGTTCAGAAGACCGCCCGCGTACTCCGCGATGCGGGGGGTGGGGTTTCCAAAGCGGGGCTCCCGGGTCGTGCCCTTGAAAGAGAAGGTGCCCAGCACATTGATGTCGTACAGCTCCGCGAACTCATAGCCAAAGCCGAAGGTGCCGCTGGCGGGGATGATGGGGTTGTCCATCTCAATGCCGCAGAGGATCACTTTTGTGTTCACCATACGATCTCCTCCTTTTCCAGCACGGGGCCGTCCTTGCAGATGCGCTTATTGCCGTATTTCGTCTCGCAGGAGCAGCCCATGCAGGCCCCGAAACCGCAGCCCATCCGCTCCTCAAAGCTGAACTGGCCGGAGGTCTTGCAAGCGTCGTACACCGCCTTGAGCATCGGCTCCGGGCCGCAGGTGTAGAGATAGGTGTAGTCGGACACGGCGGCCATGCCGTCGGTCACAAGGCCGTGGATGCCCGCGCTGCCGTCGGCGGTGGCGATGACGACCTCCGCACCCAGCGCCCGAAATTCCTCCGCTAAAAAAATCTCGGATTTTCGGTTAAAGCCCAGCACGGCGGTGACGCGCCTGCCTTGGGCGGTCAGCCGCTTGGCAAGGCCGTACAGCGGCGGGATCCCCACGCCGCCGCCCACCAGCAGGGGGTGTTCCCCGCCGCGGGACACGTCAAAGCCGCTGCCAAGGCCCGTCAGCACATCCAGTTCCGTGCCGGGAGCCATGCCCGTCATGGCCTCGGTGCCGTGGCCCAAGACTTTATAAATAAGCGTCAATTTTCCGTTCTCCCAATCGCACACGGAGATGGGGCGGCGGAGGAAAAAGCCGGAGAGCTTCAGATTCACGAACTGCCCCGGTGCGGTGATGGCGGAGGTGTCCCCCGCCAGCCGCAGACGGTAGATGCCGTCGGCCAACCGTGTGTTTTCAAGTATTGTCAGGTTTGTTTGTTTCACAGTCTCTCTCCTCTTAACAGCCGCTCCTCATCGCACCACACAGCGCCCTCGCCCGTCGCTGTCAGCAGGCAGCGGCCTTGAACCTCCCAGCCTGTAAAGGGCGTTGCCTTACCCATGGAGAGGAAGTCCGCCGGGTCGACACGGTAGCTGTCGTTTAGGTCGAACACGGTAACGCCGGTGTCCGCCGGGATGTTGAAACGGCGGCAAGGCGCGTCGTGGAGCAGCTCCATGAGCCGTTCCATGGAAATGACGCCGGGCTTTACAAGATAGGTGTAGAGCAGCGGGAAGGCTGTTTCCAGTCCCACGATGCCCATGGCGCTTTTTTCCAGTCCCCTTCCCTTTTCCTCGGCGCTGTGGGGGGCGTGATCCGTGGCGATCATGTCGATGGTGCCGTCCGCCAGACCCTCCAGCAGCGCCTCCCGGTCGCTCTTATCGCGTAGGGGCGGGTTCATCTTGAAGCGGCCGTCCTCCTGCAAACAGGCGTCGTCCAGCAGCAGGTAGTGGGGGCCGGTCTCGCAGGTGACGTTCAGGCCCTCGACCTTGGCCTTGCGGATGAGCGCGACGCTCTCCTTGGTGGAGATATGGCAGACGTGATAGCCGCAGCCCGTCTCCCGCACCAGTTCCAGATCTCGCTGGATGGGCCGCCACTCGCTCTCGGAGCAGATGCCCCGATGTCCGTGGGCGCGGGCATAGGCGCCGTCATGGATGTAGCCGCCCCGCAGGAGAGAATTGTCCTCGCAGTGGGCCACGATCAGCTTGCCGAGGCGCTTGGCCTCCAGCATGGCGCGGCGCATCATATCACGATCCTGAACGCCCTTTCCGTCGTCGGAGAAAGCCACCACATAGGGGGCCATAGCGTCCAAGTCCGCCAGCTCCCTGCCCTGCTCGCCTTTCGTGATGGCCCCGTAGGGCAGAACGCGGATCACGGCGTCCTTTTGAATGGCGTCCAGCTCCATTTGCAGCGTCTCCATGCTGTCCGGCACAGGATTCAGATTCGGCATGGCGCATACGGCGGTATAGCCGCCGTGGGCCGCCGCCAGCGTACCGGTGCGGATGGTCTCCTTATAAGAAAAACCCGGCTCCCGAAGATGTACATGCACATCAACGAAACCGGGTAATATGGTAAAGGAAGAAACATTCAGGGACGAAGGAAAAACAATATCCTTGCAAAAAACACGATCCCCAAAGGAAACGGAAACATCACCGCCGCTGAAAGCACCTCGGCGGAACACCTGCGCACCCTTCAAAACCACGGTCACGACGATCGCCTCTCTTTCCTCAAATTTTTGATAGAATACCACGCGAGGATTGCCTTGTCAAGACAAAAAATGGTTTTTCGACGATAAGTTTTTTCAAGGAGCAATATAAGCGTATCTTATGAATTGTCATAACGATATAAATGTAGCTAAGATTTTCTATCTTCTTTCTCCCTTTTGCGGAATGGACGAAAAGCGGGGCGTATGGTACACTGAAAGCAAGTTGAGCTCTTTGTAACTGACGGAATGTGGGCTACCACGGGGGAGCAGGGAGCATCGCTCTGAGGCGGCGCGTTTCAGAGGCCGACCGTCTGGGCACTCCAACTGCAAAGGGCAGCGGAGCGCCTATTTTTATGTTTGAGGGAGGGAACGCAGATGAGAAAGGTTGCGATCGTTATGGGTAGCAAGAGTGATCTGCCCGTCGCGGAGAAGGCCGTAGGCGTATTGCGAGACTACGGCGTCCAGATGGAAGTGCGCGTATTATCCGCTCACCGGTGTCCGAATGAAGCAAGGGAATTTGCCGCGTCGGCTCGGGAGGGCGGATTTTCTGTTATCCTCGCGTTCGCCGGCATGGCAGCGCATCTTGCCGGTGCGATGGCGGCAAACACCACGCTGCCGGTGATCGGCGTGCCGTGCAGCGGGACGAAGCTTGACGGCGTGGACGCGCTGCTCTCCACCGTGCAGATGCCGAGCGGCATCCCTGTGGCGACGGTGGCAGTGGACGGCGGGAAGAACGCCGCGCTGCTGGCGGTGCAGATCATGGCGGTCTCCGACGCGGAGCTCGCCCAAAAGCTGGACGAGGCGCGGACGCGGGAGCGGGACGCCGTGCTGCGCGCGGACGAAGAGGTTCGGGCGCTTTATCAGTAAATAAGGAATACACTTCAAGAAATAAAAGGAGAGCGGAAAGCAATGAAACTCGTATATACCGGAAAGACCAAGGATGTATTCGCACTGGACAACGGTAACTACCTGCTCAGGTTCAAGGATGACTGCACGGGCAAGGACGGCGTGTTTGACCCCGGCGAGAACAGCGTGGGCCTGACCATCGAGGGCGTGGGCAATGTCAACCTGCGCATGACCAAGCACTTTTTTGAAAAGATCAACGCCGCCGGCATCCGCACGCACTATGTCTCCGCGGATCTGAAGGAGACCACGATGGAGGTCCTGCCCGCGAAGGTCTTCGGCCACGGGCTGGAGGTCATCTGCCGTCTCAAGGCGGTGGGGAGCTTCCGCCGCCGCTACGGTGAGTACATTGAAGAGGGCGCCGACCTGCCCGCCTATGTGGAGACGACCTTCAAAAATGACGCGCTGGGCGATCCGCTGGTGACGAAGGACGGTCTTGTGGCGCTGGGCGTGATGACCGAGCAGCAGTATGACGACATCAAGGCCATGACGCAGAAGATCACCGAGATCGTCGCGGATGACCTGCGCGAAAAGGGCCTTGTCCTCTACGACATCAAGTTTGAGTACGGCTACGCGCCGGATGGCAGCGTGATGCTGATCGACGAGATCTCCTCCGGCAATATGCGCGTCTATCGGGACGGAAAGTACATCGACCCCATGGCGCTCTCTGAGCTGTTCTTTGCGTAATGGGGGGCTTTTTCGGCGCGGTCTCGGACCGCGATGTCGCGCTGGATGTCTTCTTCGGCACGGACTATCATTCTCACCTCGGCACGCGCCGCGGCGGAATGGTGCTCTTTGACAAGAAGGAGGGCTTCCAGCGCCAGATACACAACATTGAAAATACGCCCTTTCGGACGAAGTTTGAGCGGGACCTCGCGGACTTCCGCGGCCACGCGGGGCTCGGCTGCATCAGCGACAGCGACCCCCAGCCGCTGCTCGTGCGCTCCCATCTGGGCTTGTACGCCATCGTGACGGTCGGCATCATCAACAACACCGACGAGCTGGTGAAGGCTTATCTCTCCGACAAGGGCCAGCAATTTCTGACGCTGAGCAGCGGCCGCGTGAATGTCACCGAGTTGACCGCCGCGCTCATCAATCAGGAAAACGACCTTGTCTCCGGCATCCTCCACGCGATGGAGGTCATCGACGGCTCCATGACGATCCTGATTTTGACCGAGGAAGGAGAGCTGATCGCCGCGCGTGACAGCATGGGGCGCCTCCCTGTGCTGATCGGGCAGCGCGAGAACGGCTACTGCGTATCGTTCGAGTCCTTCGCCTATCATAAGCTCGACTATCAGGATGCCTATGAGCTGGGGCCGCGGGAGATCGTCCGGCTGAACGCCAAGGGCTTCCAAACACTCTCTCCCGCGGGGAAGCAGATGAAGATCTGCGCCTTTTTGTGGACCTATTACGGCTACCCGAACTCCAACTACGAGGGTGTGAACGTGGAGCTGATGCGCTATCGCAACGGCGCGATCATGGCGCGGGATGAGGCGGAGCGCGGCGGCGTGCCCGATGTGGATTTTGTCGCCGGCGTGCCGGATTCCGGCGTGCCGCACGCCATGGGCTATGCCAACCACAGCGGCAAGCCCCTTGCGCGCCCCTTTGTGAAATACACCCCGACCTGGCCGCGCTCCTTCATGCCGGAGGATCAGCAGGTGCGCAGCAGAGTGGCGCGCATGAAGCAGATCCCCGTGCCGGAGCTGATCGAGGGGAAGAAGCTGCTGTTTGTGGATGACTCCATCGTGCGCGGCACGCAGCTGCGCGAGACCGTGGATTTTTTATACAGCACCGGCGCGGCGGAGGTCCATATGCGCTCGGCCTGCCCGCCCATCATGTACCCCTGCCGCTACCTGAACTTTTCGCGCGGCAACAGCGCCATGGACCTGCTCGCGCGCCGCATGGTGCAGGAGCTGGAGGGCAACGAGGGCCAAAAGCATCTGGAGGAATACGCCGACAGCCGCACCGAGCGCGGAAAATGCCTGCTGCATGAGATCTGCGCGCAGTTTGGCTTTGATTCACTCTCCTATCAGTCCCTTGACGGGCTGCTGGAGGCGATCGGTATTGACAGGGACAAGGTCTGCACCTACTGCTGGACCGGAAAGGAATGACATTATGGGCATCTCTCACTCGGAAGCATACGCGGCCGCCGGCGTTGACATCGAGGCGGGCTATCAGGGCGTAAAAATGATGAACCGCTATGTACAGCGCACGCTCACAGCCGATGTGATTTCCGATCTCGGCGGCTTCGGCGGGCTTTTCTCGCTGGACCTGCACGGGCTTGAAAAGCCGGTGCTGGTCTCCGGCACGGACGGCGTGGGCACCAAACAGCGCATCGCGCAGCTCATGGATCGTCACAACACCGTCGGCATCGACTGCGTGGCGATGTGCGTCAACGACATCATCTGCTGCGGGGCGAAGCCGCTGTTCTTCCTTGACTACATCGCCATCGGCAAGAACATCCCGGAAAAGGTCGTGTCGCTGGTCTCGGGCGTATCCGAGGGCTGCGTACGCGCGGGCTGCGCGCTCATCGGCGGCGAGACCGCCGAGCACCCCGGCACGATGAAGCCGGACGATTACGACCTTGCGGGCTTTGCCGTGGGCGTCGTGGACCGTGGCAAAATTCTGGACAAGAACAAAATGCAGCCGGGAGACGTGGTCATCGCGCTGCCCTCCAGCGGGCTGCACTCCAACGGCTACTCGCTCGTGCGCAAGGTGTTCGATGTGGAGAACGCCGACCTCGGGCAGTATTACGGTGAGCTGGGCTGCGCGCTGGGCGAGGAGCTGCTGCGCCCGACAAAAATCTATGTCCGTCCTGTGTTAGCGGCCATCGAAGCCGCCGATATCCGCGGCATCAGTCACATCACCGGCGGCGGCTTCTATGAGAACGTGCCCCGGATGATGACCGACGGCCTCACCGCCCAGATCCACCTGGACTCCTTCCCCCGCCTGCCCATCTTCGACCTGATTCAGAAGACCGGAAACATCCCGGAGCGGGACATGTACAACACCTTCAACATGGGCATCGGCATGGTGCTGGCCCTGCCCGCCGGCCAGGCCCAGCAGGCCCTGGAGATCCTGTCCGCCGCCGGCGAGACCGCCTATCAGATCGGCGAGGTGATCTCCGGCGAGGACGGCGTCGTCCTGGTGTAATTTTGGGTAGGGGCGGATACTATCCGCCCGCTTTCCCGCGGCTGTCCTTTTCCGCGGGCGGCTGATAGCCGCCCCTACATCCGAGGAGGTTTTCTTCATGTCCAAACGCATTGCCGTGCTGGTCTCCGGCGGGGGGACCAATTTGCAGGCCCTCATCGACGCCCAGGCCCGGGGGGAGATCGTCAACGGGGAGATCGTCCTGGTGATCTCCTCCACCCCCAGCGCCTACGCCCTGGAGCGGGCCGCCAAGGCGGGCATCCCCAGCTGTGTGGTGGCCCGGAAGGAGTACCCCTCCAACCAGGCCATGACCGTGGCCCTGGTGGGCAAGCTGAAGGAGGCCCGGATCGACCTGGTGGTGCTGGCCGGATTCATGGTCATTCTCACCAGTGAGATGGTGCAGGCCTACCCCAACGCCATTCTGAACGTCCACCCCGCCCTCATTCCCTCCTTCGCCGGCCCCGGCTGCTACGGCCTCCACGTCCACGAGAAGGCCCTGGAATACGGGGTGAAGCTCACCGGCGCCACCGTCCACTTCGTCAGCGAGGAGTGCGACGGGGGCCCCATCGTCTCCCAAAAGGCGGTGGAAGTTCTGCCCGACGACACCCCGGAGGTCTTACAGCGCCGGGTCATGGAGCAGTGCGAGTGGCAGCTCCTGCCCCAGGCGGTGTCCCTGTTCTGCCAGGACCGACTGAAGGTGGAGGGGCGGACTGTGCGGATTTTGAATGCAGAATGATATTTTGTTCTGTGGAATCTTTTTTACAACCAAGCACGCGGTGTAACTGACGGAAGTGGAATCGACCACGGGGAGCATCGCCTCTGAATTGCCGACCGTCTGGGCGCACCCGTTTGAATAAACGCGGTGCGCCCTTTTTGCTGGTGTAACCGTAGAGAAAGGAAGATTTTATGTCTGTGCAGACCGTCTTGGCCGCCGGGTTTCTGCTTCTGGGCGGCGCATTGCTCTTACTTGTCAGCAGCCTGGGTTTCCTCAGCGAGTGGTTTTTCCCCTTCGGCTTACTTTTTATCCTGATTGGGGCAATTCCCCTGATGATCCACCTGGCCAAGTGCTGGTTCGCCTGGTATTGTAAATTACCTATTTTCCCCACAGACAATTCCAAAAAGGAGGACTAACCATATGAAAACATTGGATTTGAACGAAATTTTGAAGAGCCGGCCCTACCCCGGCCGGGGCATTTTGATCGGTCAGGCCCACAACGGAACTTGGGCCCAGTCTGTCATCGCCTACTTCATCATGGGCCGCAGCGAGAACAGCCGCAACCGGGTTTTTGAGGAAACCGAGGACGGCATCCGCACCAAGGCCTTTGACGAGAGCAAGATGACCGACCCCTCCCTCATCATTTACCACCCGGTGCGCATGGTGGGCACCACCACCATCGTCACCAACGGTGACCAGACCGACACCATCCGGGACGCCCTGCTGGAGGGCCGCAGCTATGTGGACGCCCTGCGCACCCGCACCTATGAGCCGGACGAACCCAACTACACCCCCCGCATCTCCGGCGTGGTGAACCGGGACGGCAGCTACTGCCTGTCCATCCTCAAATCCATGGACGGCGACCCCGGCGTGTGCCAGCGCCACTTCTATGAGTACAGTTCCCTGAGCTATCAGACGGGCCACTTCATCAGCACCTATGAGGGCTTCGGGGACCCCATCCCCTCCTTCTCCGGGGAACCGGTGCGGGTGGCCATCACCGCCCCCACCGCCAAGGAGCTGGCCAACCAGCTGTGGGACAGTCTGAACGAGGACAACAAGGTATCCCTGTATGTACGCTATGTGGACCTGCGCAACGGGTTTGCCGAGACGGTCATCCGCAACAAGCTGGGGGAGGACTTCTACAGCGCACCCAAGGTCCCCGTCTGGCGGCAGGATTGAGGAGGCCCGCCATGGCCCTGACTGACTCCATTCTCGCCCTCCAGCATGAGCGCACCCAGGTCCCCTTTCAGCCCCCCACGGTGTGCACGGCGGAGGCCTTCCCCATCCTCCTGGCGGGGGTGCCCGCCCTGCGGAAGGTCCCCGGCCTGGCCACGCTGGAGGACGCGGGGGAGGCCTACTTCACCTCCATCCCCTACTGCCTGAGCGGGGAGGACCGGCAGAAGACCCGGGAGCACCTGGAACAGGTCTACGGCATCACCGGCCGGGACAGCATGGTCGCCTTCTGCCAAAATGAGCTGTGGGTCCACCCGGAGTACCTGGACTTTGAGTCCTTCTGGGAGGGCCGGCCCGCCTTCTCCCTGGACGAGCTGAACCCCGGCGCCCGGGAGACCTTCCAGCGGCTGTCCGGCTTTGCCCGGCAGTTCCAGCCCTTTGTGGGCCGCCGGGGCTTCCTGGCTTGGGACATCAGCGAGACGCTGGGACACCTGCGCATGGCCTGTGCCTGTGACCTGATCTCCCCCCAGGAATATAGAGAACTCTCCCAGCACTGGGTGGAGCAGGCCGCCGCCTTCCACAGCTGGGATGAGTACGCCGTGGGCCTGGTGTGCGGGGCCGCCTACTGGGCCTTCCGCATGGGCGGGGACCAGGGGGCGGAGGACGCCGCCGCCTATCTGGACCTGAACCTGCGGCTGGTGCGCCAGCTGCTGGGCAGCAAGCAGGCCTGGGCGGGCCGCATGTGGCGCCGCCCCCAGGGGAAGGCCTACAAGCTCTCTCCGCCCGAGATGCGGGCGCTGCTCCAGAACTGGGAGGGGCCGGACGGCTGTCTGGCCACCGACCACATCACCGTCCTGGGGAAGAAAGTGGGCTACTGCTACCGGGAGAAGCCGGACGAGGGCTACCCGGACAGCGGCTGGCGGTTCTTCTCCGGGGAGGAGACCGACGAGTACGCCAACGACGTCAACAATGTGGGGGTCTACGCCCTGAACACCATCTGCAACTATGATCCGGACATTCTCCCCCTCCTCACCGCCCCCTACGGCACCGCCTACGCCCGGGGGGAGGACGGGAAATTCCACGCCGAGCCCTGATCCTGTAGAGGCGGCTGTCAGCCGCCCGCCGGACCCACAA
>ENA-ORRL01002308-ORRL01002308.1-human-gut-metagenome-genome-assembly--contig:-NODE-2308-length-11612-cov-7.189409_pt1 | contig 11612 bp, 8 predicted proteins | sample MGYA00242175_ERZ509134 | MGnify/ENA primary metagenome ERZ509134 (study PRJEB26280, sample SAMEA2338660) | human gut metagenome | biome: human gut; feature: human-associated habitat; material: faeces... | reverse complement strand
GTCGCCGGCAGCCGCCAGAACCATATTGCCCGGTGCATAGAAGGCTTTGCAGCTGTCGTAAAGCATCTCCGGCGTGATCTCAGCAATGCTCTCCACCGTGCCCGCGATATCGCTGCGGATGGGATGCTCGTGGTACAAGCACTCGAACAGGCCGGTGATGAGCCGCCAGTCCGGGCTGTCATCGTACATTTTGATCTCCTGTCCGATGATGCCCTGCTCCTTGGCGATGGTCTGCTCGGTAAAATAGGGGTGCCCCACCATGCCCAGCAGCACGTCCAAGCTTTCGTCCAGCTGCTGGGTGGCCGTGAACAGGTAGCAGGTGCGGTCAAAGCTGGTAAAGGCGTTGGCGTTGGCACCGGTCTTTGCGTACTTGGCAAAGGCATCGCCGTCCTCGTCCTCAAACATCTTGTGCTCCAGAAAATGCGCTACACCGGCCGGCAGATGCACCGTTTGCCCGTTCAGGCAGAAATCCCGGTCGATGGAGCCGAACTTGGTAGCATAGATCACATGGGTGCTGGAATAGCCCGGCATGGGACGCACCAGCACCGTCAGGCCGGAGGGCAGGGTCTGCCACTGGTCGGCCACGGTCTTTTCCAGCAGGGTCTGGTTATTCTGCGGCATGGGCAGCATCCTCCTTTGTAAGCAGATAGCTGACCGAGAGGGTCAGGCGGCGCAGGATATCCCGCACCTCGTCTTTGGTCACGGCGCGTAGAGCATTCCGCGCCTGCTCCGGGCTCTGGATGGGTGCAGCGCTGTTGGCACCGGCGCGCAGCACCTCGATGTAGTACCAGCTTTCGATGCCGCCAAGGCTGTCCTCTATCCCGTTCATGCCGCTGAGCAAGCCCCGGCGGCAGTCCTCAAATTCCTCGTCGGTGATAGGGCCGGTGCACAGGTCTGCAAGTTCCTTCAAAATGGCCTGCTCTGCGCGGGCGGCATCGGCGTGCTCCACACCGCTGTTCACCGCCATGCTGCCGGTAAAACTTTGGAAGGAGGAGGAGCAGTAGTAGCACAGATGGTCCCGCTCCCGCACATTGAGGAACAGGCGGCTGGTCACGCTGCCGCCGTACAGCGCCATGGCAAGGCGCACTGCTGCCAGCTGCTGCGGCTGCATGGGCTGCCCCAGTGTGAACAGCATACACAGCTTTGCCTGCACCATATCGTAGTTTTCGGTCTTGTGCACCGGTGCAATGGTGGGCATGGCCATGTTTTCCACCAGCGGCAGCGGGGCGCGGTCGATGCAGGCAAGCTCTGCCAGCAAAGCATCCCGGATGGCGGCGGTCTGGGCGGCGTCGCAGCCCAGCACCAGCAGCTCGATGTTGGCGGTGCGCAGCATCTGCTGATAAGCGGCGGTCAGCATGGCGGGGGTAAGGCTGTCCACCTCTTCCAGATAACCCTCCTGCCGCACGCCTGCCGGGCTGTCGCCAAAAAACTCCCGGTTAGCCTGATGCAGGCAGTAGATACGTTTATCGTTGATCTCGTCCTCAAGGCCTTTTTTCAGCATCTGCTTTTCAATGCTGACGGCCTGCGGGTCAAAGCAGCCGTCCACAAGATAGGGATGGAAGGCCGCACCCAGCGCAATTTTGGTATACTCGGCGGTCAGCGCCTCGCCTTCCAGCGCAAAGGCATCCTTGATGCCGGTCACACTGACGCAGAGGTTGTGGTTGCAGCCCATGGGGCGGGCGTCCACGGTCAGGTCTGCGCCGTAGAGCTTTGCCAGCTTTTTGGTCAGCCGGGTCATATCCGGGCAGTCCGCATAGCCGCGCTCCATCACCAGCGGCAAAAGCGCATGGGCAGTGGCCGTTTTACGCTGGGCCGGGAAAGCAAAATGGATGCTGATGCGGCAGCGGTTGAATTTAGAAGCCGGGTCGCAGGAAAGATGCACGCCCGGTGCAATGAGAGTACGTTCCAATGATAGTTCCCTTCTCTCTGTGCCACAGCACAGAGCATTTGATTCAGTCTGCCCGCTGCAGGGCGATGAACTCTTCCAGGCTCAGGCCGCTGGCGCGGATGGCAAGGGCGTTTTCCACCCCCACATAGCGCCAGTGCCACGGCTCGAACACGATACCGGTGGCGGCCTGCCGGTCCTGCGGGTAGCGCAGGATAAAGCCGTATTCCGCCGCGTAGGCCGTAAGCCACTCGTAGGCGCGGGTCTCGGCAAAACTGGTGTCCTGCTGCGGATTGTCCGCGCTGAGGATATCTGCCGCGTAGCCGGTGCCGTGCTCGTTGGCGTTGGCGGCGGGCTGGATGGTAGCCGCCAGACGGGCGGCTTCCTCCTCACTCTTGCGCTTATCGCGGTAGGTCTGCACCCGGGCCTCGTAGGCGGCCTGCCGGGTGTCGGCGTCCTGATAACCGGCCACAAGGGTCAGGCTGACGCCGTCCGCCTGCGCGGCGGCGGCCATACTGCGATACTGCATGGCAGCTTCGGCCTCCAGCTGCTGGCCAGTGGCCTCGTCGGCGGTATCCAGCAGCGGGGCAGGCTCGGCGGTATAGGGCAGGTTGGCATTCACCAGCGTAAGCCGGGCGTCTGCTGCGTCGAACACATAGTCTGTGCCGTCGTACACGCTGGCTGCAAATACCTTTGGCCCGGCCAGCAGGCCGTGCACCTTGGGCAGCAGCCACAGGATGCCCCCGGGCAGCAGCGCCCCCACTGCCGCGCAGCCGGCCAGAAACAGCCCCCAGTTGCGGGCCAGTCGCAGCATTTTGCGGCGCTTCCATTGTTGATAGGTCAGGCGCTTCTCAGCAGGCGCTCTGGAGGTACGGGTGGATTCACTCATGCGGCGGGGCTCCTTTTCGGCATTGTTGCAGCGCCGGTGCGCCGCACAGATTCAAACTATATTATACACCCCTTTGCAATTTGTGTAAACGCCGCTGTGTGTAAAAAAATTATGACCCGCCCGCCCCCCAGCAGGGAGCAGACAGGCCATAACTGAAAATTTTACGCAGATCAGTCAAACAGCATATCGTGGATGGCACCGACAGCCTTGTCGGCGTCTGCACGGTCGATGATGCAGGAGATCTTGATCTCGCTGGTGGAGATCATTTTGATGTTGATATTGTTGTTGGACATTGCCTCGAACATCTTGGAGGCAACGCCGCTGTGGCTCTGCATACCGGCACCCACGATGGAGACCTTGGCGCAGGTGGTGTCCACACTGACATCGTTGAAGTGTGCACTTTCCTTCAGCACACGCATGGCCAGCTCGGCTTCGCCTTCGGCACAGGTAAAGCTGATGTCCTTCTTGCCGTCGCGGCCGGTGGACTGCAGAATGATGTCCACGTTGATGTTCTTCTGTGCCAGCAGACCGAAGATCCTAAAGCTCATGCCCGGCTCATCGGGAACGTTGAGAATCGTGATAACGGCAACATCGGTGTCCTTGGCGACACCCTTGATCAGCATACCTTCCATGTCCTTTGTAACCTCCTTAACCACCGTACCCGGGATGGGGTTCAGGCTGGAGAGCACCTCCAGCTCCACATTGTACTTTTTAGCCAGCTCCACGCTGCGGTTGTTCAGCACCTGTGCGCCCAGAGATGCCAGTTCCAGCATCTCGTCAAAGGTGATCTCCTCCAGCTTACGGGTGTTGCTCACTTTGCGCGGGTCGGCGGTATAAACGCCCTCCACATCCGTGTAGATCTGGCAGCGGTCAGCGTGCAGGGCAGCGGCAATCGCCACAGCACTGGTGTCGGAGCCGCCGCGTCCCAGAGTGGTGATGTCATCCAGCTTGTTCAAGCCCTGGAAGCCTGCCACCACCACCACGCGGTTGCGCTCCAGCTCGGAGGAAATCCGCTCGGTCTCCAGCCGGGTGATGCGCGCCTTGGTGTAGGCACGGTCGGTACGGAAGCCCCCCTGCCAGCCGGTCAGGCTGATGGCATGGCAGCCCAGCTCGTTCAGCGCCATGGCCAGCAGTGCGATGCTGATCTGCTCGCCGGAGGCCAGCAGCATATCCATCTCACGCGCCGAGGGGTTATGGGTGATCTCCCCTGCCTTGGCGATCAGGTCATCGGTGGTGTCGCCCTGTGCGGAAACTACCACCACTACGTCATTGCCCGCGTTGTGGGTGTTGGCCACGATCCGCGCAACGTTGAAGATACGGTCACGGTCCTTTACGGAAGAACCGCCGAATTTCTGTACGATCAACGCCATATCTTGTCACTCTCCTCTTTAACGCCCCGCGCTTGCGGGGGGCTTGCCGGGCGGAAGCGTCCTTGCACTTCCCTTACCCATTTATCATTCCACGGTTGCGCCGGTGTTATCGGCATCCAGCTGCAACAGTGTAAATGCTTCACATCCGTCCAGACCCTCCAGCAGCTCCAGACCTTTTTCCAGCTTGGAATAGAACTTTTCGGCCTCGGCCTTTTCTGCCACAGCCATGACCGTGCTGCCTGCACCGGACACATACACGGCCTTTGCGCCGCACAGCCGCGCCATATCGAATACCTCGCGGGAGCCGGGCATCAGGGGCATGCGATACTGCTGGTGCAGCTTATCCTCGGTGGCAATGGCCAGCAGGTCGTGCCGCCCCTCGCAGAAAGCTGCGGGCACCAGCGCCGCACGGGACAGGTTATACACCGCATCCTTATGGGATACCTCTTTAGGCAGGGCTGCGCGGGCTGCCTCGGTCAGCAGCTTGTAGTCCGGCACGATGGCAGCAAAGCAGAGGCTTTCATCCACATTCCGCTTGACCGAATACACCTTGCCGTCCTCGAACACGCTGCTGGTCAGGCCGCCCAGCAGTGCCGGAGCCACGTTATCGGGGTGTCCCTCAATGGCAGTTGCCAGCGTGAGCAGCTCCTGCGTGTTGAGCACATCGCCCAGCATCCGGTTTGCGCCCAGCAGACCCGCGATGATGCAGGCCGAAGAAGAGCCCAGACCCCGTGCCATGGGGATGGGGTTCGTCTGGGTGATCTTGAGGGGCGGGATCTGCTTGCCAACCTTTTCGAACAGACCCTTGGCGGAGCGGTACACGAGATTCGACTCGCCCCGGGGGATGCGTGTGCCGTCCGATGCCGAGATCTCCAGCACCTCGCTGTCCTCAAAGGTGACCGTGTTGTACAACGTAACTGCCAGACCCAGCGCATCGAAGCCGGAGCCCACGTTGGCGCTGGTGGCAGGGACCGAAACCTTGATCTTCATTGCCGCAGTTCCTTTCCGTTATACTTCCTCGGGCAGACGCTTGAGCACCAGCTTTACGCTGCCGCCCACGGCCTCCACCTTGCGCGCGGCCTCTGCCAGCGCACGCTCATCGGCGCGCTTCACAAAGTAGGCGCAGCCCTCGTACCGCTCATCCACCACCTTGCCGTAGCCGTAGATGGCTTCCACCACAGCGGGGGCAATGCCCGCCACACGCACATAATATGCAGCAGGAGCCGGGTCGGTGAGCATGCCGTCCACCGGGTCCGCAGGCTGCCAGAACAGGCTGTCGTGGACCTTGGAGCCGTTCTTGAGGGCATCCACCACATCGGCCACCACGGCGCTGGCGGTGGGCAGCTTGCCCGCGCCCTTGCCGTAGAACACCACGTCGCCCAGCATATCGCCCTTGACCAGCACGGCGTTGAACACATCGTCCACACCGGCCAGCTGGTGGCTCTTGGGCACCAGGCAAGGCTCCACACCGGCAGCCACGCTGCCGTCGTCGCCCCGCTTCATCCACGCAATGAGCTTGATGACGCAGTTCAGCCGCTCCGCCGCAGCCACATCGGCCACGGTGATGTCCCGGATGCCCCGGGTGGGGATGTTCTGGGGGTAGATCTGATGGCCGCAGACCAGCGAGGACAGGATGGCGATCTTGCGGCAGGCATCCCGGCCGTCCACATCGTCGCCGGGGTCCTTGGTCTCGGCATAGCCCAGCTCCTGCGCGATCTTCAGGGCCTCGTCAAAGCCCAGGTTCTCCCGCACCATCTTGGTCAGCATGAAGTTGGTGGTGCCGTTCACGATGCCCTCCACCTCGGTGATGACGTTGGCGGCCAGGCACTGGTGCATGGGGGTGATGATGGGGGTGCCGCCGCCCACGGAGGCCTCGAACAGGAAGGCACAGTTGTGTGCCTTGGCCAGCGCCAGCAGCTCCGCGCCGTAGGTGGCCACCATCTCCTTGTTGGAGGTGCACACGCTGCGGCCGCTCTCGAGGCAGGCCTTGACATAGGGGTATGCAAAGCGGGTGCCGCCGATGGTCTCCACCACCACCCGGATCTCCGGGTCTTCCAGAATGGTATCGAAGTTCTTGATGAAGAGGTTTGCCGCCGGATGGGCGGAGAAATCCTTGGGGTCAAGGATGTACTTGACCTCCACCGGCTCACCGGCCCGGCGGGAAACACCGGAGGCGTTGCGGCACAGTACCTCGTACACGCCGCTGCCCACCGTGCCAAAGCCTAAAATCGCGATCTTTGCCATAGTTCAACCCTCGTTCCTATTTCCTGACTGTTCTTGGTGCCCTTACAGGTTATACCCGCAGTGCACGCCCACCACCATGCGCTGGCGGCTCAACCGCTCTGTCAGCTCCTCAGGGGTCATCTGCATGGTATCGGTGCGGATGGTAACGGCAACCAGCGCTGCGCCGTTTTCCGGCGTGGACTGGTTGATGGTAACAATGCTTGCCCCGGCGGCGCTGATGCCCGCCAGCAGGCTTTGCAGCGCGCCTGTTTCATCCCGGAGCGTTGCCATTACGGTCACGACCTCACGGCCATTTTCAGAATCAAAGATGCAGTCCTTATATTTATAAAAAGCACTGCGGGAAAGATCCACGCTGCGGGTGGCAGCCGAGATGCTGCGCACTTCCCCGCTTGCCAGAAGCTCCTTGGCCTTGACCACTTTCAGGAAAACCTCGGGCAGGACCTCCGCGTCCACCAGATAAAAACGGCGTTCCAACTTGTTCACCTCACAAACACAAGTGTTCTTACAGGGAATATAATAGCATCCGGCCCCCTGCATTGCAATAGACCGGATGCTTTTTTGTCAGATTATCCAGTTTTGGAGCGTGAAGTGGCAAGCTGTCGCACCGGAATTGAGAAAGTGTGACTTTAAGCAGAGGCTGGCCTTGCGCCCTCTCCGTCATCCCTACGGGATGCCACCTCTCCCAAAGGGAGAGGCTATTGCGGCATGACCTTTAGGGGGTGCTGGCGGGGTTAAACCTCTCAGCCATCGCTGACGCTCGGCAGCTCCCCTAGTAGGGGAGCCCTTGGCAGGCCGTCGCGTTTTCGTGGTCTGGCGCTTCGCTCCTGTTTGCCCTGCTGGCGCAAAGTCTTACCCTTGCGGCAGGAGTGCGTTTTGGAGCCGATAGGCGATCATTGCGAAAAATGAACCCTATGCCAAGGCCTCCCCTACTAGGGGAGGTGGCATCGAGCGAAGCGATGATGACGGAGAGGTTTAACCTTCAGCACCCTCTCCCCTTGCAGATGCGTTGGCTCTCCCTTTGGGAGAGCTGTCGAGCGCAGCGAGACTGAGAGGGCCGTCTGGAAGCGCCGCCTGAGAGGTTCAATCCGTATCCAGCCCGGTGGTATCCTGACCCACAACGGGGGCGGTGTCCGCGCTCTGTGCTGCGGCCACGCCGCTGCTGTGGGAGTAGTTGCAGGTATCGGGCAGGTCATCGGCACGGTAGTAGCCGGTGGCGCGGCTGGGGCAGTTGGCCCCGGCCAGCAGGCCGCTCTGGGTGCAGTAGGCGCGTTCCACCACGCCGTCGCTGGTGGGGAATGCCTTATAGGGCAAGTTTGCCTGCACCTGCTCCATATAAGCCTTCCACGCCGTGACACAGGTGCGGGTCTTGGCCTGATTCTTGCCCAGGGTGTTGGTCATATCGTAAGGCGCGTCGTAGCCCCACCAGACAGCGGTGACGTAGTAGGGCGTGCCGCCCACGAACCACAGATCCTTTTCGTCGCTGGCGGTACCGGTCTTACCAAAGGACTCCATGCCGTTGGAGTTGGGGTAGCGGCCGCTGGCGGTGCCCACGTTGGAGTAGAGCACGTTCTTGAGCAGACGGTTCATAATATAGGCTGTCTGCGGGGTCAGGGCCTGATAGCTGGTGGCGTTGTTTTCCAGGTAGATGTTGCCATCCCGGTCCAGCACACGGGTGTACAGGTGCGGGGTGGTGTACTCGCCATCATAGAAGATCTGGAAGGCAGCGGCCAGCGCCGTGGGGGTCACGCCGTGGGTCTGGCTGCCCATGACCATCTGGGCAAGGCCCACGTCGTTGGCGGGGTCCAGGGTGGTCAGCTGCAGGGTGTTGTAGACAAAGTTGAAGATGTTGCTTGCGCCCACCAGGTCGCCCACCCGGATGGCGATGGTGTTCAGGGAGCGGGCCAGACCGTTCCACAGGGGCAGGTCGCTGCCGTCGCCATAATTGCCGCCGTAGTTGCGGGGCCAGCTGCGCCATGCGTTGGGGTAGGCCTTGAGCTGACTGTCGGAAAGGCCCATCAGGCCGTTTTTGCGGCAGTAGTCCTCATCCCGGATGACCATGTCCTGCTTCTGGTACAGGGGCGAGTTGTTGAGCATGGTGGACCAGTTCACCAGCCCGTACTCCACGCCCAGCGCGTACGCGCCGATGGGCTTGATGGTGGAGCCGGTCTGCCGGGTCACACTGTAAGCACGGTTCAGGGAAAGGCTCTTGGTCTTTTCGCCCAGACCGCCCACCATGGCCAGCACGTTGCCGTCATAGTCCAGCGTGACCATGGCCGCCTGGGTGCGGACATTGCGGTAGTAGTACACGGTGCCGTCGTCGCCGGTGCGGGTCTTGGGGGTGCCATCGGCGTTCATCACCTGCACGTCATCGTCCGAGATGCTGGTCACCTCTTCCTCATGCCAGCCGGCCGGGAAGTAAGCGTCGCCCTCGTTGAGCATCAGGTTCTCCATGGCCGTCTGCATCTTGGGGTTGACGGTGGCCTCGATGGTATAGCCGCCGGTGTAGAGCATGGACTGGGCCGTGGATTCGTCCACGCCCTCCTTGTCCATGATGTCGTGGACCACCTCGGTGAAGAGGGCATCGGTGAAGTAGCTGGTCACGGAGGAGGTCTTCTTGTTGGTGTCCTCCTCGGCCAGCACAAGGGGCTGGGCCGCGCCGTTGCGGTAATCCTCCTCCGAGATGATGCCCTGCTGCCACATATTATACATGATGAAGTTGCGGCGGTGGATCAGGTTCTCGGGGTTGGTGTAGGGGTTGTAGTTGGTGGGGTTCTTGGTGATGGACGCGATGGTGGCGCACTCCCAGAGGGTGAGCTGGCTCACGTCCTTGTTGAAATACTCGTTGGCCGCTGTCTGAACGCCCTGAATGGTGCCGGTGAAGCTGATGGTGTTCAGGTAGGCCTCCAGAATGGTCTCCTTGGAGTAAGCGCGGCTCAGGCAGAGGGCGCGGTAGATCTCGCGCAGCTTGCGCAGCGCACCCTCCACGCCGCTGGCGCTCTTGTCGCTGGTCAGGTTCTTGATGAGCTGCTGCTCCAGCGTGGAAGCGCCCTGCTTGGAGCTGTAAATGGGCAGCAGATACTCGTTGACCATGGCACCGATGGTGCGCTTGAAGTTCACGCCCGGCTCGTTGTAGAAATCCTTGTCCTCGGTGCAGATGAACGCATACTGCAGGTTGGTGGGGATCTGTTCCAGGTCTGCCCAGACCCGGTGGCTGTTGGAGGAGCGCAGGGTGGCATACTCCACCTGCGCGCCGGTGTCGGGGTCGGTGGCCACCACGGTGCTGGACTGGCTCAGCTCGATGTTGTCCAGGTCCAGCAGGTTGCCGTCGTTGGCCGTGGCCTGCACGGCGTAGTACACCGCCGCCACTGCCGCCAGGCTGCACACCATGATGCCCAGGCAGATGAGGGTGGCCAGCGTGCGGCCCAGCGCCCTGAGGATGGGGTGCTTCGCCTTTTCCCGGGGCTCCTTTGGCTCCCTGGGGGCACGCCCGCGCTTGGGCGGCTCTTCCCTGCGGCTGTTGCTCACATTCACTTTACGTCCCCCCGTGGGCTGCACGTCCGTGCGTGCAGCGCCGCGGTGGATCTTTCTCGATTCGTTTGAGATAAGGATCGCCTCCTACCTGCTTAAACGGTTATTCCTGACAAGTTCATCCTCTCTTCCATCCTCACCCTCTCAGCCTCGCTTCGCTCGACAGCTCCCCCAAAGTGGGAGCTTCTGACGAAATCGGAAACTTTGCCGGGTACTGCCAAGGCCTCTCCCTTTGGGAGAGGTGGCAATGCGCCAGCATTGACGGAGAGGGCGAGCCCGCTGTCGGGGCTGAACCCTATTTCTAATCAGATACTGCTAGTATAGCACACTTCCCCCCGTAAAGTACAGCATTCCAGTGTGAAAATTGTGCACTTCTGTCTCAGGGGCGGCATTTTTGCGCATACTACCGCTGGAAAGACCCGCTGGAAAGGAGTGATTTTCTCCATGCGGAAAGTAGTTCTCTGCCTGTTTTACGCCCTGTGCGCCTTTGCCATCGCCTTCAGCCTGTTCTGGATGGCCCTGCCCCGGCTGGCGCTTCCCTCCCCTGCACCGGGAGCGGACAGCGCCGCCGAAACGCCGGTGCCCTCCGAGCCGAGCCTTGCGGCCCAGACTCTGCCCGACACCGGCCAGCCCACCCAATACCTGCTCCGGGACGAGGGCGGCATGGTGGCCGTCTACACCTGCGGGCCGGACGGCTCCCCCACCCGCCTTGCCCGGCAGACGGATATTTACGTCAATCTCCTGCCGGAAAATGACGCACTTCGTGTCAAGCAAGGCATGTCAGTGACGGGAGATGCCGCCCTGCAGGAGGTGCTGGAGGACCTGGGCGGGTGAGCTTTGCGAAATGCCAAAGGCCCCCCTACTAGCGGGGGCTGTCGCCACAGGCGACTGGGGGGTTGAGCCGCAAGCAGCTGCCCGGAGTTGAACCCCACCGTCATTGCTTCGCTTGCCAATGGGACGGATTAAACCCCTCAGTCAGCTTCGCTGACAGCTCCCCTAGTAGGGGAGCCCTTGGCAAAAAGGATGAGCCTTACGCCATGCCAAGGGCCCCACTATTAGGGGGGCTGTCGCCGTAGGCGACTGGGGGGTTCCGTCTCCACACAAAACAAACCCCTGTACGAATTCGTACAGGGGGATTTTTTCATGCTTCTGTTTTCAGCCCCGAGTAAAGCTTACTCCACGCTGATCATATAATAGTATACGGGCTGGCCGCCGCGGATGTGGCTGACCTCAACGTGGTTGGGGCACTTTGCCTTGACGATCTCGGTCAGCTTCTCGGCATCCTCGTCGGAGACATCGCAGCCGGAGATGATGGTGACAAAGCTGGAGTCCTTCTTGCACATGCTGCGGGCCAGGCGGTAGGTGGCCTTGGTCAGGTCGGTGGAGGTGGCAACGATCTTGCCGTTCTCCAGAGCCATGATCTCGCCCTTCCGGATCCGCTTGCCGTCAAACTCGCTGTCGCGGGCGGCGTAGGTGATGAGGCCGGTGCTGACCTTGTCGGCGGCAGCCATCATGTTGATGGTGTTGGTCTCAGCGTTGGCGGAGGGGTCGAAGTTGAGCAGCGCGGTGATGCCCATGGGCACGGTGCGGGTGGGCAGAACGATCACCTGACGGTCGGCCAGCTTCTGGGCCTGCTCCGCTGCCATGATGATGTTCTTGTTGTTGGGCAGCACGAACACGGTCTTGGCGGGCACGC
>ENA-ORRL01002301-ORRL01002301.1-human-gut-metagenome-genome-assembly--contig:-NODE-2301-length-11641-cov-3.669860_pt1 | contig 11641 bp, 14 predicted proteins | sample MGYA00242175_ERZ509134 | MGnify/ENA primary metagenome ERZ509134 (study PRJEB26280, sample SAMEA2338660) | human gut metagenome | biome: human gut; feature: human-associated habitat; material: faeces... | reverse complement strand
GCCTCGTTTCTGGGGACGTTGATTTTCAATGAGTTATAAAACAGGGCGTGGAAACGTGGCCAAAAAAAGCCTGCGTTTCCACGCTACTGTTAAAATGGTATCTGATTATCAGTTAGTTACAAAAATCCCCGTGGACGCGTCCCGACGATATCGGCAATCGCGGCGATGCTGATAGAAATCTTTTATTGGCATTGTCATAGAATACTTTACCATTGAATTCGTGAAAATGGTTCTTGGAATATTTATAGAGGTGTAAGAGCATACACCTATTAAGATTAATCATTAGCGTTTTCTTTTGTTATTGTTATTTTAGTTTAATATATTCACATAAAATTTAAAGCTATTCAGATTGTATGCATAATTTGAATAGGATAAAAGTCGTTCTTGTCGAGCAAAAACGGACCGGGAAATGGCTAGCTGAAGCGTGTACAGTTAGTAAATGGTGTAGTAGTTCTATTCAACCGGATTTACAAACACTTGACAAGATAGATGAATTATTAAAGGTTAATGTAAAAAGTTTGCTCAATAATAGAGCACGTAGACTGATTTTATGGCGAGCATAGTTGAACAACAGCAGGATTTGTTTTTTGAATTTGATTTTGAGCAACCTGCATCAGAGGTAGAAGGTATAGTAGATATTACCAAATGCAAAAAAGATGTTTTCCTTATCGGGTGTTTCCGTAATGACCAAAAACATCAGATTGAGTGGATTCTTCGAAATTCGAATAACAGTGACATCGGCAAATATAATGTGAGGTTAGGAAAAGGACGTAATGGATGGATTAATAAAGAGAATCCTAAAATTGCAAATCCTAAGTATGTCATATTATATGAATTTGGTAATGAAGATGTTATTTATGGATTTAAGGCTGGCGGCAGTAAGGTCTATACTGAACAAGATATGCTTGCAACTGGATATGATGCACCATGTGGCGACTATCTTGTATATCGATTGACCGATGAATGCCAAATAGTCGGAATCGATGTGAAAAAAGTTTTAGCACGATATCGTGAGCGTACTAATTGGGTTGATGGAAAACCGATATATCTTACAGGTCGTGAAATCATTTCTGCAGAATGCCCTAAAGTTAAGAGGGAGAAAAAGAATGATGTTAACAATGCTAATATTTTTAATGAAGAGGTACCATCTCTGCAAGATGTGATTAGTAGGATAAATCATAATTTCGTTTATCCTGAAAATGCCTTAACCTCTATCGACTTGTTTTCAGGATGCGGCGGTTTGACAAAAGGTTTTTCTATGGCTGGAATACGTTCAATATTCGCATCTGATATTGACGAAAACTGCGAAAAGACCTTCATGGCAAATTTTCCTGGGGTGCCGTTTATTTGCAAGGATATTACACAAATTACAAAAGAAGAAGTTGACGCTTTGATTGGTAATGTTTCACCAGATATTATCATTGGAGGACCACCGTGTCAAGGCTTTAGCTTGGCAAATAAACGCAGGAATCAGGTAGCTGATGACCCGAGAAATCGTTTGTTCTATGGGTTTGTTAAATTTATCAATTGGTATTCTCCAAAGTTGTTTGTTATGGAGAATGTTAAAGGGTTGTTATCTATGAAAGATGGTGATGTCCTAAAAACCATATTGGATGAATTCAGACAAGCTGGTCATTTCGGTGGATATGATGTCGAGTATAAAGTTCTATTAGCATCTGATTATGGTGTGCCACAAAATAGGGAACGAGTCATTATTGTCGGTACTAGACATGATTTAGGCTTGAAGCCTAGACATCCGAAGCCATTGTGTCTTGACCACAAAGTGACAGTTGATGAGGCAATCTCTGATCTTCCACAAATTAATGCTTGTGAAGGTTCAGAAGTCATGAACTATCCAATGAAACCTCAAAACGAATATCAGGCATTAATGCGCCAAAACATGCAGTATGTAACTAACCATATTGCAATGCATCATACGAAAAGATTGATTGACAGGTTTGAGGCAATCAAACCAGGACAATCATTGGTAGATGTTTGGGAGACACACGGCTCTGTTAAGCGGGGTGCTCCTGGTGAAAAGTCTGATGTGAAATTCGGTCAAAATAATCAACGTTTATGGGGAAATCAGCCAGCGCCGACAATCGCTGCTTCCTTCCAATCCAATTTTATACACCCGCACTTAAATCGTAATTTCACGGCAAGGGAGGGCGCTCGACTTCAGTCATTTCCAGATGATTTTATCTTTGAGGGGATGCGTACGAAAATGAGTTGGGAAAAAGGATTGAGTCAGTATCAACAAATAGGAAACGCTGTTCCGGTCTTAATGGCCAAAGCAATAGGTGAATGTGTAATTAATATACTCAATGGAAACGATGAAAATTAATAACTACTACGACTACATTTGTGAAATGAAGGGGAAATATCCCCAGCTCAGTCATGCGTCAAACATTATTACAAAATACTCTGGCAAGTTGAATGGTAAAGAGAACGACGCTTTAACCAAGCTGATTCCAGAGTATTCAAAATATCTACATAAGATGATGGAACTTTCTGCTTACGATAAGTATGCTATAGAAAAGAAAGTAGATTATCTGAATGAATACTATAACTTTATGCGTAACAACGACCTTGAGAATGCATTTTCTTCTCAAGGCAAGTTCCGCCCCACAATTCTCGAGGAGTTTCTGTATTTGCTTTTTAAAGATTATGTGGAACTTATTAAAGAACGCTTTGATGACAATGATGTTCTTGGAAGTGGTGCCGTCAAGGCTTATTCAAATCTGTATTTTAAAGCAAAAGATTTTAAGGATTTCATCAAGACTCCTGAAATTGGTGTCAATGAGAAAGATCAAGACTATGCCATCTATCGAACATTTGACATCACCATAAATGAAAAGACTCCATTGCAAATTCGCATTCCTGCGATTGCGATAGAGGCGAAGACCTATATTGACAAGACAATGTTGGATTCTATTATTGCAACAGCTGAAAAGATTAAAAGCGGTAATCCGCACACACGTTTCATTGCTGTTTCCGAGCGATATGATGTTAGTTATGCTGTTGATCCAGCTTACTCTCGCATTGATCAGATTTACATTCTGCGAAAGTCTATGAGGAAGAATGGCTGGGCTGATATAGACAAGGATGTAGTGTGGAAATTATTTAAGGAGACCACACATCATTTAGAAAGACCTTGGTCAGACATTGAAGCTAGAATAAGAAAGGAGGGTGTCGTGATATAAAATCAACGGATTCAAGACACTAACTCCGATAAATAGCTATAAGTAGAGAATCTTTGTTATGTGATGATTGCAGTGTGCTTATTAATCGTCAAGATGCTTTGGCTGATATACCTAAAATGTAGAGCGTGTATGTTGGTTATATGAATAAAAATGCTGCTGGCTTGCTTTGCCGGGATAGCATTACATGAAAGATTTAATTTATATTAGAAATGTTTGAAACTGAACTGTTTAATAAAGTTTCATCGGCGATAGAGTATAGTGGAACGCAGCTATATTATTACCTGCCTTTAAGTGTTTTTGTAGAGCATGTCATACAAGAAAATAAACTTGTGCTATGGGCAGGACATGTGGATTGCATGGAAGATGTTAGTGAGTTTAAGATTGGCGCTAAATATTTAAAGGATTATAGTCGTATTGATAAATCCTGTTGGTTAACAGTTACAGAGGGAATTAAAAACCGTTATCCTTTTCAATTGTCCTTGTCTTCTGCATATGACGATTATACAATGTGGAATATCCATGGTGGAAATGATCTCGGTGTGATGTTGATTTTTAATTATAACGAGCTTGAAAAAGCATATCCCCAAAGAATCAAAAAATGCATTTATACTCACGAGGCAGCATTCAATGATGCCTTGGCTGTTATAAGTAGTATTGGGAACGCTGAAACCAGAAATAAGGATATTATGGATTTTTTTATTTTGTTTCCTTATTTAGTTAAAGATTCACACTATAAGTTCGAGGAAGAGGTTAGAATTTTTCATATTCTCAAACGACATTTATGTGATGCCGATAAAGGTATTCATTTTCAATGCAAAGGACAGCTGTTAAAACAATTTAAAGAAATTAAATTAAATAAAAATATTCTTCAAGGTGTAATGCTCGGCCCTTGTGATGACAAGATCTTTGAAATGAATAGCCGAAATTTAGAAGAGTTGCTTCATAGAAATGGGTTTACGCATATCTTCACAAGTGATTGTATGGGTAATAGTACGATTTTAAAGTCTGAAATTCAGATTCGTAAATAGGGCCTGTTGTGAATGATTTATAAATTATACAATGACTTGATTTATAATGCGATAGAAAATTTTAACTTTAATAAAGGGAGTAATGATTCTCCGGTGCTTACCTAAAAGTAGAACAGTTCTGAATAAGACGAATGTATTAGTTTTGTTAGAATCAAGAATATTGAGAACAAAGATAACCTACACCGAGTTTGAGATTGTAAAAGCTGTCAAAGAACTATAGAACGACTCGAGTGCTGTGAGAGTTGCCAGAGACCATGGCATACCAAAGAAAACTCTGTATAGTATAAAGTAAGAATATCTCGGACTGTCAAACTGAGGGTAATCCACCGACGCGCTATTTGTATCATTTTCCTAACATCAGGAAAATGATGTTCTATATGCTAATTTAATTCAGGTTGCCGAGTATCAACGAAATCACTGAACGGGAATCGACTGGAAAACGTAATGACAAGTCATTGGAAATCAATGATACCATACGTTATGAGGACAGATTTGTGGACCCGAGTACTTTGGTGGCTATTTCCAAGAGCAAGAGGACGTTGGCGTCTTCTGACGTCAGGATGGCTGCGGATAGTGAGCGCAATGGCGTGAAGATGTATTTGTTCGTCCGTAAGAACAAGGATGACAAGGAATCGAAGGAATTTTATTATCTTGGTCGGATTCATCATGAGCCTGATGGACTTCTGGAGGAGTTCGTGATGCCTAATACGGATGTTTCTGCGGTGGAGATTGAGTATAAGTTGAAGACTCCGGTGGAGAAGAATCTTTATGATTATCTGACGTCGGAGAATGTGTGACAGTTTTATTGATAATGATAATAAATGTGGTCGCTGCTGTGAACAAGAGATGTTGAAGTAGTGGATTTTGCATTTTGTTCCTAGTTTGTTTCTTTTGTTAAAATGAGGGTTTTATGAAGCGAGTAGAAGTGGTAGCTGCGGTATTGATACACAATGGATTAGTGTTCGCTTGTCAGCGTGGATACGGGGAGTTTAAGGATATGTGGGAATTTCCCGGCGGGAAAGTGGAAGAGGGGGAGAGTCCGGAGGATGCGTTGCGGCGTGAAATTCGGGAGGAATTGGAGGTCGAGATCAATGTCGGCGAGTTGCTTGATACTATAGAGTATGATTATCCGACGTTCCATTTGTCAATGAAGTGTTATGCATGTACGTTTGCTGGCGGTAGTCCGCACTTGCTGGAGCATGAGGCTGCCAAATGGTTGGCATCTACGCAGTTGAACTCTGTGGACTGGCTTCCCGCCGATGTGACATTGATACCTAAGATTGCGAAGAAGTTGAATGGGTAGCGGGAATTTCAGGGATATTTCCTATATTTGCCTCCAGCAAGATATTTTAGTAACGAGTCAGGGAATTTTTTTTCTCCGGACTCGTTTTTTGGTTTCGGGTGGCGGTCCTTGGCAGGAGCGGTGCATGGAAACAAAACGGATTCTTGCTTATGCGGAGGTTTTGTTCCGGAAAAACGATTTATCTGGAACAAAATGGGGCGCGCAAAGGGTTTTGTTTCGCTTAAAACGTTTTCGCGGGACCAAATGCCTCTGGCTGAAGGTTTTGTTCCACGTGAGCGTGTTTCTGGAACGAAATCATCGAGGGTAAGTCCATTCCCCGAGGGGAGGGATTTAGGGAGAGGGTAACGTGCACATAAAAAAGTGCGTTGGACTTACGGCCTTCGAACGAGTGACAACCCTCAAATTCATGCTAACGTTCAGCAAGTTTGACAACTTGCGAAACTTTGGATAATATAATTATTAACTTATGAGCAACTATAGAGATTTGGAAGCATACTGCGAATCGCAGTTTTTTCATGGCGGTCCTTATTGGCATATCTACACGCCAGGACTTGAGACACCGGTTTTGTTTGGAGTCAAAGAAGATTATGTCTTCGCAATGAACTTGATTTGTCAGGCGGCAATGGCTTCGGACGGCGTGGGGATTCTCGCTTTCGAGGTTATGAGCAATCACTTTCATATCGTCGTGTCAGGTGAAGAATCATCGGCCAGAATGTTCTTTGCATTTCTGGAGAAGCGACTGCGAAGATGTGCAAAAACATTGACCTGCAAAGAGATACCTTCGTCTTTTACGGCGCAGTACAAGGAAATTGACTCGCTGCAGTCGTTGCGCAACACAATCGTGTATGTGAATCGCAATGGATATGTGGCGGATAGAAATTATACGCCATTCTCTTATCCGTGGGGTACGGGGAAGTATTATTTTGGTGGTGCCGGAGCCGATCGAGCAGATGCCTTTCTCAATGTCAATGAAAGGCGTCGCTTGTTCCGAGGACGTGCAGGGATTCTTCCGGAGAAATATCAGATCATCGACGGGTATGTGACCCCATCCTCATATTGCAATCTGGAACTGGGCATGTCGTTGTACCGGGATGCTCACCATTACTTCTACATGGTGAGCAAGAATGTCGAGGCGTATGGTGAACTTGCTGTGGAACTCAATGATGGTGAGTATCTTACGGATACGGAACTTGTTTCTCAGGTGATGAGGTTCCTGAAGAGTGACTATAATGTGAATTCGTTGCGGGATTTGAGCAAGACGCAGAAGTATGATTTTGCCAGGCGGCTTCGTTTCGAGTTCCGCTCGTCGAATGAACAGATAAGGCGAGTGCTGAACCTGACTTCTGCTGAAGTGAATGCGATATTTCCTTTGACGGCGAAGAAGTGATGCTCGTCGAGATTTTCAGGCGGGGAATCATTGTATTCTGGCGTTGAGTCATGATTTGGTTCCACTAAACCGATTTAGATGGAACAATCGGCAGCAAAAACAACACTTTGTTCCGCATAAAACGTTTTCGCGGTACAAAATGGTCCAGGGCAATGCAACCCGAGCCTGTGCGACCCATGCCAATCCGACCCATGCCAATCCGACCCATGCCAATCCGACCCATGCCAATCCGACCCCTGCCAATGCAATCCATGACCAATCCGCCCCCGGCAGAACATCACATTATTGCCGAAATACGGCGGCATTGTCGCAGCCGTGGAAGATATTTGTGAAAGATATGCGTGTGACACGGTAAAATAGGTAAAATTACCTAGAGAAATTGTTTGGATTACTTGGCTGATAGTCATAAATTTGGCCAAATCAAAAATCTAGATAACCATGAAACGAAGATTAATTGCACTATTTACAATCCTCTTGAGTGTTTCATTGATTGCGACCTATTCCTGCAAGAAGGAAAAGGACAAGAGTGTCGCAGTGACAGAAGTCAGATTAGACAAGTCAGCGACTACTCTTGTTGAAGGAGATACTGAAGAGTTGATGGCCACGGTGATGCCCGAAAATGCTACGGACAAGGGCATTGAATGGAAAAGCAGCGACGAGAGTGTGGCTACAGTGAGCCAGACCGGGCTTGTGACGGCTCTCAAGGAGGGTTCGTCGGCCATAACCGTGATTACTAATGACGGCGGATTCAAAGCCACATGTGACGTGACTGTGAACAAGAAGGTTATCGCTGTGACGAGCGTCGTATTGGGCAATACCGAACTGACTCTCGTGGAAGGTGAAGAGGAAAAGCTGGCAGTGGCAGTGACACCGGAAAATGCCACTGACAAGAGTGTCGTGTGGGAAAGCGGTAATGAAAGTGCGGCTACCGTAAGTCAGGAGGGCCTCGTGACTGCTGTCGGGGAAGGAAAGGCGACGATAACCGTGAAGACCAATGACGGAGGATTCAGTGCGTCATGCGAAGTGACTGTTAAAAAGAGGGTCATCGCTGTGACGGGCGTCAAGTTGAGTGCTGCGTCTATGACACTTCGTGAGGGGGATAAAGGAACACTTACAGCTACGGTAGAGCCTGCAAATGCGACCAATAAAAATGTGGAATGGTGGACCAGTGATCTTGATGTTGTCAGCGTGATCAGTACATCGGGCGGCAGCAATGGTTATGTGGAGGCAAGAAAGGCAGGAAAGGCCACGGTTACAGTAAAGACCGAAGACGGTGAGTTCAGCGCGTCATGTGAGATCACTGTAGAGAAAAAGGAAGTTCCTGTGACCGGAATCGATTTGGAACAGTCATCACTGCTGTTGTCTGTAGGAAACACGTATGCCCTTAAGGCGCATGTGCAGCCAAGCAATGCCACTGATCAGGACATCAAATGGGGAAGTAGCAACGGAGGAGTAGCTACCGTTGACCCGACCGGAAAAGTTACGGCTGTGGCTGCGGGAACTGTCGATATACTTGCTACATTGGCAGGGAAATTTGCAAGATGTACCGTACAAGTCGATAATGTCAAGCTTTCGATGAAGAAAAGTTCGTATAATATATTGCCAGTTACTAAAAAGATTAATATCAAGAGTGACATTGATGCTAATTTCGAATTGGACTATAGCAAGTTTTCATTTAGTTCTTCAGATAAGGACGTCGCCACGATTGATTCTAATTTCTATATAGCCACTCACGGTAAAAAGGGCTCAACCAAAGTCGATGTGCTTTATAAATATGGAAACGGCGAGTTGAAAACCAGTTTTACTATCACCGTACAGTAACGTGAAAGAAAAAAAGTGCGTTACTTATCTTTCGACACGGCGGTGAGCCACAGGAAGAGCTGGCCGGAATAGTATGTAATCATTATTAAATATTTGCTGTATGGCACAGGGGAAACGAACCTGTGCCATGACAGTATGATATCGGAGAACAGGAACAGCGCCGCACCCAACGCGAACAAACCATGCCGCTGCAACATTGACATGGCCAGCATTGAACATATCAGAACTGCGTAAATGACGCATCCGATGCGGGTGACGCCGGCCGGAACATGCGGAATGATGCAGGTCAATGCGAAGGTCAGCAATGCTGCTGCCGCTGTCGCTGCGCATATGACTGTCAATGCTTTGGCGCGTACTCCTTTTCGGGCTGGAGCCCCGTCCGGCAAACTTTCCTGATATCGGCACGCCTGCAAGTCAGCCGGCAGTGTCCGGAACCGCTGTACGAAAAATGCAATCAGCATCGCATGAGCCGCCGCGAAGAAAGACATCTGCCCGATGAAATTGCCGGACGCACCCATATAATCCCCGCACAACGAGAAAATCATTGCCAAAGTCATCTGCCTCGGCGCGATAAAAATTCCTGCCAATGACAATGTCAGCAGCGGGCCGACAATCCTGTATTTCACCATGATTTCCGGCAATGCCATGCGCAGTCCCGGCTTGGGAATGAAATATACCACCGCCAGCAGCAAGAAAACCGCCACGGTGGCAACTATTTTTCTGTCAATGTTTTTCATGTTCAGCATGCAGTTGCTTTTTTGTTAATGCAAAATTAACAAAAAATAATCTGATAATTCTGTACAACGTATCGGAATAAAGGTTACATTTGCCGTATTAACAATGCTGTTAAACAAAAGTGTTAATATGAAAGTGATGAAAGACAACAATAAGAATACGGAAGCGGCGATTCTGGAGGCTGCTGACAAACTCTTCAAGGAGAAAGGATTCAAGGGGGCTACGACCACGATGATTGCCGGACAGGCAGGCGTGACTCATGCCATGCTGCACTATTATTTCCGTACCAAGGAGCAGATATTCATAAAAGTTCTGGACGGGTATATCATGAAAATGCACGATGAACTGAGGATGTCAATGTCTCCGGACAAGGGACTGGTAGAAACTGTTCTGGAGGTAACTGAAAAACTGTTCGACTTCATGCGGGTTCACAGCGGAGAGATCCGGCTTTTGCTGGAAATTGCAGATACCGCTCCGGCATTGCTCGAAAAGTACCATGACGGGATGAAAAATATGGTGAGCAAGTCGTTTGCACGACATGACGAGAGGCTGAAAGCTGCCATTGAAAAAGGCATTGTGGCGCCTGTGACGATGGAAGGATTGATTTGCGAAATCGTCCTGACAGATTATTCTGTGTTCGCATTGATGCCGATGATAAAACTGGTTCTCGGGGACAATCCTGAAAAAATGGATGCCTTCCTCAATGAGAGAAAAGCCGAAGCGATAAGACATATAAGTGATTATCTGAGAGTCAGATGACAAAACAACTGAATATGAAACTGGTATTGAAAACATTGTGCACTTCCGTGGCCGCAATTTGCGCCGGATATGCTGCTCATGCCCAGACCACTCTGGACGAGTGCATCGGATGGGCATACGATAACTATCCGCAAATCAAGGAAATGTCATTGATAGAAATGACCAAAGGCATTGACCTGAAAAATGCCGCCTATGCCTGGCTGCCGCATCTTAACATTTCAGGCAAGGCGACATGGCAGTCCGAAGTCGTGGAAATGCCGATGGATATTCCGGGGATGGATATCAACATTCCTCACGACCAGTACGGACTTACGGCGGAATTTACCCAGCAGATTTGGGACGGGGGACCCAGCCGCAGCCAGAAGGAACTTGCCGAAGCGGGAGCGGAAGTGAAGAAGACCCAGCTGGAGACGAATCTATGGTCCATCAGGTCGCGGGTCCAGAATGTGTTCCTCGGTATAATCCTGATTGATAAGCAGTTGGAACTCAACAAACTTCTTCGGGAAAGTCTTGAAAGAAGTTCGGAGGAAGTGAAAAGCCGTATGGAAGCAGGAGTCGCATTGCCTTCCGACCTGGACCAGGTAAGTGTCAATATATTGAGTTGTCTCCAGCAGCGCGCTTCGCTTGATGCCGACCGCAAATCTTATGTGAAGATTCTGGGGCTTCTTACCGGCAGGGATATGACCGACGTGGAACTTGCTGTCCCTCAGGACGCTGTCAATTATGTGGATGACGGCGCACGCGATTTTGAAACGCGTCCGGAAATGGCATTTTATACGGCACAGCTAAAACAGAATGAATTCCAGCGCCGTCAATTGAATACATTGATATCCCCTAAACTGAACCTCAGCCTTCAGGGCGGTTACGGAAGGCCGGGAATGAATATGCTTTCGGGCGATTTCTCCGGATATTTCGTTGCCGGGCTGAAACTCCAGTGGAACATCGGCGCCCTCAATACCCGCGGACTGGACAAGCGAAAGGTTAATGCTGATGCACAGAAAATTGATTTGACGCGCAAGTCCTTCATTCTCAACAGTTCCGTGGAGGCAGAACAGAAGAACAATGCCATACTCAAAGCTCGTGACGTACTGGAAAAGGACTCCGAAATCATCGGACTCCGCCAGCGGATCCGCGCCTCGGGCGAGAACCAATACCGCGAAGGAACCATCAAGATGAATGATTATTTGTCAATGCTGGATGAAGAGTACAAGGCCAAGGCGAATGAATCAATGCATGAGGTCCAGCTGATGATGGCGGTCTATGACATGAAAAACACTATTGGAAAATAACATTGAAATTAAACATTTGGATCATGAAAAGATATGGGATATTGGCATTGGCCGCTGCGACGGCGATATTTGCAGGCTGTCGGAATGACATTGATTTCGACGCTTGCGGACAGATT
>ENA-ORRL01002294-ORRL01002294.1-human-gut-metagenome-genome-assembly--contig:-NODE-2294-length-11682-cov-5.002494_pt1 | contig 11682 bp, 10 predicted proteins | sample MGYA00242175_ERZ509134 | MGnify/ENA primary metagenome ERZ509134 (study PRJEB26280, sample SAMEA2338660) | human gut metagenome | biome: human gut; feature: human-associated habitat; material: faeces... | reverse complement strand
TGCAGCTGGAAGTGCTGGAGTACCGCCTGAACACCGAGTACAACGTGGAGATCCGCATGCAGCAGCTGCCCTTTGAGCAGCTGCGCTGGGTGCAGAACGACCCCGACACCTACAATCTGCGGGATCTGGACCTGACCAGCGACACCAAGGCTGTGGAGGACATGAAGGGCAACCGTCTGCTGCTGTTCACCTCCGACTGGGCGGTGCGCTGGGCGGAGACCCACAACGAGAGCTTGCAGCTGAGCGAGTTCGGCAACATCTGATAAAAGAGCGCTGCGGAGTGCATCTGCGCTCCGCAGCCTTTTTTATATAGCAACCAAGAATACAACATAGAATGCCAGACATCAGAATGAGGGTTCCCATTGCGGGGAACACTGCTGGCATGGAGGGTAAAGTATATGCAGAACATCAATATTGGCAAAAGCGGCATTTCCGTGCCGTTTCTGGGCATGGGTACATGGGCCATCGGCGGCGGTGCATGGTGGGGCGATAACGACGACGCACTGTCGGTAAAGGCCATCCAGACCGCCGTGGAGCAGGGCATCCAGTGGATCGACACTGCGCCCATCTACGGGCTGTACCACAGCGAGGAAGTGGTGGGCGAAGCCATGAAGCACATCGACCGCGACAAGGTGGTGCTTTCCACCAAGTGCGGCCTGGAGTGGCGGCACGAGACCCCCATCCTGCACAAGGTAGTGGACGGCGTACAGGTGTACCGCGACCTCTCTGCCAAGGGCATCATCGAGGATGTGGAGGACAGCCTGCGCCGTCTGCACACCGACCATCTGGACGTGCTGTACACCCACTGGCAGAGCCCGGATTTTGGCGTGTACCCGCTGGAAGAGACCATGGAAGCCATGATGAAGCTGAAGGAGCAGGGCAAGATCCGCGCCATCGGTGCTTCCAACGTTACCTCCGATATCATCCGGGGCTACTGCAAGTACGGCCAGCTGGACGTCATTCAGGAAAAGTACAGCCTGCTGACCCGCCGCATTGAAAAGCAGCTGCTGCCCACCTGCAAGGAGCTGGGCGTTTCGGTACAGGCCTACTCCCCGCTGGAGCAGGGGCTTCTGACCGGCAAGGTGACCATGGACACCACCTACCCGGAGGGCAGCACCCGCAACACGAACCCCTGCTTCCAGCCCACCCGCCGGGCACAGGCGCTGGAACTGCTGGCAAAGTGGGGCGATCTGACCGAGAAGTACGACTGCACTATGGCGCAGCTGGTCATTGCCATGACCGCCCGCATGATCCCGGGGCTGCACGTTCTGTGCGGTGCCCGCAAGCCGGAGCAGGTACTGGACAACGCCGGTGCGCTGCACATCAAGCTGGACGGCGCCGACGCCGTCCGCATGAAGTGGGACGTGGACGCGATCTCCTGAGGATAAACCAAACAACACCGGAGCATCTTCGGACGCTCCGGTGTTGTTTTTTATCTCTTATTCTCCCCTTGCCAGCGCTTGCAGCTTTTTCTTATCCAGCACCTGCACGCCGCCGCGGTACAGCCGCACCCAGCCCTCCTGCGCAAAGTATTTGAGCATCCGGCTCACCACCTCGCGGGCAGAGCCCATGTACTTTGCCATCTGGTCGTGGGTCATGCGGAGGTCCGCGCCGCCGGTCTTGGCAAGCTCGTCGGTCAGAAAGATTGCCAGCCGCCGGTCGGCGCTCATGAACAGAATCTGCTGCATTGTCCACATGGTATCGGAAAAGCGCTCTGCCGTCATCTGGTAGGCGTAGCAGCGCACATAGACGTTCTCCTGCATCAGCTGCCGGAAGATGCCCGCGCTGATGCACAGCGCTTCGGTGTCCTCCTCCGCATCGATGTAGAGGTCGATGTTCACCGCGTCCATCACGCAGGAGGCAGACAGGATGCACACCTCCCCGCCGAACAGGCGGTACAGTGTCACGTCCCTGCCGTCCTCGGACAGCAGATAGGAGCGCAGCTGACCGCTGCGCAGTAAAAGGATGCCCACACAGCTTTCCAGCGGGCTGTGCACCCGGGCCCCCTTTGCGTAGTGCACCGGACGGGTATAGCGGCAGAGCATGTCCTGTTCGTCGGGTGTCAGGTCGTTCCAGAAGGGAAAACCTTTGGCCAGACAATCGCGGTGTTCCTTTATTGTTTCCGACATTGCTTTTCATCCTTTCCGCAGGGCCTTGGCGGCTTCAGTGCCCGCCTGCGCGCCCTCCTACACGGCCTTTGCCACCTGCAGAAGGCCCCCGGTGCAGTCGCCCGCCGCATACAGGCCGGGCACGGTGGTCTGCATTTTGTCGTCCACCACGATGCGGCTGCCCTCTACGGCAGCGCCCAGCTTTCGGGCAAGTGCGGTGCTGCCCGCCACGCCCAGCGCCACAAATACGCCGGATACTGCCCGCACCGCGCCGCCCTCCAGCTGCACGCCGGTGACGGTCTGCTCGCCCAGAATGGCTTCCACCTTCTGGGTGCAGACGGCTACCTCGGGCGGGAAGTCTGCGGTCAGGGCTGCACCGTCCGTCAGCAGGGTGACGCTTTTTACCACCGGCAAAAGCGCCTGCACCTCATGCAGGGCGTACTCGCCGCTGCCCAGCACCGCCACGTCCTTTCCGCGGTAGAAAAAGGCGTCGCAGGCGGCGCACCAGCTTACGCCGTGGCCTTCCAGCCCGGTCAGCCCCGGAATGCGGGGCACCGCGCGGGAAGCACCCGTTGCCAGAATGACCGCGTCTGCCGGGTACGCGCCTGCCAGCGTTTCCACGGTCAGACGGTCGGTCCATGTCAGCCCCACGGCCTCGGTCTGCACGAATTGCACCCCCAGCCGCCGGGCGTTCTCGATGCTGCGGCGTTCCAGCTCCGGCCCGGAGACCGGCTGGGCGAAGCCGTAATAGTTTTCGATCTTTTCGGCGCGCGCCAGCGCCCCGGAGCCCTTGGTCAGCACGGTGGTCTGCACCCCGGCGCGCACGGCGTACAGGGCAGCGGACACCCCCGCCGGGCCGGAACCTACGATGACGATGTTGGACATGGTGTTGCTCCTTTGCATGGTTCTTTTGCCTTATTATACACCAAAGCCGCGCAGATTTCTGTGACCGGGTCGCAAAAACTTTTTGGGCGGCGGGCACTGTTCAAGCTCCGGGGCGTGTGCTATACTGTTGTCATGTTAAAATTTCTGCCACAGGGGGCTTTTGCTTTATGTCCAAACAACGTCTGCTTTTCATCACCACCGGCGGCACCATTGCCAGCGTGCGCACCCAGCAGGGGCTGAAGCCCGTGCTTTCCAGCGAGGAGCTGCTTGCGCATCTGCCGGAATTGAAGGAACTGTGCTGCCCGGAAACGCTGGCGCTGTGCAGCATTGACAGCACCGACCTCGGGCAGGAGCACTGGCTTATGATGGCACGCGCCATTCAGGAAAACTACGCCTTGTACGATGGCTTTATCATCTGCCACGGCACGGATACGCTGGCGTACTCTGCGGCGGCGCTCTCTTATCTCATCCAGAATGCGGATAAGCCCATCATCCTCACCGGCGCACAACAGCCCATCTCCAACGAGATCACGGATGCCAAGAAAAACCTGCGGGACAGCGTGGTCTGCGCCATCGACCCGGGCAGCCGGGGCGTGATGGTGGTGTTTGGCGGGCACGTCATCGCAGGCACCCGCGCCAAGAAGAACAAGACCATCAGCTACGATGCCTTTGCCTCGGTCAACTTCCCGGAATTGGCGCTGGTGCAGGGCGACCGGCTGGTGCGGTACATCCCCTCGCCGTGGCCCACCGGCCCGGTGGAGTTCAGCCGCACACTGGACAGCCGGGTATTCCTGCTCAAGCTGACGCCCGGGATGTCCCCGGCGCTCATCCCGGAGATCTTCCACCTGTACGACTGCGTCATCGTGGAAAGTTTCGGCGTGGGCGGCATCCCGCAGCAGCTGATGGACGCCTTTGCCGCCGGGCTGGGCGACTACGAGACCACCCACAAGGTGCTCATCATGACCACGCAGGTCACCTACGAGGGCAGCGACGTGGGCGTGTACGAGGTGGGCAAGCGGGTGCGCAACCGCTTCCGCTTCTTAGAGGCCCACGATATGACCATCGAGGCCGTAGTGACCAAAAGTATGTGGCTGCTGGCGCAGAACTGCGAAAGCTTTGACCAGCTGCAGCAGCGGTTCTATCGTCAGGTGAACTTTGACACCTTCTACCACTGAGCCATTTTTTCAGAACACCAGCTGCACCAGCAGTACATAGCAAAGGGTGCCCCCGGCCACGCTCAGCAGGGTCTGGTGCTTCCATTTATGCAGCGCAATGGTGGCCAGCAGCGCAAGCGCTTCCGGGATGCCGTGGCTGCCGGAGAACGGGGTGACCCCCTTCAGGCAATAGACGATGAGCATCCCGAAGATGGCGGCGGGCAGCACCCGCCCCAGATACCGCACCACCTCCGGGGGCTGCTGCTCCTTGCTGGAAAAGATCAGAAACGGCAAAAAACGGGTAAGCATGGTGGCGGCGGTGCACACCGCAATGGTAAGCCCCATCTGAACTGCTGTCATTCCTCTACCTCCCCGGCTGCTTTTTCCATCGGACGGCGCAAGGCCAGCAGCAGCACCAGAATGCCGCCCATGGACGGCAGCAGAAAGCTGCCGGAACCAAATACCATCAAGCACACCAGCGGCACGGCAAGCCCGATCAGGGCACTGCCGTGCTGCTGATCTTTTTCCCACTGGTTCAGGAAGATGACCGTGAACATTGCGGTCATGACAAAATCCACGCCCTCGGTGCTGAAGGGCAGCACCGTGCCCAGCGCAGCCCCAAGCCCGGCGCTGCCCACCCAGTAAAGCTGATCCAGCAGGGTGATGAAGAACATAAACCAGCCCTTGTCCACCCCTTCCGGCGGCGTTGCCGAGCAGGTGATGGAAAAGGTCTCGTCGCTCATGGCAAAGATCATGTAAAAGCTGCGCCAGCCGTAGCCCTTGTAGCGCTCCAGCATGGCAAGGCCGTAGAACAGGTGCCGCGCCTGGATCATCAGTGCCATCAGAAAGGCCGACAGCGGTGAGAACGCGCCCAGCAGCAAGCTTGCCAGCACGAATTCCAGCGAGCCGCCGTACACGACAGTGCCCATGAGCATGGGCATCCACACCGGCAGCCCCAAGGACTGCACATAGATGCCGTAGCCCAGCCCCAGCACAAAATAACCCGCCAGCACCGGGATCGTCTGCGGAAAAGCCGCCCGCAGCGCCCGCAGGCAGGGGTGCGGCAGAGCAGGGGAAACGGTTCGGGACAGATGCTGCATAAAAAAGCTCCTTGCTTTGTGGGAACAGCGGGCGGCCGCCCATATACCCACATAGATTGTATGGAATAAGTGATTTCTATTATAGCACATCCCTGCGCTTTTGCAAGACGGCTGGTGTCCTGCTGCCGGGACGATTTGGAATGCGCACGCTTCGCGGGGAAAGTTTCTGCTTGCCTTCAGCGTGCAGGGACGCTCCGCTGGGCCAGAGGCAGGGAGGGGTGTTCCGACTCCCCCCTCCCTACCTCTGGACTCCACCCACCCCGCAACGGGCCAAGGGTTGCTCGCCCTTGACAATCCTAAAGAAGAAGTCGAAGCACAAAAAAGCTAGCGCTGCGCCAGTCGGCGCTATCGCTTTAACGCTTTTTTCGCTTCTCCATTTATAGCCCCTCAGTCGCTGCGCGACAGCTCCCCCGAGGGGGAGCAAGCCGTTGCCCTTAGTGCTAAAGTGTCAATCGCAACAAGAAACTTTGCCGCTATGTCAAAGGCTCCCTCCCCGAGGGAGCTGGCAAAACCGATAGGTTTTGACTGAGGGCGTCAAACGCAAAAGCAGCCAGACCGGGCGGTCTGGCTGCTTTTCTGCTTATAAAAATATTTTACTCTACCTCTTCATCCGCGAAGATCCACAGCACCTCGTTGATGTGGGAGCCGCTGCGGGAGTAGGGGGTCACACGGATGCAGAAGCTGCGGCCATCCGTCTTGCGGTAGCGGTGCTCCAGCAGGTTGCTGCTGAACACGGTGCTGCGCACAAAGCCGAAATCGAACAACTTTGCAAAGTTTTCTCTGTCCTCGGGCGCTACCAGCTTGTCGCGGTAGTTGGTCAACGCAGCGCGGAAAGAGCCGCCGCAGGTGTCCAGAACGGACTGGAAGTCGTCCGGCACAATAACGGGGCGCACGGTGTCCTCCTGCAAGTCCACCACGATTACTGTCTTGTACTTGGGGGCAAGCACCTTTAAAAAGTGCTCGGCATCCCGCTTTTCCTGCAGGGTGCGCTCCATCTTTTCGTTCAGGCCTTCCAGCTGGCGGGCGCGGCCGTTGTGGTCGTAGTAGGCCTGCCGGTCCTGCCGCATGGCAGCCTCGGCCTTGGCCACAGCCTCGTCCAGATGGCGCAGGTCGGTAGTCTGCTGGATGCCTACCGAGATAGCATAGTCCTTTTCCTTCAGAAAGGCGCGCATCCGGTCCGCAGTGCTCCACACGCTGTAAGGCGGCTCGTTGGGGGTCAGGATGACAAATTCATCGCTGCCGATGCGGTACACCCGGCTGGTAGCAAAGAACTTGCGGGCGGCATTTGCCAGACAGCACAGCAGGGTGTCGCCGCTGCGGTGGCCCAGATGCTCGTTCACCTCGTGCATCCCGACCACATCAATGTAGGTGCACACCACGGATTCGTACCCGCTGTTGGGCAGCTCCCGCAGGTCGGCTTCGTACCGGCTGCGGTTGGCAAGGCCGGTCAGGGTATCGTGGCTGTAAGAGAAGTCCAGCTCCTCGCTGAGCTGGTCGGCCTGTGCGTCGTTGCGCACCAGCACGGTCGCCCACGGGTTCTGGGCGCAGCAGCCCCGGCAGGGCAGCACCTCTGTGGTGACCCAGATATACTGGCCGGACACGTTCTCGCGGTAGCGGTAGAACTCCGGCGCAGTGGCATGGTACAGCACAGAGCGCAAGGCCTCCAGATCGGTCTGCTCCAAGAACAGGTCTGTGTCCTCTTCGTGCACGATCTTCTCGTTCACCATGCGGTCGCAGTAGTTGACAAAATCTTCTTCTTTTTCCAGATCCGGATCCAGCAGGCGGGCGTCCCGCTTGATCACCCGGTACGCACCGGTGGCAAGGTTCAGCAGCGAGATCTCCAGCACGTTGTCGGTAAAGATCTGGTAGGCCTGCAAGGCCAGCGCGGTCTTTTCGGTGCCCGGGTTCTCCACCCGGCGGTCGCGGCGCATCAGGTCGCGGCGCAGATCCCAGTAATCCTGATTGGTGGGATCTGCCAGCAGTTTTTCGGCGTTTTCCACCGGCATGGGCTTGAAGAAGTAGTAGCCCTGCGAGTACAGGCAGTCTGCCGCCTGCAGCATGGACACCTGTTCCGGGGTCTCCACACCCTCGGCGATGATGGGCAGGTTCAGCCGGTGTGCCATATCCACCACCGACTCCACGATCTGCACGCCCTTGCTGCGGTTCTCCTGATTCATGTCGATGAGCTTCATGTCCAGCTTGATGGCATCGACGTTGGTATCCTTGAGCATATTCAGCGAGGAATACCCGCTGCCGAAGTCGTCCATCATCACCGCAAAGCCCTTGCGGTGCAGGCCCTGAATGGCGTTTTCCACCATCTGGGTGTCCTCGGCCACCATGGTCTCGGTGATCTCAGCCAGCAGGAGTTTGGGCTCCAGCTTATATTTTTCCACCAGATCTGCAAAGATCTGCGGCACATCCAGATTGAGGATATCCTGCACCGAAACGTTCACCGACACCGGCACAAGGTTGCTGCCGCTCTCCTGCCACTTCTGCAGGGTCTGGCAGACGGATTCCCAGATGTACTGGTCCAACCTTGTCACAAGGCCGGTGCGCTCCAGCAGCGGCATGAACTCGGCAGGGGGAACACAGCCCCGGGTGGGATGGTTCCAGCGCACCAGTGCCTCCATGCCCACGATGGCGCGGGTGATGCTGTTACACTTGGGCTGCAAAAAGAAGCAGAATTCGTGGTTATCCAGTGCGCGCTCCAGCTCGCCCAGCAGCTGCTGCTGTTCTTTCAGCTCGTTGAGCATGGTGGGCTCAAAGCGGTGCAGGTAGCCGCTGTCTGTCGTCACACCGGCGATCTGCGCATAGTTGCACAGGGTGGCGGCATCTGCACCGGGGTTTGCCTGCACGGGGCACACGCCCATTACCACAAAGAAGGTGACATCCTGTCTGCCGGCATTCATGCAGGCCTGCAGCGTGGCAAGCACGGCGGTCTGCTCGGCCTTTTCGTCCGGCAGGCACAGGAAAAAGTCATCGTTTCCAAAATAGCCCACAGGATAGCCGGTCTGCCTGCTGTAACCCAGCAGACAGTTTGCCACAGTTTCCAGCAGAGCATCGCCCTTTTCGGTGCCGTAAAGCTCGTTATAAAGCTTGAAGTGCTGGATATCCACAGCGGCAACAGCCCATTCTGTTCCCTGATGCGCGGTCAGGAATGTATGCAGGGCCTGTAAAAATGCGTCCTTGCGGTCGATCCGCCCCAACGCAGCAGATGCCGGTGCGGCGGCATCTGTTTTGGTCTTTCGTTCCTCTGACATAACGATTCCTCACAATTTGGATAGTTTCAATACGGATAAGCCGATTGCGGTCGGTTTGTATACTTTATAATCAGTATAACACGGTTTAAGTCGTTTTGAAATAGTTTTTTCACACTTTTTAACAACATTATTCGAGCGAAGTGCAACAAAAATGCCACACACAGCAGCGCCGGTGCGGCATTCGGGGTCATTTGGATTCCTTGTTGTCGTCCTTGTTTTCCTGTTCGGCGCGGTGCAGCATCTCCCGCAATGTGGGCAGACTGCGCAGCTTTTTGCCGTGCCGGAGCTTCGGGTAGGCACGCAGCATACGGCGCGGGCCCACGATGCGGGGGGTGCGCAGCAGCTGCGCCTGCATCTCCTCGCTGCGCTGCTGCAGCTCTGCGGCCAGCTGTTCCAATTGCAGCAGCTCGGCGGCGCGCTCGGCAGTGCCCTTGGCAGCAAGGCGGGCGGCGTTGGCAGCTTCGGCAGCGTTCAGGCGGGCGTCCTCGCTGGCGCGGCGGGCAGCCTCGGCAGCCTTGGCGCGGATGGCAGCCATGGTCTCACGGGCAGAGGGGCGCTTTCCGGCAGCATCCCGCGCTTCGGCGGCGGCAAGCTTGAATTGCAGCCGTCCCTCGTCCAGCTTCTTGTCGGCGTTCAGGGTGGTGGTGCCCAGCAGCTGGGTCATGGCGTCCTGGAACTCCTGGCCGCCCTCCAGCTCCGTCTGGCTGGGATAGGCCTGCTCCACAATGCGCAGGTTATTGGCCGCCGCGTACACGGCGTACAAAAAGCACATGAGGATAACCCCCACAAAGGGCGGGATCAGGTCTACAAGGTCAGCCACCACCGGGTGCACGATACGCATGACCACCAGCGTGCCCACACCCCACAGCAGGCAGAATTCCAGACAGATATAGCCCCCGATGTTAAAGGGAAAATCGCTGTAATCCCACCAGCGGGTGTGGTAGAGCTTATACAGCGCCCAGCCGCCCACCAGTTCCAGCGCACTGGGCAGGATGACGCCGCCTATATACAGCAGCAGGATGCTGTGCTGCAAGGGCGTAAGGGCAAACAGCACGATGATCATGCCAAAGCCGTAGATGGGGCAGACCGGGCCGTTGAGAAAGCCCCGGTTCACCAGCTGACCGGTGGTGGCGGCGGCATAGATGACCTCCAGACACCAGCCTATGCAGGAATAGATCAGGAAATAGGCCAGAATATGGTACAGCGAAAAGCCACATACCACGGTATCGGTAAGAAAGCTTACCATAGGCACCTCCGTTCTTCAGTTCTGTTTGGATACAATCTTATATTCGTCCCCCGGCTCAAAAAAGGGACAGGCAGCGGTATTGTGCGCAAGATAGCGTGCCATCTCGTCCTCGTCCAGCGCAGCGCCCTGCGCGCAGTAATAGCTGCCGTATTCGTCCTGAACATTATTCAGGCACAGCTCACAGGGGTCAGACATTTCCTTCGCCTTCCTGCGTGGCGGCTTCGGCAGCGGCAGCTTCGCGTGCCATCCGCTTGAGCACCTTGGGGTCTACCCATGTCACGCTGTCGGCACCGGGCTTTTTGCGGGCAATGAGTGCCTTGATCTTGATGCCCATTTCGGTGAACATGCCCTCGTGCTCGGTGCGGATGTTCCATTCCGGCTCGTTCTCGTGCAGGTCGTAGGTGATCCACTCGATGTCGTAGCCGGAAGCGGGGAAGTACTCTACGCTGTCCCGGAACAGATCATCGTCGTCGGTCTTGAAGTAGATCTCGCCGCCGTCCTTCAGAAACTCGCGGTAGGCGATCAGCTGGCGCGGGTAGGTAAGGCGGTGCTTGTGAGAGGAGTCGTTCTTGCTCCACGGGTTGCAGAAGTTGATATAGATGCGGCTGACTTCATCCTCCGGGGTGATGACGCCCTTGATGCGCTCGATATCGGTGCTCATGATCTTGACGTTGTCGATGGGGCGTCCGGCTGCCTGATAGGCGGCTTCGATCTTGCGCTTGGCAAGAATGAGCACCTTATCGGTGATGTCGATGCCCAGATAGTTATTTTCCGGGTGGGCGCAGGCCAGCTGAGAGATGAAGCCGCCCTTGCCGCAGCCCAGCTCCAGAATAAAGGGCTGCTCCGGGCGGGCATACTGGCCGTGCCATTTGCCGCCCCAGATGAGGGGTTCGTGCACATGGAAGTCCGCGGCCATCAGTTCGTCGTGGGCATAGGGTTTGAAACGCATTCTCATAGTTTGTTGTTCTCCTTCAAAAATCTCTCCACCTGCTCCGGGGTGGCGGCGCAGCTGCCCTGACAGATGCCGGGCTTGCCGCCGCCGCGCCCGTTCAGGGCGGCGTTCAGTGCTTTGGTCAGGGCGCGCACATCGCCGTCCCGCCGGGCAAGGCAGTAGCCGGTGCCCTTTTCGGTGGGGGTCAGGGCGGCGCACAGGCCGGTGGTGGCTTCGGTCAGACGGACAGCCAGCCGGTGCAGCCCGTCCGGGTCCAGCCCCGGCAGGGTACGGATGGCGTCCGCATCGGGTGCGGTCAGCTGCGCAAGGGCGTCAAACAGCTGGCTGCACAGTCCGAAGTGTGTAAACTTGAGCGCAGTATACTCATCGTAGACCCGGTGCACCGCCACAGCGGTCTGGTCGGCCTTGGCAGAGAGCAGCGCACCGATCTCCGCCTGCCGGGCGCGCATGGCCTGCGCCGCCGCCAGCGCACGGGCTCCGCACACCACGCTCAGCCGCACACCGCCCTTGTAGTTTTCGCTGGCAAGGATCTTGATCTGCCCCACCTGACCGGTGGTGCGGGTGTGGGTGCCGCAGCAGGCGCAGACGTCCGCGCCCGGGATGGTCACAATGCGCACCTGCCCCTCGATCTCCTTTTTGGAGCGGTAGACAAGAGCGGCAAGTTCCTCCCGGGTGGGGTAGCTGATGAGCACCGGCACATCCTGCCACACGATGCGGTTGGCGGCAAGCTCTGCCTGCCGCAGCCCCTCGGGGCTGATGGGCACGCTGGTGTCCATGCGCACGGCCTCGGTGCCCACATGGAAGCCCACATTCTCCGCCCCGAACATCTGGTGCAGGATGCCGGAAAGGATATGCTCGCCGGTGTGCTGCTGCATCTTGTCAAAGCGCCAGTCCCAGTCGATGCAGCCGGCAACGGCTGCGCCGGGCGCGGCGGCAGCGGGCAGGGCATCCACCGTATGCCAGATGACGCCCGCCTG
>ENA-ORRL01002290-ORRL01002290.1-human-gut-metagenome-genome-assembly--contig:-NODE-2290-length-11707-cov-9.265791_pt1 | contig 11707 bp, 10 predicted proteins | sample MGYA00242175_ERZ509134 | MGnify/ENA primary metagenome ERZ509134 (study PRJEB26280, sample SAMEA2338660) | human gut metagenome | biome: human gut; feature: human-associated habitat; material: faeces... | reverse complement strand
TAGCCGATGGGGGCGGTGAGCATGGCGGCGGTGGCGTCCTCGTTGTCGGGGCCTGCGGCGTCGAAGTATTCCTCATAATAATTCAGTGCGTCGCGGCGCGCATCAGCAGGCAGGGCAGACAGCCGCTTTTCCAGCTCGGATAAGTACTCGTATTTTTTCATTGCTGCTCCCCCTTAAAGAGCTTGTTGATCTTTGTGGTGTAGGCTTCCCACTCGGCGGTAAACTCTGCCAGCCGTGCGCGGCCTGCGGGCGTGATTTGATAGTAGCGGCGGTTGCGGCCATTGAAGGCTTCGTCATGGACGGTCAGGCAGCCGTCCTTTTGCAGGCGGCGCAGCACCGGGTACAGCGTGGATTCCGACAGGTCCAGCACCGTGCGGACCTCCTGCGTGATCTTATAGCCGTAGGTGCCCGTTTTCTCCCGCCCGACGACAGCCAGCACAATGGCATCCAGCAGCCCCGCCGTGGTGTTGATGGCCATAGGGTGCCCCCTTTCCGGGTGTATGGTGTATAGGGTTATATATTATATAGCATATAATATTGTAGATTGCAATAGGCCGCCGCAACAAAATTATGTAGGGGCGGACATGGTTCACCCCCGGTCTCGTGTGGCAGTACATACGCTTCCGCGCCGCCGCATAGTAGGGGCCGGACATGTCCGGCCCTGGCGCTATAAGGTATAGCCGCGTTTACGGGAAGGCCGCGGGCCGGGCATGCCCGGCCCCTACAGGGCTGCACGCCCGGAATCGCGCGGTTACCGCAGAGTCGGCAGACAAACAAGATTTGCCCGTCCGCCTTCATTTCTCTATTTCCTTATATAAATACCCCAGCGCGTCTCTCAGGCCGCCCAGCTCGTCTATGAGTCCCTCCTCCACGGCCTGCCGGCCATCCAGGACCGTGCCCATGTCCATGACCAGTTCCCCCGTATTGTGCATGAGCTGGGTGAACCGCCGGGCCGTTATTTTGGAGTGCTCCGTCACAAAGCTGACAATGCGTTCCTGCATCTGCTCAAAATAGCGCAGCGTCTGCGGCACGCCCAGCACCATGCCGGAGTGGCGCACCGGATGGACCGTCATTGTCGCGGTGGGCACAATAAAGCTGTGCCGCGCCGCGACGGCCAGCGGGATGCCGATGGAGTGCCCGCCGCCCAGCACCAGCGTGGCGCTCGGCTTGCTGACTCCCGCGATCAGCTCTGCCAGCGCCAGCCCGGCCTCCACGTCGCCGCCGACAGTGTTCAAGATAACCAGCAGCCCCTCGATCTCGGGGTCCTCCTCAATGTCCACCAGCTGCGGGATGACGTGCTCATATTTTGTTGTCTTTTGCGCATCAGGCGAAAGGGTGTGCCCCTCGATCGTGCCGATGACCGTCAGGCAGTGGATGGCGTGGCGGCCCTTCGTCGCAGGCACAATGCCATCGTCGGTGATCAAATCGTGCTCCAGACGCTTCAGCGCGGCGTTTTCGGTGGGGGTTAGCTTGGGGTGGGCCTTGGCTTTGGGCTTTTTTGCGTTCGCTTCCATTCCTGCTCTCCTTATAACAAAAGTAGCTGCACAGACTAAGTCTGCGCAGCGGCAATGCAAAATATGCGCGGTATCGGGTGACGGGCCAATGGGGTTTGTCGATGTTGTCAAAAAGTTTCAGGTTATTTTTGTACAACCGTCTAATATTTGGAAAATCAGCCAAAAACTTAGACAAAAAATTGACAATTGGTGCGGCACATTTTATAATAGTTATAAATGAGTATTGCAGATGTGAGGTAATCGAGCATGGCTGTTCAAAACAAGGTGTCGCTTCCGGTCATTAAGCGGCTGCCGAAATATTATCGTTATCTGACCAATCTTTCTGCCGACGGCAAGGACAAGATTTCGTCCAGCGAACTGGCCCACATGATGGGCACCACCGCCAGCCAGGTGCGGCAGGATTTCAACTGCTTTGGCGGGTTCGGCCAGCAGGGCATCGGCTACAAGGTCGATGTGCTGCGCGCCGAGATCGGCAATCTGCTGTTTGGCGACGGCGAAAAGCTGCCTACCATTTTGGTCGGTGCCGGCCGTCTGGGTTCTGCGGTGTCCAGCTTCATCAGCCGCGACGCCAACGGCTACAAGCTGCTGGGCGTCTTTGATGTCAACCCCGACCTGATCGGGAAAGAAATGTGCGGCGTGCCTATTCTGCCGCTGAGCGACCTGGACAAATTCTGTGCGGAGCATCACCCCGAGGTGGCCGTGCTCTGCGTGCCGCGCCAGAGCGCCATGGATTTGGCCGGGGAACTGGTGGACCACGGCATCAAGGGCTTCTGGAATTTCAGCCACTACGATCTGTCCGTGGAGTATCCCGACGTCACAGTGGAGAACGTCCACCTTGGCGACAGCCTGATGAGCCTTGGATACAGGCTGAGAAATCAGGAAAAGTGATATCTCTATAAAAAGACCGCCTTGTAGGGGCCGCACATGTGCGGCCCTCAGCCTACTGGTTGACGCGCGATTGCGGGAAGGTTGAGGGCCGGGCATGCCCGGCCCCTACGGTTATCAATAAACCGATAAGGAGTCATCATGGCAAAGCTATATTTCCGATACGGCGCAATGAACAGCGGCAAGACTACCGCGCTCATGCAGGTCGCCTACAATTATAAAGAGCGCGGCATGCGCGTGCTGATCCTGAAGCCTGCCATTGACACCAAGGGGCAGGACTCCATCATCTCCCGCCTGGGCATCAGCTGCAAGGTCGATCAGCTGGTCACCCCCGAGATGGACGTTGTTGAGCTGGTCAAGGCCAACGAGGCCGCCCATGGCAAAATTGCCTGTGTGCTCTGCGACGAGAGCCAGTTCTTCACGCCCGAGCAGGCCGACCAGCTGTTTCTGGTCACGGTGGACCTGGGTATTCCCGTTATCTGCTACGGTCTGCGGGCTGATTTCATGATGCGCGGCTTTCCCGGCTCGACGCGGCTTCTGGAAATTGCGCACACGATTGAGGAACTCAAAACGATTTGTGCCTGCGGACGCAAGGCCATCTGCAACGGGCGTAAGGTCAACGGCGAGTTTGTCTTTGAAGGTGCGCAGGTCGCCATCGACACGGTGGACGATGTGGAATACCAGAGCCTCTGCCCCCAGTGCTGGTACCGCGAGTACCGCGCATTTCTGGCACGGCATCCCAAAAAGTAAATATTTTGCGCTGATTTTCCCGCCGGGTGCTGCCCGGTGGGATTTTTTTGTGTGGTTCGCATCATTTTTCTGCAAATAGCGCACTTATCTTGCACCGTGCAGATTCAGATGCAATAATATTTGCAAAAACGCATGTTTTTTGCAACGATACTGCATATTTTGCGGTTTACGGCGTATTCCAGCGTATTTTGCAAGGTAAAGATAGTTGCGTTTGCTGCGGTGTCCGCGCGGCGGCGCAGGGGTGTACCTAGCAATATGCACAAACGCCATTTACAGTATTCGTAAGTTTTGACGGTGATGTCAAATTGGTTACAGCCAACATGGCAAGAATTGTACGTTTCCCTGCCGTAACGAGCCAAAAAAGCTGTTTATTTTCTGTGAACGATTTGTTATCATATAGACAAGCGAACAGCAGATGGTGTGGTACGGTATCCCGCACACAACGGTCTGCAAGAATAAATCGCACAGCAATTTTAGGAGGACAAAAACATGAAAAAGGCAATCTCTCTCGGTGTTGCCGCCGCCATGGCCGCCACTCTGCTGGCTGGCTGCGGCACCAGCAGCGCCGCTGCTTCCAGCGAGGCCGCAAGCACTGCGGACAGCGCCACTGCCGAGTCTACTGCTGCTTCCGAAGCCGCTCCCAGCGAGGCCCACGAGATCAACACCACCGATCCCATTGAGCTGACCATCAGCTGGTGGGGCGGCGACTCCCGCCATGAGGCTTACCAGAAGGCTCTGGAAGCTTTCCACGAGAAGTACCCCAACATCACCGTTTCCCCCACCTACGGCGCATGGTCCGGCTGGGAGGAGAAGCAGTCCACCGCGCTGGCTGCCGATCAGGGTTCTGACGTCATGCAGGTCAACTGGAACTGGCTGTATCAGTACAGCCCCACGGGCGAGAAGTTCGTCGATCTGCGCGAGTACAGTGACATCATCGACCTGAGCCAGTGGAGCGATACCGCCAAGAACGCCTGCATCGTTGCCGACAGCCTGCAGGCAGTGCCCATCTCGATGACCGGCCGTATCTTCTACTGGAACATGAACACCTTCAAGCAGGCCGGCATCGAGGCGGTTCCCACCTCTTATGATGATCTGATCGCCGCCGGCAAGGCCTTCCAGGAGAAGCTGGGCGATGATTACTATCCTCTGGCCATCAGTCAGTATGACCGCATGATCCTGATGACCTTCTACCTTGAGTCCAAGTACGGCAAGGCCTGGGTCGAGAACAACGAGTGCCAGTACAGCGAGGAAGAGATCGTTGACGGCCTGAACTTCATCGACTCCCTCGAGGACAACCACGTTATCCCCACCCGTCCGACCATGATTGCTGCAGGCTTCGACTCCATCGATAAGTCTCAGGAATGGATCGACGGCAAGTACGCCGGCATCTTCGAGTGGGATTCTGCCCCCTCCAAGTACCAGTCTGCTCTGGCTGACAACTCCGGCTTCACCGTCGGTGAGGAGATCAAGTTCGGCGACAAGGCCAACGGCGGCTTCTCCAAGGTCTCCATGGGCATGGCCATCACCAAGTCCTGCCAGCATCCCGTTGAGGCTGCTGCCCTGATCGACTTCCTGTGGAACGGCGAGGGCGCTGCCATCATGGGCTCCGAGTGCGGCATCCCCGCCTCCACCGCCGGTCTGGCTGCCGCTCAGGCTGCTGACGCTGTGAAGCCTCTGGTCCTCGAGGCCAACACCAAGGTTCTGGCCTTCGTTGACATGCCGCTCGACCCTTACTTCGAGTCCAGCAAGCTGAAGGACACCACCGACGGCATTTACACCGATGTCTTTGATGGTCTGAGCTACGACGAGTACGACCCGCAGGAGGCTGCCGAGATCCTGCTGGACGGCGTTTCCTCCGTTCTGAGCGCTAACGCCTGATTGCAATCGCCCTTATAAAAAATGTAAGATTTAGCCGGCTCCTGCCCCGTTATCACGCATGGCGGGGCCGGCTATTTATGTTAAAACGCAATACAGCAATTTGTCGATAGGAGGTTTTTGGATGAGCTCTGCAGCCCCCAAAACGGTTCAGCGCACCCCGTTCAAGCGCTGGTGCGACGAAAACACCGGTCTTTTCTTCCTGATTCCCTGGATCCTCGGTTTCCTGATTTTCAAGGCTTATCCGTTCGCCAGCTCTCTGGTGTACAGCTTTACTGACCTGAACTTCTTCAAAGGCATCAGCCAGTACGGCCTCATGAACTATGTGGAGATCTTTACCAGCCGCAAGACGGTCTCCGTCCTGCTGACCACCGTGAAGTATGCTTTCATCACGGTGCCCCTCAAGCTGGTGTTCGCGCTGTTCATCGCCTACATCCTGAACTTCAAGATCAAGTTCGTCAACCTGTTCCGTACCGTTTACTACATTCCGTCCATTCTGGGCGGCTCTGTAGCCATCGCCGTTCTGTGGCGTGCCCTGTTCAAGGATACCGGCGTTGTCAACACGATCCTCGGCTTCTTCGGCATTGCCGGTCCCGACTGGCTGGCTGACAAGACCTGGGCGCTGTTCGTCATCTGCCTGCTGCGTGTGTGGCAGTTCGGTTCTGCCATGGTTCTGTTCCTGGCTGCCCTGAAGGGTGTGCCTGCCGACCTGTACGAGGCCGCCACCATTGACGGTGCCTCCAAGACCAAGCAGTTCTTCTCGATCACCGTTCCGATGATCACCCCCGTTATCTTCTACAACCTCGTCACCCAGATCGCACAGGCGTTCCAGGAATTCAACGGCCCCTACATCATCACCCAGGGCGGCCCGCGCAATGCTACGACGCTTGTCTCCCTGCTGGTCTACAACTACGCCTTCAAGTCCAACGAGATGGGCATGGCGTGTGCGCTGGCTTGGGTCATGTTCATTGCCGTTGCCCTACTGACTGTGATTGCCTTCACCAGCCAGAAGCACTGGGTCTACTACGCTGATTAAGGAGGAATGAAAAATGAAACTTTCTACCGCCCATAAAATCGGCCGTTTCTTCCAGTACTTTGTGCTGATCCTTGTCGGCGTCATCATGATCTACCCGCTGGTCTGGATGGTGGGCGCCACTTTCAAGTCCAACGCCGAGATCTTTGCCGGCATCGGCTTCCTGACCGCGAACCCCACGCTGCAGGGCTACATTGACGCCGTCACCCAGAACTACGGCGGCGACATCAGCATCTGGCGTGCCTTCATCAACACCTACAGCTTCGTTATCCCCAAGGTTATCTTCACCGTTATCAGCTCGGTCATTGCCGCTTACGGCTTCAGCCGCTTTAAGTTCAAGGGCCGCGATATGCTGTTTGGCATCATGATCTCCACCCTGTTCCTGCCGCAAGTCGTTCTGAACGTTCCCCAGTACCTGATGTACAACTCCTTCGGCTGGGTCAACAGCCCGTTCTACCTGCCCCTGTGGGTGCCCACCCTGTTTGCGACGGAGACCTACTTCGTCTACCAGCTGGTCCAGTTCATGCGCAGCATCCCCCACGATCTGGACGAGGCTGCCGCCATCGACGGCTGCGGCCCGGTCAAGATCCTGTACAAGATCATCGCCCCGATGCTGAGCCCCTCTCTGGTGGCCTGCGGTCTGTTCCAGTTTATGTGGAGCTGCAACGACTACATGGGTCCCCTGCTTTACGTCCAGACCCCCAGCAAGTACCCGATGTCCATCTTCGTCAAGCTGTCCATGGACGCTGACAGCGGTTTCAACTGGAACCGTATCCTGGCACTGTCCCTGATCTCCATCATCCCGCAGTTGGTCGTTTTCTTCTGCGCACAGGATGCCTTCATCGACGGCATTTCCGCCGGCGCCGTGAAGGGCTAAACGCCGCTTTGGCAGTCCAAAATCTATTGTAGCACACGGCTGCCCCGTACCACAGGAATGGGGTACGGGGCAGCCTTTATTTTGAAAACCGGACTCCCCTGCCCTGGCTGGCGGAGGGGTTGTATGATAGAGAGCCTTCCCCGGAGGGGAAGGTGGCCGAGGCTCCGCCCGAGGCCGGATGAGGCGAGACTATACCGCTATTACCCGTGTACGGGCTGCGGCTGCAAGGTTTGCCCTCATCAGTCCGCTGCGCGGACAGCTTCCCCCGATGGGGAAGCCTAATGAAAAAGCGCCCCTTGCGGAGCGCTTCCCTGTTCTTACTTATTCACTCTCTTATAATACTGCCGGTACTGCTGGGGCGAAAGGCCCGTGGCATCTTTAAAGACGCGGCGGAAATGCGCCGTCGTCATAAAGCCGGTCTTTTCCGCAATGTCCGAGATGCTCTCGTTCGACTTTTCAATGAGGTTCTGCGCGGCCTTGATGCGCACGCCGTTGATATACTCGATGAGCGAGAGGTTGATGGACTTCTTGAAAAGGCGGCTCAGATAATACGGGCTGATATAGAACTGACTGGCGATGCCGGTCAGGGTCAGCTTCTCGGCGTAGTGCTCGGCGATATAGGCCTGGATCTGATCCACAATGTGGTTGCTGACGCGGCCATTCTCGCCGCCCTGCTCCTGCTGCTGGCGGCAGAGATCCTTGAGCTCCAGCAAAAGCGTGGCCAGCAGCATCTTGCGCAGTGCATCGGATTCCGGGGAGGTTTCCTCCTGCAGGGCCAGCAGCTGCTGCAGCAGGCTCTGAATGTGGTTCTGCTGCTTGACTGTGATATTTGACAGCAGGTGGTTATGCTCCTCACTCAAGAAGGAGAAGAAGTCCACCTCCGGGAAGATGTCCATAATTTTGTCGAGGTACTCGCGGCTGAAATTCATCACGATACGGCTCGAGGCTGTGTCGCCGAGCGAGGCAGTCTTGTGGATCTGGTTTTCACCGATCAGCACCACACATCCCGCGTTGACGATATAGGCGGCATCCTCAATAAAATAGCGGCGGCTGCCCTCTATCTCATAATAGACCTCGTATTTATGATGGATATGGAAGCTGGCCATCTCATACCCGGAGTCACGGTCCACGCGGTCAATAAAAAAGTCAACGTGGGGCGAGTAGACATATTCCGAAACCATAACACTGCTCCTCACTGCCGTGGTGCGGGGCACCCGGCGATTGGTTATTGTTGTCTTTTTTAGAATAGCACATTTTTTGCTGTTTTTCAAACTATTTTTATACTATTTTTGAACACTTGGGGGTTCACACATGAAAATCACGCTTGTACGTTCTATGGCGCGCAGCGCAGTGTTTGAGCTGGTCAACTCCGGCTGCTACCGCGCCCCGGCTCCTTATACAGTCTCATTGGACGGCGCCACAGTCTGTGAGGGCGATACGAATGTGTTCTCACTCTTTTCGCTGGAACCGGGCCGCAGCTACACGCTGGCCGTCACCCTTGACGGCGTGACCGATACGCTGGACTTTACCACCGCGGAGGAGAGCTTCTTCGTGGATGCCTCCCGCTACGGCCTCGTCGCCGACGGCGTGACCGACAACACGGCCAAGCTGCAGGCGGCGCTGTCCACCTGCCCCGCGGGCGGCACGGTCTATGTGCCCGCCGGCACCTACCGCACCCAAAGCCTGTTTTTGCAGAGCAGCACGACGCTGTATCTCGAAAAGGGCTGCACGCTGCTGGGCGGCACCAACCGAACTGACTACCCCATTCTGCCCGGTGTTCTCCCCTGCCATAACGAGAAGGACGAGCACTACCTCGGTCTGTGGGAGAGCAACCCGCTGGACAGCTTTGCGGGTCTTATCAACGTCATCAACGCCGAGAACGTGACGATCACCGGCGAGGGCACGATTGACGCCAACGCCCAGAACGGTGACTGGTACCAGAACCCGAAGAAAAATAATATTGCCTGGCGTCCGCGCCTGTTCTTCACCAGCGGTGCCAAAAACGTCGTGCTGCACGGCGTTCTGGTCTGCAACAGCTATTCCTGGACCATCCACCCGACCTACTCCGAAAATGTGGACATCCTGAACATCCGCATCCGCAACAGCTCCACGAGCCCCAACACCGACGGCATCGACCCCGAGAGCTGCAAGAATGTCAACATCATCGGTAACCATGTACACGTCGGTGACGACTGCATCGCGCTGAAATCCGGTAAGCTGTTCTTAGGCATGAAGCTGCATGTTCCCTGTGAGAACGTTATCATCCGCAACTGCTGCCTGAGCCGCGGCCACGGCGGCCTTGTCATCGGCAGCGAGATGAGCGGCGGCGTCAAGAACGTCACCGTGACCCAGTGCCTGATGGACCATACGGACCGGGGTCTGCGTGTCAAGACCCGCCGCGGGCGCGGCAAGTACGCCATCATCGACGGACTGGTATTCCGTGACGTCGTTATGGATGGCGTGCTGGCGCCGTTTGTCATCAACATGTTCTATTTCTGCGACCCCGATGGCCGCAGCGACTATGTGCAGACCCACGAGGCCCTGCCTGTCGACGAGATGACCCCGACACTGGGCACGCTGGAGATGGAAAACATCACGGCCACCGACGCCCAGTACGCAGGCTGCTGGTTCAGCGGCCTGCCCGAGCACCCGATCGAGGGTGTCAAGATGCACAACGTAAAAATCAGCTTTGCGCCGGACGCTAAAGCCGGTCAGGCCGCCATGATGTGCGGCGCGAATGCCTCCTGCAAGGTGGGCGTCCATGCCGAGAACGTGCAAAGAATTGAGCTGCACAACGTTGCGATCACCGGCTACGAGGGTGAGCGCCTGCAGCTGACAAACGTAGATTGCTTTGAGGAGGACTGACCCATGACCCATGAAGAGATTCTGACCACGCTGGGCCATTACGTAGACTACCTGATCGCAGGCTCCACCGCCGAGGCACCGCTCTGGAACATCGAGAAGGTCCGCAGCGGCAAGCCCAACAAGTGGAATTACATCGACGGCTGCATGATCACTGCCTGCCTGAGCCTGTACAAGACCACCGGCGACGAGAAGTTTTTGGACTTTTCCAAGAAGTTTCTGGACTACTTTGTCAAGGACAACGGCGTCATTGAGACCTACGACCCCGCCGAGTACAACCTGGACAACGTCAACCAGGGCAAAAACCTGTTTACGCTGTACGACCTGACCGGCAACCAGCGCTACCGCGACGCCATTGAGACGATCCGCGGCCAGCTGGAGACCCAGCCCCGCACGAAGGAGGGCAACTTCTGGCACAAGAAGATCTATCCCAACCAGGTCTGGCTGGACGGCACTTACATGGCCCAGCCCTTCTATATGGAGTATGAGACACGCTGCAACGGGATGCACGGCTGCATTGACAGCTACAAGCAGTTCATGAACATCCAGAAGCACATGAAGGACGCCAAGACCGGCCTGTACTACCACGGCTACGACGAGAGCCGCGAGATGTACTGGGCGAACCCCGAGACCGGCTGCAGCGCCAACTTCTGGCTGCGCGCCATGGGCTGGTTCCTGGTGGCCATGGTAGACACGTTGGAGCGGATGGACAACCAGCTTTACTACGAGTACCGCGCCATCATGGCAATGCTGAAGGACGCGGTGGACGCGATGATCGCCTTCCAGGATGCCGAGAGCGGCATGTTCTGGCAGGTCGTAGACAAGGCCGGGGTCGAAGGCAACTACCTTGAGACCTCCGGCAGCGCACTGTTCGCCTACGCCGTGCTCAAGGGCGTGCGTCTGGGCTACCTGCCCAAGCGCTACACGGCCTACGGTGAGAAAGCGTTCTACGGCACCTGTGACCGCCATCTGGGCGTGGGCGCGGATGGCGCTTTGCAGCTGGGCGGCATCTGTCTGGTGGCCGGTCTCGGCGGCGCGACCCGCCGCGATGGCAGTCTGGCGTACTATTTCAGCGAGCCCATCGTCGAGAACGACGCCAAGGGCGTAGGCCCGCTGCTGCTGGCCTACACGGAAATTCTGGCCGCACAAAAGCAGTAAGGAGGGCACACTATGCCGAAATTTATCGTCGGTGCCCGCCTGCACGACTACGGCAAGGGCAGCCCGGACGAGCTGTTCGGGCGCGTTGCCGCCGACGGCTTTGCCGCTGTGCAGCTGGCCTATAAAAAGTGTGTGCCGTCCGTCAGGAGCTATGCGGACGTGACCGACGCGCTGGTCGCCGAGACCGTCGCCGCCGAAAAGGCGCACAGCATTCAGGTAGCCGTGCTGGGAACCTACGTGGAGCTGGCCATTAACGATGAGAGCCGTTTGAAGAATGCGGCTGACTTCAAGAGCCAGCTGGCCGTCTGCAAGGCGCTGGGTGCCGGGTGCATCGGCACCGAGACGACCAGCATGGAAAAGCAGCCTGCCGGTACGACCCGCGAGGAAGCGCAGGAGCTGCTCTGCCGCAGTCTGGCGGACATTCTGCCCGCCGCCGAGGCACTGGGCGTGACCGTCGCCGTAGAGCCTGTGACCTACCACAGCATGAACTCCGCCGCCGCGACGCGGCATATTTTGGACACGATGCGCAGCCCGAACCTGAAGGTCATCTTTGACATGAGCAATCTGGTGGATGTCGGGAACGTCGGCGCGCAGGACCGCATCTGGAACGACGTGGGCGAGCTGCTGGGCGACCAGATCGTGGCCGTCCACTTCAAGGGGCAGGCCTTTGCGCCGGACGGCGGGCTGCTCCACACGAGCCTGGAGGACAGCCTGACCGACTACGCGGGCGCGTTCGCCATGCTGCGGCAGCTG
>ENA-ORRL01002287-ORRL01002287.1-human-gut-metagenome-genome-assembly--contig:-NODE-2287-length-11737-cov-3.101181_pt1 | contig 11737 bp, 18 predicted proteins | sample MGYA00242175_ERZ509134 | MGnify/ENA primary metagenome ERZ509134 (study PRJEB26280, sample SAMEA2338660) | human gut metagenome | biome: human gut; feature: human-associated habitat; material: faeces... | reverse complement strand
CGGTGCTTCTATTCTACACCATGCAGGAGGTTTACACAAACTTTGGGATAGTCTCGCCCCCGACAGCCCTTACCTCTTCCCCGGGCGGAACGGTGAACACCTGTCCCGGGGGCAGGTCAATCGGATCTTTAATGCACACTCCGATTCCATTACCCCGCACACGTTGCGGCACTTCTTCTGTTCCAACGCACTGGAAAGCGGCTATGACATCAACGAGGTGGCCAATCAGGCAGGCCACTCCAATATCCACACGACACTGCTTTATACCAACCCAACCAGGGAGAAGATGAAGGAGAAGGCAAATCGTCTTTGAGCGATGGGCGTTTACTATATATAATAAGGTAAGAAACAAGGAGAGATCCCGTCCAGAGGCGGGGGAAAGGATGTGTGTAACTGATGGAAGTCCTTTTTTACAGTGAGCAGCACCGGAACTTTTACAACCGACATGTGGATGGTGGTGCGGATCCCTATTATCGCGCGCTCGTCTACCTGCTCGGCATGACGGCAGAAACGCGCTCCAACTTTTCCCGATGCTTTGACGCGGAAGCGAGGATGATCCGACCGACCGCCTTGGAGGAAGGCTGGCAGACGGGTGGTACTGTGCGGATTGTGAGGATGGCCTTTAACCTCTGGAATGGGTGGTGCTATGAGTCGGAAGAGGATGCGCAAGAGGGCCGGACATCGGATACCTTCACGCCAGACAACCTGTTCTGCTGTGAATTTGCTCCCTACTTCTATGAGGCTGTGAAATTGCGCTATCCCGAATATACGGTTGTCCCCCAGAAGTAAGCACCCAGGGTCAACAGGAGTCCCCGCCGGGCTTGTAGTTTGGCGAGGACTTTTGTAGCCTTATCGGAGCAAACCATGTTCCGCCGGCTGTAGCCGGGATTTGAACCTGATGTGAATTCGGATCCATATATATTCTTCATATCTATCGAACATATGGAACATAAATAAGTCGAACTTTTTGACAATTTATCCGCTTTTTCAGTTGACTATTTGGGAGGTGGTGATATACTGAAACTATCAATACAGTCAGGTAGGAGGGCGGAAATGAAACGACATGCGATAAATCGCCTGCAGGAGTGGAAAGAGGATCCAAATCGTCTGCCTTTGATCATACGCGGTGCGCGGCAGGTCGGGAAAACTTGGCTCATGCAGGAATTCGGCCGCACTGCGTTTGAACGATGTGCCTATATCAATTTTGACCGCAATGAGCGGATGCAGAACCTGTTTTCTGGCGACTTTGATGTGGACCGCATCCTGCGGGGCCTTGCTATTGAAAGCGGAGTGGAGATTGACCCGGAAAGCACGCTGATTATCCTGGACGAGATCCAGGAAGTCCCGGCGGCACTGCAGAGCCTGAAATATTTCTGTGAGGACAACCGGCACAACTATTATATTCTGGCTGCTGGGTCGCTGCTGGGGATTGCCATGCACGAAGGTACATCATTCCCTGTAGGAAAAGTGGACAGCATGGATCTCTACCCGCTTTCCTTCACCGAGTTCCTGTCCGCCACAGGCAATGACCAACTGCTCGAACTCCTGGAGCAGCGGGACTTTGGAATGGTCACCGCGTTCCGGGACAAGTATATTGACTTGCTCAGAACCTATTACTATGTCGGCGGGATGCCGGCGGCCGTGAACGCCTATTTGCCCAAGCAGAATCTTGCTGCCGTACGTCGGGTGCAGCTGCGCCTGATCTCAGACTACGAACAGGACTTTTCCAAACATGCCCCGACGGCCGTCATTCCCCGCATCCGTATGGTGTGGGATGGCATCCCCTCGCAGCTTGCCAAGGAGAATAAGAAATTCATTTACAGCGTCTTGCGGGAAGGGGCGCGGGCCAAGGACTTTGAGTTGGCCATTCAGTGGCTGATCGACTGCGGATTGTGTTGTAAGGTTGGCCGTGTGACCAAGGGCGCCGTTCCCCTGAAGGCGTATCAGGACATTCCGGCTTTCAAATTGTATCTGGTGGATGTGGGTCTGCTGGCGGCTATGACGGATCTGGACGCCAAGACACTGCTGAAGGGAAATGCCATCTTCACGGAGTTCAAAGGTGCCCTCACAGAGCAGTATGTATGCCAGCAGCTTATTTCCGACCTGAATGCCACGCCCTATTATTGGTCGGCGGAAAATTCCTCCGGGGAGGTAGACTTCGTTCTCCAGCACAGCGGGAATGTAATCCCGCTGGAGGTTAAGGCGGAGGAGAACCTGCAGGCCAAGAGCCTGAAATACTTTGTCTCCAACAACGACCTGCCTTTTGGTGTCCGCACCTCTATGTCCGACTACCGCAAGCAGGATAAACTTATCAATCTGCCTCTCTATGCGATCTCCCAGCTTTGGGAGGTTTGCGACGCATTTAACTGAAATAGTCCGCTCTCGCTTGATCTGAATTTATCTCATTCTGGGAATGCCTGAGAGGTGATGCGCACGATGGAAAATGAAAACAAGGAATATATACTGCGTGTCTATGGGGCACTCCAGGAAAAGGGGTATAATGCAGTCGGCCAGATTGTCGGCTATTTGTTGACAGAGGATCCGACCTATATTACCAATCATCTTGGCGCCCGCAATCTCATTCGGAAAATCGACCGATATAGTTTGCTGGCTGATATTGTGGCCGCATATTTTGACGATACTGAGGGGTGAATCATCAGGAGACCGGCTGCTGAACCGTCATAATGCGCAGTTCCAACGCACCTTGCAACGGGGCAGATAGAAAAGCGGGGGGCTTTCCCAGAGATGGGAAAGCCCCCCGCAGTCTGACTATCAGGTAGGATCGGTTTTGATGTTCACAGTGTAGCAGATGCCTTCGTACTGCAGTTCCCAGGGGCCGTCAAAACTGTAGTCCGGCTCCGTGCAGCACAGTTGATTACCATACTCGTCGAACAGGACAGCCTCAGTCCAGGACGGTCCATCCTGGGTCCCGCAGCACTTGATATCCATCTCTTTCCCGTCTGGAAACTGTACGGTGTAGGTGATTGTATGATCCTCGCTCTGGTATTCGTCCTTTGATGCGGCATGTAGATAGCCATTGATCTGTTTCATCACGCTACCGGGTATCTCCAGTTCGGCAGTGCAGCCGAGGTATTTTACATAATCGGAAGTTCCTCGCTGCTTTTTCTGATAACAGTCCCACATGTGCTGAAGTTCAGTCTGAGCCGCCTTCAGATGCTCCTGAACCTGTTTGTCCCTTTCTGCTTCATTCTTGTGATAGCCAACAATGATGTCGCCTTGTCGTGACAACATGGCATCTGCTACCATGTCGCCCTGTGTATTGCTGTCTCCCTCCTCCCTGACGTGAATGGAGATAGCAGCGAGCATATCTCCTCTGGCGTCAAAAGTGAAACCCATACCGACATCTTTGCCCCAGAGATAATCATGTGCTACTTCTGTATAACTCATATAATGCTGCTCCTTCTTTCTTGAGTATTCAGTTTGCATACCGAATGACAAATTCGGTACAGCCGTCCACCTCTGTTATTTTAGGCTGACGGTCAAATACCAGGGTGAACCGGCAGATACCATCCCGGTTGTATGCGCAGTCGCGAGACTCACACTCCATGCAGTCCTCGGGCAGCGCAGTGTCAGCCGCAGTTGCCTGTCCATCAGAGGGAGACTTGACGCCTTCATTCCCCCCACCGATGTTCTTCTGACTAGCCTCGAAGTAGAACGGTATACCGGCCTGGAACGGGTAGAAGGTGAACGAACCATCTCCCCATTTTCGGATCGCATGGCCGCCTCGCGCTTTGTTTAGGACGACCCGCTTTGACTTGGAGAACAGAAGGGAGATGTGGCTAGCGCTATACCGGCTGTTAAACTCGACCAGCTGCATGATGTAGGATTTATCCGTCTCCTTCACGTCCATGACGATGTGATAGGCGCTCAGAAAGTCATCTTTGTTTTCGGCCAGATAGCGGCCGCAGAGCCGCTTGGGTTCACTGTTTATCATGGCCGCAAGCCGTCCTTTCCTTATATTCGCAGTCCAAGAATTCGTCAAAACAGGGCCAGATCTCGGAGCCGAACCCGTAGCCATATTCCCAGTCAGCAAAGATGTCATGCAGGGACAGGTCAGGGGACTCCTCCCGGAGTTTTTCCAGCTCCGCCACAAGGTCTTGGAGCGTGTATCCGTGCGCGAGCATCCACTCCAATTTGAACTGCTCATATGCGGTGGCCGGAGAGTTGTCATTCTTCATATTGAAACTCCTTTCGCTCAGATGTCTGATATTTATGGAACTTGCCATGACGGCGTTCATGCGCTCAGATCCTCCCGCCTGAGGGTGCCGGAAGTCCATGCTCCTTTATAGAGTCCGATACTTGGCAACCGGTTGAGCAAACACTTCTCCATGCCCTTCAGATAGCGCTGGCAGTGGCGGGCCTGCAGCGCATCATAGTTTGCGCCCCAGGGAGCCTCTTTCTGAATCAGTTCCACGGCCAGAGACCAGACATTGTCCTCCAGGCAGATGTAGAAGAGACGGCTCTCCAAAATGGCTCTTTGGCTGCTGGAGATCCACCGCTCCGGACAGACCCGGTTGAAACTGGGAAACATCCGTAGGAAGTCCTCAGAAAAACACTTCACGATGTCCGTTTCTTCCAGTTCGGTTGCCAGTTCATCATAGATCCACATACCGCCAGTCAGTTCCCCATAGTCCAGGTTCCGCACCAGCCGGCTCTCCGGGCAGTCCTCGGAAGAGGCACCTATTTTTCGATATACATGGAAATCGTCGTTGTCGATGAAGTACAGCCCCTCATGGCTGCCAAATACACAGCAGTTTCCACGCCCCATCGTTACCCCTCCTTGCCGGCCTTCTGTGCAGATTCATCCAGGTAGGTCGCCTGCAGATCTGCGATATGGAGCTGCAGGGCAAGGGGGCACATCTCATAGGCTTTCCCGGTGTTGCGGTCAGTGAAGTCACCCATGTGAAAACGGATTGCCAGCGCCTCGTCGCGGGTCAATCGCATGTGTTCATTGATCAGGAAGACAGACTTCTCGCCGTGCCCAAAAGGGAATTTTTCATCCACCGTGTAGAAGGGGATAGACTCCCAGGAGTAGGCGCCGCGCTTGTCAAATTGTCTGCCCTGCTCAGAATAGACCTTCTGATTTTTGTAGTCTATTTTGTAAAACTCGGCCTTGCAGATGTCATGCAGCAGGGCGGCAATGGCAATAGACTCCATCCGATCAGGCGGAAATGGAATACCTTCGCCGCAGTCCCTTCCAAATTCGTACACGCAGTTCTGACTCATTCGGTCAAAGACGTGCAGGGAGTGTAAGACCAGGCCGCCGGCAAAGTTGCCGTGGTACTTCGTGCTGGCCGGCGCCTCAAAAAAATCCGTAGTCAACAGCCAGTTCAGCAAGGAAGCTGCACCGGGACGGCGGATATGTTTCTGGAAAGCAGCGATATACGATTCTTTTGCGTTCAAATAGATCAACTCCTCTTGATTTGAATGTTTCTATGTAAACGGTGCGCCGCAGGGGCGAACCGTAGAACAGGGACGCCCCTGCCGCAGGCACGCGGCGGGGATCTATATTAAAAAGTGCCTGAAGGACGCCCTCAGACACTTTGTTACACTGTGATAAACTTGTATGAAAAAGAAAAAGCGCCTAAAGGCCAACGGCCTTCAGACGCTGTGCAACACGGATGACTGTAATTGCCTGGGGCAATCTCAGATACTAACATAGACATTATACCGCAAAAGAGTCAGAATAGCAATACAGCGGTGATGCAATCCTTGCATTCACACATAGGTATGCTACAATAAAGTAGCGACTTCAGATAATTCAGACTCCACGCACTTAGTCTGTGACAGTCTAAGGAGGAAATTGAAGTGAGTAGAGCAGAAGATTTGGCGGGCAATGTGCTCCATATCACCCCACAGAGTGGAGATACAATCAATCCATTGATCTCGGGACCCATCGTCACCATCATTCCAGAAAAAATAAAACTCTCCTATACCTTGCTGGATCAAGCCAGAGTCTCCTTGTCCGCTATCCAGCCACAGTATGCTGACCCGTTTTCCGAAACAGAGCGAGCAGCATATGCGATGGCTATTGCACGGGTGTATCACGGCGCTACATCCCGCGCAGGATCTCCAGGGCCAACATTCGAGGATGTCCTTGGTGAATTACGAAGGGTTGCTCCACAGCAGGAACGGCTTATAGAGTTGCTCAACTATCTGACCGGTATTTAAGCGGATGATCTGCTTGCAATTCCCAGTCCATTTCGATATAATAAAATCATACAGTATCAGTAATTTGCCTGTGGCAAATACAGTTTCTGCGTTTCAAAGTTCCCAGAGGTCGTATCGGCCTTTGGGAACTTTTTTGCTTTCATCAGATTTTCAGTCATAACTGCATCTGAATCAGTTGGTTACAAGGCACATGAGACTCTCATCTCATGTGCCTTTTTATATAGATACCTCATTGCGGCGGAGCCGCACAAAAAGAAAGGAGTGATGAACAATTCTCCAAGCAATATGCCATGTGCAGAAACAAATTTATATGAAAGAAGAGGTGCTTCACTGTGAATACGAATACTTATGTGGCTGGATCTAATGACAAAGATATTGTGCTGGAAAGAGATCAACAGTTGGCGAAGTTGTTGGAAGACGATGAGGTGCTCTGCGCCCATGTGTACGATGATAATGGCTACTCAGAGTTTTTATTCCATGGAAGTCCGGAGAACATTGCTAACTTCATCGGCGCGCGCCCCATGGTTCACCAGATTGTACTGACTGACCGGCAGGAGCGTCCTGTCTTATGGACGATTGGCTATTTTATCGACCGCTGCCCGGACAAGGTGTTGCTGGAAGAGGTCAAGAAGGTGCTGATCCCCATTCAAATGTGTGAAACGGAGGCGCAGCCCATTTTCTTTGCGTCTATCGGTGAAGTTGTCGGCTATCAACTGCGCCAGCATATGTCTGGCGGTGAAGGGGGTGCAAACAAATGATTCCGAAGATTACACAGGCAGCGCCCAACATTTCGGAACAGTATTGGTGCTCAACCTGTGGCCGAAACTTACCATCTCCCAACCAAAATGCCGGAAGCGGTTCAGAAGATCCATGGCGGTTTTGCCCTGGCTGTGGTGAACCAATTGAATATGAAAAGGCAGAACCCGTCCATTGGCAGGAGCAGGACTGTGTCAAGTGCGGTTGCGCCCTGATCCGACTGGTACGATGCAACACGCCATTTTTTCAGGCGAAATATGAATATGTGGGTGCCCCACTCTGCAGGAATTGCCTGGAGGAGCATTGTGTGCAGACCAATTGCCTGCAGTGCGAAATCGGAAACTGGCCAAATTGCCGTTATGCCGACATCAAACGGCAAGGGCTGCAGAAAGCAAAGGAGAGAGGTACAACAAATGCCTAATCAGCATAGGGAGGTTATTGACCATTTTACTGGCCCTTACGCATTCCTAAGTAATTTCCAGCCCTGCCGCGTGACTTTCTATGGCATGATTTTTCCCTCGGTAGAGGCAGCTTTCCAAGCGGCAAAATGCGCAAACCATCAGGACCGGGTACAGTTTCTGACTATGACACCACAGCAAGCGAAACGCCGTGGTCGTCAGATCCAGATGCGAAGTGACTGGGATTCTCGGAAACTGACCATCATGCACAATCTCCTTGTCCATAAGTTCAATGAGAATCCAGAACTGATCCCCAAACTAATTGCCACCGGTAATGCAGTTTTGGTGGAGGGAAACACCTGGCATGACAACTTCTGGGGCTGCTGTACCTGCTCCCGCTGTGGGGGGCAACGCGGACGGAACAACCTTGGACGACTGCTCATGCAGCTGCGAGCTGACTATATGGCGTTATACAAGGAGGCACAGTAGGAAATGGAGTATTGTATCACTATGGAGCAGACGCGGCGCATCGCCGTCTGGTTTAATGCAGACAGCGATGAGGCTGCAGAGGAAAAAGCATTAGAGATCTATCATAATACTCCGGCAAAGGATTTTGAAGCCGGGGACGACGAGCGCGATTGCACTCTTTATAACAGGGACACAGGCAAAATGGTGTTTGATTGGGGCTGAGCATATCAGAACGGATCACCAGATTGTCTTTGAGGCAATATGTCCGCATTTACCAAGAGGAGGAATAAAATGTTGACACTGGAACAGTTGAACACACCATATGAGCAACGACGTGTGATCGAATGCAGCCAGAAATCTACACAGAAACCACGGCAGAACAGTTGGCATCCAGAGAGGAGGGGCAGAAAGCGTGAAACGTGGGATTACTGTAACCCGTGAGTATGACCGGCTCGACAGACCCTGCGTCGTCATCAGAAAAAAGCGGGGGAAGTTATCAGTGGATGAAATCGAAGAGATCCTTCGCTATGAAGATTTCCAGCAGTGGAATGGCCACTATGTCCTGCTCCTCAACTGTACGGAAGCCACGCTGGGGGGCAACGGCTGTTGGGACTTGTTGGACGAGCAACCCGGCGATATGGTGAGGCTCTATGAGGTCACGGCCAGCGAGGAATGTCCCGTTTGCCAGTCCAATTTACCGCCGTTCTCGTATTGCCCTTCCTGTGGCATACCCTGGTCTGATTTGGGCAAAAGCGTTGAAACCCTGTTGTCATCCATGCGCCAGGAGGCTGCGCGCAATATCAGAGCTCCTAAAGCATCTGATGCCTCGCGACTGGCTTGGTACTGGTCACATATCGGAGCTATCGACCTGGCTCGACAGATGGGCGTCATCACAGAGGAGCGTCGTCAGGAGCTCTATGACGAAATGCGTCCGCTCAAGCCCACCTATGCCAGTGGCACTGAGAATGGAGATGTGGGCCGATGAATAAAGCCAATACGATTCTCCAGATCACCAGTGAGGTGCTGGACCGATACCGCAATTCCATCACCCGCAAAGCATTTACCCAGGCGATGGAGCGTGTGATCGAACTGGTGCTTGGCCCTGGGGAGCAGCCCCCGCAGACAGCGTGCCCTGGCCTGCAGATACTCCGAAACCCGGAGATGGATACTGAGCACTTGGCGCAACTGCTCAGCGGTTCGTGTCCACCGTTTCCACAGGAGCAAGCGGACTTTGACTGCCAGGAGTTCGACTGCCAGACCTGCTGGCAGTCTTGGCTGACAACTGGGAGGCCACCTGAGAAGGAGGAATGACCTTTGAAGCCGTTCAAAAGCACCACCATGCTTCGCCCGCTGACCAAAGCAGAACTGCAGCTGGAGGATCCGCAATGGGAAGATGACGATACTATCTCTTTCTATATCCCGTGCTGGTTCAATGTGGATCGCGTATTCTCCGGCCTGCAAGTGGTCACGGATGAAAACGACGACTACATCAATCTCTACTGCGCCTGCAATACCAAAACCCAGAGCATCCGGTTGTTTTTTATCTATGCCAACAACAGTGGGGCGGCGGTCGGAGAGCAGGATTTTGATGTAGAGGTAGAAATGGATCCTGCAACAGCGGCGCTTCTGCGGGCCAAGGTTTCTGCCTGGCAGAAGGCGGAGCAGAGATAAAAACCTGCCTGGAGCATGGGCCGGGAGCAATTCCGCCCATGCTCCGCAGGTGTAAATCAAGTTATTGAGTAAGGTGAGGAGGGCAGGAGATGCCTGAACCAAACAATTTGAAACTGCGGGAGTCTCTGGCGGCAAAGTCCAGAAAATATGCTTTCTTCACGTTCCGGACGGGAAGACGGTTGGCCAGCGCAGAAGGATGCTGCTCTGGACAAGTGGATTGCCGGACCGGCGAGATCCTGGCAACCATCACCTATGGGCTGTCCCAATACCGGGAGATCCTCAAATTGAATATATCTGATCCGGTGCGTTCTTTCCCCTACACAATAGAGGATGAAATCATTTGTGCGGCGAGAAAAGCCGTGCGGTTTGGAGGTCCCATGACGCGGAGAAGAGTTGTTTTCGTTCGAAAGGACGGGCGCAGGTACATCACAGAGGAGTTCAATGGCGATAAGTCCGAATGCGCTGCCTGCGGGGATTGCCTGGACAGCTGCGACTTGGACTGGCCAGAGATCCGTGCGCTTTTCATAGCAGCAGATACCTATTTGAAGTTCATAAAGACCAATCTGAAGGCACAGGCGGCCTACCACTCTTTCCTGGGTGACGGAGGCAACGTCGGTGTGGTGCGCAACCTCCGGAAAGGGCGGAAACTGCCGCCTGCCGACAGCGTGCTGTTTATTTATGAGCAGCCTAATGCAGATGGCGCTCGGTTTTTGGAACAGGAGGTAACAAAGGTATGAGTACAGAGTATATCCGAGCGGTCGGCATCCGACAGGGCTGGGTCTACTTGACCTCGAAGAGCAGCAACGATGATGTCCCCTATCACGCATGGTACTGCGAGAGCCTTTCCAAAGTCTATGGGGAGGAGGGGCAGCCGGGACTGGATCGGGAGATTCTTCGGATGCTCTGCGAATATGCGGTACTGAAAGGCCAAGATCCAAGCATTAAGCGATACCGCCATGCGCTGGCGGCACCCGAGAAAAAGCAAATCTGCCAAGAGGCAGACGCGGCGCTCCAGGCGGCGTATGATCAGCTCCCGCCCGAGGATAAGAAACACCCATTTACCGCTCAATCTGAGACAGCGCGTGACTATCGGCTGACGGCGCGGAAACTGCTGGATCAGAAGTACACGGCGCTGGCCAATCTGTGCCAAGAGTGATTGGTGTAGGGTTCGGCCAGTTCTGACGGCAGAGTTAAGGTAAATACCACAGACCCTATGACGATATGTAGCAACATTGTTGCTACATACTGTTGACTTATTTGTTCTGATTGGCTATACTATAAATCAGAATAAAGAAACAGGAGGAATCGGACATGGAAAACATTGTATCAGCCCCGAAGACGGATATGTTCCGTTTCCGTATCAATCCGGAGATCAAAAAGCGTGCAGAGGATGTCTATGCGAAAAATGGCCTGACGTTGACACAGGCCCTCAATATCTTCATCCAGCAGTCCATTAACGCTGGCGGATTTCCATTTCAAGTAAATGAAGAGAATGTGGAACTGATTAAGGCAAGAGCGATGGAGCGGTTGATGAAGGAATTGGAAACCGGTGAGAACTCCGGGGATCTCGTTGATGAAACGGAGGTATATCGCCAGCTTGGGGTGAGTGAACTGTGAAATTGCAGTATAGGCCGGCAGCAATTGCCGACATCCGCAATGCGTCAGACTATATTGCCGATGTCCTAAAGAATCGCAGCGCAGCTAACAGGTTCAAGGCTAAAATCCTTGAGGGCGTTTCACTTTTGAAGGACAATCCTTATATGGGGACACCGCTTGCCAGCAAGTATGACGGCGTTCCAGAGGATATCCGGTTCCTTGTAATCAGTAAGCAGCTGGTCTTCTATAAGGTCACGGAAAGCGGGATTGAGGTGATCCGGGTCTTGGATGGTCGGACAGACTATCTGGTACATCTGTTTGGCTCAGAAGAGTAGGAAGTAAAGTTCACTGAGTCGCAAGCAGGGATGGTCTTGCAATCTCTCAATTATTCCGCTATAATGCAGATATACAGTATCCGTTGTTTGCCGCCGGCAAACATAGTAACCGTGTTTCAAAGCTCCCAGAGGTCAATTTGACCTTTGGGAGCTTTTTTGTTTTTCATGGCCATAGCAGGCCCATAATTCAATATTCCACGCCGATAAGGCACCAAGCGCATGGATCGCAGGGGATCCATGCGCTTGTTTTATATATAGAAAAAGGCAGCGAAGTGCAAAAAAATAAGGAGGTGTATCTCAAAATGCCAAGAAACATGAGTG
>ENA-ORRL01002282-ORRL01002282.1-human-gut-metagenome-genome-assembly--contig:-NODE-2282-length-11760-cov-5.642631_pt1 | contig 11760 bp, 6 predicted proteins | sample MGYA00242175_ERZ509134 | MGnify/ENA primary metagenome ERZ509134 (study PRJEB26280, sample SAMEA2338660) | human gut metagenome | biome: human gut; feature: human-associated habitat; material: faeces... | reverse complement strand
CGTGCTGAACTGCACAACGAAATATCGTTGACTTTGCCAAAAACCTGTGGTACACTAACTTCACAACAACAGAATAGCAACTTATCAAGAGCGGCTGAGGGAACAGGCCCGATGAAGCCCGACAACCTGCACGTATGCGCAAGGTGCCAAGTCCTGCGGGAAACCGAAAGATAAGCGTTACCGCGCGCAGTCTTTCCGGCTGCGCGCTTTTTGTTTCCACGGTTGCGTTTCTGCCGAATATTTATTAGGAGGCTTTTCCCAATGTCCAAAGTTCTTTTCACGTCCGAATCCGTCACCGAGGGGCATCCCGACAAAATCTGCGACCAGATCTCCGACGCCATCCTCGACGCCATCCTGGCGCAGGACCCCGGTGCCCGCGTTGCCTGCGAGACGACCTGCTCCACCGGTCTTGTCCACATCATGGGCGAGATCACGACCAGCTGCTACGTGGACATCCCCGGCACGGCGCGCGAGGTCATCCGTTCCATCGGCTATGACCGCGCCAAGTACGGCTTTGACTGCGACACCTGCGGCGTCATCACCAACATCGACGGCCAGAGCCCCGACATTGCGCTGGGCACCAACGACGACGTGGCCGGTGCGGGCGACCAGGGCATGATGTTCGGCTACGCCTGCAATGAGACGCCCGAGCTGATGCCGCTGCCCATCAGCCTGGCCCACAAGCTGGCCAAACGCCTGACCGAGGTGCGCAAGAACGGCACGCTGGATTACCTGCGCCCGGACGGCAAGAGCCAGGTCACCGTCGAGTACAACGATGGCAAGCCCGTGCGCATCGACGCGGTGGTCATTTCCAGCCAGCACAGCCCCGACATCAGCCAGGAGCAGCTGCATGAGGACATCCGCCGCGAGGTCATTGAGAAGGTCATTCCCGCCGAGCTGCTGGACGAGAACACGAAGTACTACATCAACCCCACGGGCCGCTTTGTTGTGGGCGGCCCGCAGGGCGACTCCGGCCTGACGGGCCGCAAGATCATCGTGGACACCTACGGCGGCTATGCCCGCCACGGCGGCGGTGCATTCAGCGGCAAGGACCCCAGCAAGGTGGACCGTTCCGCCGCGTATGCCGCCCGCTGGGTCGCCAAAAACGTGGTTGCCGCGGGCCTGGCTACCAAGTGCGAGGTCGAGTTGGCCTATGCCATCGGCGTGGCAAAGCCCGTCTCCATCATGGTGGACACCTTCGGCACCGGCACCGTTGCCGACGAGAAGATCGTGCAGGCTGTCGAGAAGGTCTTTGACCTGACGCCCGCCGCCATCATCCGCGACCTTGACCTGCGCAAGCCCATCTACCGCCAGCTGGCCGCCTACGGCCACATGGGCCGCGAGGATCTGGGCGTGAAGTGGGAGAACACCGACCGCGTGGATGCCCTGAAGGCTGCCGTGGCTGCCCTGTAAAAAGCGTTTTACCCTGATAGAAGGTAAGTGAAGAAAGCTCCTCACCGGAATGTGAACGGTGAGGAGCTTTTTGCGTATAAATCAGTGCAAACGGTGTTGAAATATGCTATACTAAATCTATTATACAAGATTGGTGCGTGCGGATGTGAGATTTGTATGTGATCTGAATCCTGAAATTTATAACAGGGTTGTGCCGATAATAAAAACCTGCCATGTGATTATTACAGATAAACAATTGATTCATATCAGAGAACGGCATCCTGATATTTCGGAAACAGTGATGGAACGACTTGCTGAAATAATACAGGAGCCGGATTACATTATTGCAACAGAAAAGCTTTATACAGCCAATGTTTTAAAGAGAATCGAATGCAATGGAAAAAGTTATCAGCTTGTCTTGCGGATATATACAGATGGTGATCCAGACGGATTTCAGAATTCGATTATTACATTTATGTCTGTGAACGAAAAGCGTTATCAGCAATACCTGCGTAATCGCAGAATTCTTTACAAACGGGAATGAATGTGGTAAAATAAACATAGGATAAGAGAGGTATTTGAGGTGGTAAAATTCGTAGCGACCACACGCCGCCGGTAACGACAGGAACTTCGGTTCTGAGAGATGCAGGAGAATGCTACGCCTGCCAAATACCAATCGATGGGGAACGGTTTTGATGCCGTTCCCCGTTCCTGTTTTTAGGGGACTATGGGGATAAGAATATCAACAACGAAAAGTCCTACTTTTCCTCAAAAATCAGATAAACTTTGCGAAACGGTAAAGATTTGGTCGCGTTTTTGTAAGAAACTCACATTCTCTTGAAGGAAAAGGAAAAACAGCTGTGCAAGGCGCAGAAAATCCACACATGAAACAAATTGATATGGAACAATCGACAAAATGTGATAAAATAAAACCAGATATGCGCACTTGTGTGCATGGTACGGATGGTAAACAGCAATAAGGAGTTATGTGACTATGTCTATTGAAATTTCCCCTAAGTCCTTCTTTGAGCAGCCTAGTGTGGCGGATATGCGGCTGATCGCCTGCCCCGGTGCAGAGGAGCTGACCGGCCTGATCGACAAGCACCTTGTCCGTTGGGCAAAGGCTGCCGGAATTGAAAAAGACACCTTCATTATTTCCTGCGACTGCCCCCGCTTCCAGAGCGGCGACGCCAAGGGTCTGGTCAAGGAGTCTGTCCGCGGCGACGATATCTTTATCGTGGTGGACCCGGGCAATTATAGCGTCACCTACAAGCTGTTCAACTACGAGAACCACATGTCCCCGGACGACCACTTTGCAAACCTGAAGCGTCTGATCCAGGCCGTGGCCGGTAAGGCACACCGCGTTTCCGTCATCATGCCCAGCCTGTACGGCGGCCGTCAGCACCGCCGCGTGGTGCGCGAGAGCCTGGACTGCGCTGTGGCCCTGCAGGAGCTGCAGACCATGGGCGTGCGCAACATCATCACCTTTGACGCACACGACCCCCGCGTGCAGAACGCAGTGCCCCTGATGAGCTTTGATAACGCCATGCCCACCTATCAGGTGCTCAAGAGCCTGCTGAAGAAGGACCCCACCCTGTCCTTCGACAAGGAGAAGTTCACCGTGGTCAGCCCGGACGAGGGCGCTATGAACCGCAATATGTACTTCTCCAGCGTGCTGGGCTGCAACCTGGGTATGTTCTACAAGCGCCGCGACTACACCCGCGTGGTGAACGGCCGCAACCCCATCGTTGCCCATGAGTATCTGGGCGAGAGCGTGGAGGGCAAGACCGTCTTTATCGCAGACGATATCATTGCTTCCGGCGAGAGCATGCTGGAGGTTGCCAGCAACCTGAAGGAGCGCGGCGCTGCCAACATCATTGCCAACGCCACCTTCCCCCTGTTCACCAGCGGTCTGGAGAAGTTCGACAAGGCTGTGGCAAACGGCACCCTGACCTACGTTGTGGGCACCAACCTGACCTACCGTATGCCCGAGCTGCTGACCCGCGACTGGTATGTGGACGTGGATGTTTCCAAGTACGCTGCCTACTTTGTGGTGGCACTGAACCACGATATGTCCGTTTCCAGCATCATCGACCCCCTGAAGAAGATCGAGAACTTGCTGGCAAACCGCAAGTAAGATAGCTGTTCCAAAGCCCCTGCACCCTGCGTGCAGGGGTTTTTTGCGCTTTCATAGAGAAAAGGAAGTGTATCATGAGAAACAGCAGCGTTATAGGGTGCTTTCGCTAATCGGCTCTTTTCACAAAAAATGATATACTAATATATTGATTGTAACAAAAGGCACTAAATACTATTTACAAATCATGATATAAATGGTATTCTTTGTACAAGATTGAAGCAGGGAGGCACCTGCTGTGAAGAAAAAAATCGGAGAAAAAGCAAGCGAGTCCGGCCTTCAAAGCTGGGCATAACAAAGTACGCAGACACGTACAAGAAGGAGAAAACACTATGAAACGCCGCGATTTTATGAAGCTTTCCGCAGCTACCGCGCTGAGCGCTACCGTAGCCGCTATGGCACCCTCGGCTCTGGCTGCGACAGAGCTGGACCAGACCAACGGAGATCTGCACACTACCGTAGATCGCAAGACCGCAGCCATGGGTCTGGGCGATGGCAAGACCTTTGCTTATGACCCGGAAAACCCGTACCTGAACGTGAATGTGGGTCTGTTTCATAATGCGCAGGTAATGGTGGACGGTCAGAATGTTGGTACTGCTACCTATTACCTGCCCGACGGCATGGATCCCTGGGCGCCGGCAGTTATCGTGCTGACCCCGGACAACACCACCGCAAGGGCGTTCTCCGGCTCGGTCACAGGTCGTATGTGGCGCACGGTGGCGTGCAAAAATAAGATCGCCGTTGCATTTTTTGGTCCTGAAAACGGCGGCAGCTGGAACCTTTCCCTGAGCTCTGCCGGTCGTGATGACGCAGCAGCGCTGGATGCATTGTATCAGCTCATGCGCAAGAAGGGGGTTAAGCTATCCGGCGCATTCTCCATGGACAAGTCCCACACTGCACTGGTGGGCTACAAGGAGGGCGGCGCAGCCGCTCTGCTGTTCGGCGCTCGCTGGGCAAGCGATTTCAGCTCCATCTGCGCCGTGGATGCCGTTGAGGTCCCGGCAGCTTCTCTGGAGGCAGTAGGCGGTGAGTATGTGCTGCCCTTCCCCGGCGACTCCACCCGCGGCGTGCAGGAGGAGGCAATCGCCGCAAAGACGGTGGATACTCCCGTTTGGTTCGTCCGTTCCAAGGCGGATACTACCAATAAGGCAGCGCTGAAGTTCTACCTGAACGCCAATCAGGCTGTGGCAAAGGAAAACGGCGTGTATGTCAGCAGCCGTACAGGCTCTGCCGCCGAGGTGTGGGTCACCGAAAAGGCACAGTGCCCGGCAGCCATCTGGGAAAAGTTCTCCGGTCAGTTCAAGCGCTTTATGGCACTGCAGCTGCCGGGTCGTGTAGCAAAGGCAGAGGACTTTACCCGTCGGGGCTTTGATATCCATGAGGAGTGGGTCAACGGCGAGCTGCGCCGCTGGATGGTCTATGTGCCGTCCACCTATACCGGCAGCAAAAAGGTGCCGCTGGTGCTGGTGATGCACGGCTACACCGCCTCCATGTACGCCATTGCCGAAGAGTCCCGCTGGTACGATGTGGCAGAGCAGAACGGCTTTATCGTGGTGTTTGCGCAGGGCCTGGTACGTCCCGCAGACCTGATGGGCAACATTCCCACCGCCATGTGGCTGGCAGGTTCCTTTGCCGCACTGGCTGGTAAGGATACCGACCCCAGCGTGGATTTGGAGTTCATCAACAGTCTGCTGGATCGCATGGAGCGGGATTACAGCATCGACACCACCCGCGTGTATGCTACCGGTCACTCCAACGGCAGCCTGATGACTTGGGCTACCGCCTGCCGCTACGCAAGCCGCTTTGCCGCCATTGCACCCGTCGGCTATATGTTTGCCCCACTGCCGGAGCTTGACCCCGCTGTTCTGCTGCCGATATGGGCTTTCTTGGGCGAGTACGACTCGGCAGGTGTGGCAGAGCTGGTGGAGGATAACGGGACGGTGAAGGCGCTGCAGGGCTGGAACGCCCACAACGCCACCAACGAGGCAGCTGTTGCAGAAAGCACCTCCTACGATGGCGCTTTTGTGACCAAGAGCTTTATGGGGGGCAACGCTCCGCTGGTGCAGTACACCGTGGTCAAGGATACCCCTCACGTTTACCTGCAGGAGGAGAGCGTTGCCATCTGGAATGAGTTCTTCTCCCGTTACAGCCGCGGTGCGGACGGCACCCTGTACTATCAGGGCAATGCCGTGACCGCCGGTAAGCATCAGCCCAGCGCAGACTGGTACGCTGCAAAATAAGCTGATAATGCCCGCCGCGCGGCGGTACAGAAGCTTTATATCTCGGGACACCGGAACGTCTGCGGACGCTCCGGTGTCCCTTTTTATGTTTTGCGGCGGCTTGTGTTAAGTTTTTGAAAATTCGTGCCGGGGGCTTTGCAAATCCCGGTGGGTTTATGCTATATTTAAGTTGAAATACTTTGCATTCTGACAGAAAGGAAAAACGCCATGGAGCATTTTGTGGAGTTTGAAGATGTCTGTAAATATTACCAGACCGGCAGTGTGAAGATCGCTGCCGCAGACCACCTGAATTTCTATGTGGACAAGGGCGAGTTCTGCATCATCGTGGGGCCCTCCGGTGCGGGCAAGACCACCCTGCTGAATATTCTGGGCGGCATGGACAACTGCGACGAGGGCAACGTCTGGCTGGACGGCCGCAACGTGAGCCGCTTTTCCGCCCGGGAGCTGACCACCTACCGCCGGTATGACGTGGGCTTTGTGTTCCAGTTCTACAACTTGGTGCAGAACCTGACCGCGCTGGAAAACGTGGAGCTTGCCAGCGAGATCTGCCGCGACCCGCTGGACCCCGCCGAGACCTTGCGCAGCGTGGGGCTGGGCGAGCGGCTGAACAACTTCCCGGCGCAGCTTTCCGGCGGCGAGCAGCAGCGGGTGTCCATTGCCCGCGCACTGGCCAAAAACCCCAAGCTGCTGCTCTGCGACGAGCCCACCGGTGCGCTGGATTACCGCACCGGCAAACAGGTGCTGGGCCTTTTGCAGGATACCTGCCGCAAGACCGGACGCACCGTCATTGTTATTACCCACAACACGGCACTGACCGGTATGGCCGACCGCATCATTCAGGTGCGCAGCGGCCGCATCGTGTCCAATCAGGTCAACGAGCACCCGGTGCCGGTGGAACAGATCGAGTGGTGAGTACTGTGCAGAAAAGTTACCGCAAAAATATCCTGCGCGAGATGAAAAGCAGCATCAGCCGGGTGGTGTCCCTGTTTGGCATCGTGGCGCTGGGGGTGATGATGCTCACCGGCCTGATGTGCATTGCCCCCGATATGCGCACCGCTGCCCAGAAGTATTATGTGCAGCAGAATGTGTTCGACCTGCGGGTGCTGTCCACCCTTGGCCTTAGTCAGAGCGATATCGACGCCATTGCCGCTGTGGACGGGGTGGACGCCGTGCAGGCGGTGAAGTATCAGGACGTGGAAGGCCACTGGACAGGGGACGACCAGACCACGGTGGCGCGGCTGTATCAGCTGCCTGCCGACCCGCAGGCCGATACGCCGGAGAACATGAACCGCCCGGTGCTGCTGTCCGGCCGGATGCCGGAAGCTGCCGGGGAGTGCGTGGTGCACGTGATGGGCCACGGCAGCCCGGTGGAGCTGGGCACCCAGTTGACCCTGCCGGAAGAGACCGAAGGGGTCAGCGGGCAGGTGTTCACGGTGGTGGGCACGGTGCAGGACCCGCTGCATTTTTCCTCCGATTCCGAGAGCAGCACTGTGGGCGATGGCCAGCTGGACTGCATCCTGTTTGTGCCGGAGGGCACTTTGACCGCAGATTATTATACGGTGTGCTATATCAAGGCAGAAAACGCCGGATTGTATGATAATTATTCCGATGAATATCAGGCCGCAGTGGATGCCGTAGCGGAAAAGCTCAAGGCCATCCAGAGCGTGCAGTGCACCGCCCGGCGGGAAGAGCTGATGGACACCGCCAACGACAAGCTGACCGAAGCGCGCACGGAGTACGACAGCCAGAAGGCCGAAGCGGAGCGTCAATTTGCCGAGGCGGAGGCAAAGCTGGCAGACGCACAGCAGCAGCTGGATGCCGCCAAGGCGCAGCTGGAGGCCGGGGAAAAGGAACTTGCCGCCCAGAAGGCTGCCCTGCCGGACACCATGCAGAGTGGTGCCGACAAGCTGGTGAGCAGCGAAGCGCAGGTGCTGGAATTTGAGGAACAGCTGCAGCAAATCGAGCTGCTGGTCAACCTGAAAAAGGTGGCCGACCCCTTGCTGACCTACGCGGAAACCGCTCTGCGCAACGCCGAAAAGGCGCTGGACGAAGCCGAGCCGGAGGACGAGGATTACATTGAACTGCGGGATGCGCTGGCCAAGGCGCAGGCCGCTTACGACAACATCTATAACCAGCTGCAAGGCTATCAGCAGCAGCTGGACGCGGGCAAGCGGCAGATGTACAAGCAGGGGCTGATCTCTTCGCCGAACCTCTCCAACGACCAGCTGGTGACCGAAGCCAAGGCTGCGCTGCGCAAGATGAAATTGCAGCTTTTGCAGGGGCAGTTGCAGCTGACCACCGGCACCGCCAGTGCCTACACCCAGTTCGATGCCGCACAAAAGCAGCTGGAAGAGGGCTGGGCAGAGTATAACGCCGGGCAGACCCAGCTGGAAGAATCCCGCACCGAGTACGAGAGCCGGAAAGCCGAGGCAGAGCAGAAGCTGGCGGACGGCCTTGCCCAGCTGAACGATGCCGAGGAGCAGGTGAGCCAGATCAAAAAGGGCGAGTGGTATGTGCTGGACCGCACCTCCACCATGAGCTGCGTCACCTTTGCCCAGTACGCCGACCGCATGGACGCCATTGCCCGGGTGTTCCCGGTGTTCTTCTTCCTTGTGGCGGCGCTGGTGGCTACCACCACCATGACCCGCATGGTGGACGAGAACCGCCTGCAGATGGGCACCTTAAAGGCGCTGGGCTACTCCAACTTCAGCATCGCGGGCAAGTATTTGTTTTACGCGATGCTGGCCACCATTCTGGGCAGCATCGTCGGCATGGTGGTGGGCTTTGTGGTATTCCCCATCATTATCTGGAACGCCTATCAGCTGGTGTTCAGCCTGCCCACCTTCACCCTGCACTTCTACCCGGGCATGGCAGGTGCCAGTGTGGGCATCAGCGCCGCCGTCATCGGCTTTGCCACATGGTACGCCTGCCGTTCCAGTCTGGCTGAAAAGACCGCAGCTTTGCTGCTGCCCCGGGCTCCCGTGGCGGGCAAGCGCATCCTGATGGAGCGCATCACCCCGCTGTGGTCCCGGATGTCCTTCTCCCAAAAGACCACCGCCCGCAACCTGTTCCGGTATAAAAAGCGGTTCTTCATGACCGTGCTGGGCGTGGCGGGCTGTACCGCGCTGCTGCTTATCGGCTTCGGCATACAGGATTCCCTGCTGCCCATCGTCACAAAGCAGTCTACCGAGCTGACCCACAACGATATGTCCATCACCCTCAGCGACTCCAAAGCCCTGACCATGGAGCAGGGGCTGGCGCAGGAGCTGGACAGCAACAGCGCCGTGCAGAACTGGGGCGCGGTGTATACCAAATCCACCACCATCTACAATGCCGAAGGCGAGAGCGCAAGCGTGAGCATCGTGGCGGCGGCAAAGGACAGCGACCTGACCCGGTATGTTACCTTCCGCACCCGCAAGGGGCACAAGGCCATCAGCTTTGACAGCGGCAGCGCCATCCTGACCGAAAAGACCGCCGAGAACTTGGGCCTGCACACCGGCGATACCTTCTGGGTGGAGAACACCGAAGGTGCCCGGGTGGAGCTGACCCTGACCGGCATCACGGAAAACTATATGTTCACCCGGCTGTACCTCCCCCGCGCACAGCTGGAAAGCCTGCTGGGCACGGCAGAGATCCCGTGGAACACGGTCTACGGGCAGACCACCTGCACCGATGCTGCCGGGTACAACGCCCTGCGCACCGACCTGCTGGACTGCAACTACGTCAGCAGCATCAGCTTTACCGAGGACACCACCGAACTGTTCGATAACCTCATCGTCAGTCTGGGCTATGTGGTGGTGCTGATCATCATCTGCGCGGCGGCACTGGCGGCTGTGGTGTTGTATAACCTCATCAGCGTCAACCTTGGGGAGCGCAAAAAGGAGCTGGCGACCATCAAGGTGCTGGGCTTCTACGATCAGGAGGTGTACCGCTACATCTTCCGCGAGATCGAGCTGCTGGCGCTTATCGGCTCCGGCGTGGGTCTGGCACTGGGGGTGCCGCTGCACAAGTTCATTGTGTTGACCGTGGAGATGGATCAGCTCATGTTCATCCGCACCATTGCGCCCCGCAGCTACCTGCTGGCGGTGGCGCTGACCATGGTGTTTACCGTGGTGGTCTGCTTTGTGATGCGGCGGCACGTCCGGCGCATTAGCATGGTGGAAAGCATGAAGGCTCCGGAGTAATTACAAAGCAAAAGCATAAAAAGCACCCCCTGCGGTCTGTCTGTACAGACCGCAGGGGGTGCTTGGCTTTTCAGATACTCAGGGAATTAGAGGCACACATACTTGAGGATGAACAGCACGGTGAGCACATACATCAGCGGGCTGATCTTCTTCTCCTTGGCCTTGCCGGTGATCACATTGATGATGGTCCAGGAGATGATGCCGATGGCGATACCCTCGGAGATGCTGTAAGCGGTGGGCATAGCCAGAATGGTCAGGAAGGCGGGGATGCCCTCGCTGGGATCATTGAAGTCGATCTTGATGGCAGAACCCATCATGTAGAAGCCCACGATGATCAGAGCCGGAGCGGTAGCAAAGCTGGGGATGGTGAGGAACAGCGGGCTGAAGATGGTAGCCAGCAGGAACAGCACGCCGGTGGTCATAGCGGTCAGACCGGTGCGGCCGCCCTCGGTAACGCCGGAGGCGCTCTCCACGAAGGTGGTGGTGGTGGAAGTACCCAGCACAGCGCCCACGCAGGTGCCGATGGAGTCCGCCATCAGTGCGCCCTTGATGTTGGGCAGACGGCCGTCCTCGTCCAGCATATCAGCCTTGGAGGCCACGCCGATCAGGGTGCCCAGCGTGTCGAACAGGTCCACGAACAGGAAGGAGAACATCACGGCGAAGAAGTTCAGCAGGCCGACACCGGAGAAATCGGTCTTGAACACCTGACCAAAAGTCTCGCCCAGTGCGGAGAAGTCGAAGCTGACAAAGGCGGTGGGGATGACGGAGTACATACCGGCATCCACATCGGGGACGTAGATACCGGTCAGCTCGCACACGATGCCCAGCAGCCAGGTGATCAGGATGCCGTACAGGATGCCGCCCTTGACCTTCTTGACCAGCAGGATGGCGGTGATGACCACGCCCAGCAGAGCCAGAATGGCGCCCACGCCCACGCTGTGGAAGGTTGCGCCCTTGAAGTGCTGGTAGGTGACCAGCGTGGAATCGCTGTTGACGATCAGCTTGGCGTTCTGCAGGCCGACAAAGGCCACGAACAGGCCGATGCCCACGCTGACGGCGCTCTTCAGGGTCATGGGAATGGCGTTGAAGATGCCCTCGCGCACATTGGTCAGGGACAGTGCAATGAAGATGACGCCCTCAACGAAGACGGCCATCAGAGCCAGCTGCCAGCTGTAACCCATGGTCAGCACGACCGTGTAGGCAAAGTAGGCGTTCAGGCCCATGCCGGGAGCCAAGGCAAAGGGGTAGTTGGCCAGCACAGCCATCAGTGCGGTGGCAATAAAGGATGCCAGCGCGGTGGCGATCAGCACAGCCTTGGAATCCATGCCCGCTGCGGACAGGATGTTGGGGTTGACGGCAAGGATGTAAGCCATGGTCATGAAGGTGGTGATACCGGCCATGATCTCGGTCTTTACATCGGTGTGGTTTTCTTTCAGGTGAAAGAACTTTTCTAACATGAGAAACCTCCTGCTTCCAATAAAACACTCCGCCGGTTGCGGACGGCGGAGAAAGAACAGTTCCCATTCTATCAGCTGAAAACGTTTTTGTCCACACCAGAAACACACAAATTTCGCAATTTGTTCAAATTTTCTTAAATAAGTATGACTTATCTCACAAAAAATCTAGCATATTTTAGTAATTTGGACGGAATGCAGGCGATATGTGCAGAAAAAATGTGTGAGGGAAAAAAGTAGTTCCGAAACACCCTGCGGGTGTTTCGGAACTACAAATAAAATATTTTTTACAAATTACCGGCGCTTACAGCGTCTCTACCCGGTCGAACAGATCCTTTGCGGCTTTCACCGCGTCC
>ENA-ORRL01002279-ORRL01002279.1-human-gut-metagenome-genome-assembly--contig:-NODE-2279-length-11765-cov-11.542528_pt1 | contig 11765 bp, 8 predicted proteins | sample MGYA00242175_ERZ509134 | MGnify/ENA primary metagenome ERZ509134 (study PRJEB26280, sample SAMEA2338660) | human gut metagenome | biome: human gut; feature: human-associated habitat; material: faeces... | reverse complement strand
CACGCATCATCAGGTTCTTCTTGGTGCTGTCGGTCACGACCTCACCCAGCAGCTCGGCGAAACGGGATGCGTGGTCAGCCTCCTCGTAGGCATAGCGCTTGTAAGCCTCAGCGATCTCGGGATAGCCCTCGCGCTCAGCCACACGGGCCATGGCCAGGTACATGCCGACCTCGCTGCACTCACCCTCAAAGTTTGCGCGCAGACCGTCAACGATCTCCTGAGGCACACCCTCAGCCTTGCCGATGCCGACCACATGCTCGGTCACATAGGTGTTGCCGGTCTTTTCGACAAATGCGGATGCAGGAGCCTTGCAGACAGGGCACTGCTCAGGGATAGAGCCTTCAGCGATATAACCACAGACGGTGCAAACATACTTTTTCATAAGAATATCCTCCATTGTTTTTCATTATGATCTTGGCCTCTCCTCTGGTACAGGGGGCCTTGCTTCTGAGCCTATTATAGCAATGATTCCCAGATTAGTCAAGACTAATTTTAAGAATTATTCCTATTTATTTTTTAGACCTGCAGGTTGCCGCTGCTCGGAGCATCGGAACCGTTGGCAGCATCAAACTCGTAATCATTGCCGGGGAGGATGGCGTTGAGCAGGATGCCTACGATAGCGGCAATGGCCAGGCCGGACAGGTTGATGGAGACACCACCCACAGCGAAGGTCAGACCGCCCACAGAGTTGAATCCCAGTGCGCAGACCAGGATGACAGCGGCAACGATCAGGTTGCGGCTGTTGGTAAAGTCCACACGGTTCTCGACCACATTGCGGACACCGATCGCGGAGATCATGCCGTACAGCACAAAGCTGATGCCGCCAATGATGCCGGTGGGGATGGTGTTGATGACGGCCTCAAACTTGGGGCTGAAGCTCAGGATCACAGCCATCACAGCGGCAATGCGGATGACGAGCGGATCGTAGATGCGGCTCAGGGCCAGAACACCGGTGTTCTCACCATAGGTAGTATTGGCGGGGCCGCCCAGCAGACCGGCCATGGCAGTGGCAAGGCCGTCGCCCATCAGGGTGCGGTTCAGGCCGGGATCATTGATATAGTTGTGGCCGACCGTAGCGCTGATGGCAGCGATATCGCCCACATGTTCCATCATGGTTGCCAGCGCAATGGGGATGATGGTGAACATTGCGCTGATGAACTCAGGGCTGCCGTCGATGGCAAACAGGCCCATGGCACTCTTGTGCAGGGGGATGCCGAACCAGTCGGCAGCAGCAATGGCCTCAAAGTTGACTGCACCAGTGACCAGAGCCACAGCATAGGAGACCAGCACACCGATCAGGATGGGCAGAATCTTGACCATGCCCTTGCCCCAGATGTTGCAGACAATAACGGTGCCCAGGGCCACAAAAGCCAGCAGCCAGTTGGACTCGCAGTTGGTGATGGCGGAGGGGGCCAGGATCAAACCAATAGAGATGATGATGGGGCCTGTGACCACCGGCGGGAAGAATTTCATAATGCGGCGGATGCCAAAGGTGGAGATGAGCAGGCTGACCAGCAGGTACAGAATGCCGGACAGTGCCACGCCCGCGCAGGCGTAGGGCAGCATTTTGGTATTGACAACTGTCAGGTTGCCGTCTGCGTCAGCCAGCATGGGGGCTACAATGGAAAAACCGCCCAGGTAGGCAAACGAGGAACCAAGGAAGGCCGGGACCTTGCCCTTGGTGACAAGGTGGAACAGCAGGGTGCCCAGACCGGCACAGAGCAGAGTGGTGGAAACACTCAGGCCGGTGAGCAGGGGCACCAGCACAGTTGCGCCGAACATGGCAAACATGTGCTGCACGCCCAGGACCAGCATCCGCCCGGTGCCGAGCTGCCGGGCATCGTAAATGCCCTTGGAGTAATCGATCTTTTCACTCATAGAGAAGTGCTCCTTTCATCGCTGCCCAAAAAAAGAGGCATTGCCGCAGCAACGGCAGTGCCTCAATTCTTCTGGAGCAGATTCAAAAAACGGGACCGGAAGGCAAAACACGCGCTCCGCAAAGTCGAACGAAACATTTTGCTCTCCCCTTCCCTGTCTGACTTTATAAAGTATACCAGAAACCCTGCCTGGATGCAATCCGTTTGCTGCAGTTTCCCTCAGCTTTTTGGCCGGACATCTTGAAATATGCCCCTGTCCGCACTATAATATAACCTATTGAATTGATTTGTATTTCAAGAGGAATGTTATGATCTATCTGGATTATTCTGCAAACACCCCGGTGGATGCGCGGGTGTTGGAGCAGTTCTGTGCCGTGGAGCGCCGCTGCATCGGCAACGCCAACTCTCACCACCAGGCAGGCTCTGCCGCCAAGGCAGAGATCGATGCTGCCACCATCAAAATCGCCTCCCTGCTGGGCGTTCAGCCAGCAGAGATCATCTATACCTCCGGTGCCAGCGAGGCTAACAACTTTGCTTTAAAGGGGCTGGCCCGTCTCTCCCGCCATGCGGGCAGGCACATCATCTCCACTCCGCTGGAACATTCTTCGGTCAGCGGCACCCTGACGGCATTACAGGAGCAGGGGTATGAGATCGACCTGCTGGACGTGAAGCAGGACGGCACCGTGGATCTTGAGCACCTGAAGGATCTGCTTCGCCCGGATACCATCTGCGTTGCCGTAACGCTGGTGGACAGTGAACTGGGCGTGGTGCAGCCTGTACAGGAGATCGCCGCCATCCTGAAAGCATACCCTCACTGTCACCTGCATGTGGATGCGACCCAGGCTGTGGGCAAGATCCCCGTTTCTTTTGAGGGCGTGGACACCATGAGCCTGACGGCCCACAAATTCTACGGACTGAACGGCATCGGCCTGCTGATCAAGCGGCGGAATCTGGCGCTGGAGCCTCTCATCCATGGCGGCGAGAGTACCACCATCTACCGCAGCGGCACCCCCACTGTGGCGCTGGCCTCCTCGCTGGCCTGTGCGCTTGATCTCGCCGTCACTGACCTGCCCGAACGCGTTGACCATGTGGCAAAACTGAATGCAGAGCTCCGCGCCGCCCTCAGCACATATCCGCTGGTGCGCATCAACAGCCCGGAACACACCATCCCCCATGTATTGAATCTGAGCGTTCAGAACGTCAAGGGCACCGTGTTCCAGCGGGAGCTGGATGCCAAAGGGGTCTGCGTCTCGGTCAAGTCAGCCTGCTCTTCGGATGGTCTGCCTTCGCGTGCGGTGTTTGCGGTCAGCCGCGACCGCCGCAACGCACTGTCCTCCTGGCGCATCAGCCTGAGCCATCTGACCACCGAGGACGAGATCAAAGCCTTTTTGCAGGCGTTCGATGTCTGCTACCGTGAGCTGACCGCCGTACATTAAATAAAAAGAGGAACCAAAATGAAACGTGAGCTTGAACCTTATCAGATGATCGAACGCAGTATCATCAAGAAATACCGCAAGGAGCTGTGGACCCCCTTTATCGTGGCGGTAAAGCGCTACGAGCTGGTACAGGAGGGTGACAAGATCGCTGTCTGCATCTCGGGCGGAAAAGACTCCATGCTGATGGCAAAGCTGATGCAGGAACTCCAGAAGCACAGCGATGTTCCCTTTGAGCTGGTCTTTCTGGTGATGGACCCCGGCTACAATGAGATCAACCGCCAGAAGATCGAGTCCAATGCCGAGCTGCTGCACATCCCGGTGACCATCTTCGAGAGCAACATCTTTTCCGTTGCCAACAACACCGAAAAGAACCCCTGCTACCTCTGTGCCCGGATGCGGCGCGGCCACCTGTACAGCAAGGCCAAGGAGCTGGGATGCAATAAGATCGCGCTGGGCCACCACTTCAACGATGTTATTGAGACGACCGTGATGAGCATGTTCTACGGCTCCCAGATGCAGGCCATGCCGCCCAAGCTCCACAGCACCAGCTTTCCCGGCATGACCCTGATCCGCCCCATGTACTGCATCCGGGAAGAAGATATCCTGGCCTGGAAGCGCTACAATGATCTGGAATTCATCCAGTGCGCCTGCCGCTTTACTGAGAACTGCACCATGTGCGACAACGGCGGCGGTGGTTCCAAGCGGCAGGAGATCAAGATCCTGCTTCGCCGCCTGAAGCGCGACAATCCCAATATCGAAAACAGCATCTTCCGCAGCATCCACAATGTCGCCATTGATACCATGCCGGGCTATCGATCCGAGGGTGTGGATCACAGCTTCCTGGAACGATTCCATGCTATGGAAAACCACTGAGCTGCATCCGCATTTCTGCCTGCGCCGAATCACGCTTTGTACGCGATCCAACAGTAAAAAATCCCCCTCAGCTTAGCTGGTTGCTCATAAAAAAAAGAATCCGACCTATGGCTACAATCAAAGGTCGGATTCTTTTTTTATGTTAGGGCTGGAATATCCATGGCTCCCTCTGACGCGGGAGGCTTGGATGCGGTGCAAAATCGCACATTACCGCACTACACCGAATGGTGTATAGAAGTGCGCCCTTACTGTTTGACAAATTGGAATTGATTTTCCTTTTTATTTCTTAGTATCAATCCAAATGAAAACTCTCTCGTCAGTTCTTTCAGTAACAACACCTCCGTTTGCTATTGCCACAGCTTGAGATGCTATGTTATCTAAAAGAATGGTTACTAACACTTTATCTATTCCCATTTCTTTCGCTTCATTAAGCAATAATCTCAGCAGTTCTTTTCCATATCCTTTTCCACGAAACGCTGGTGCAATTCCGTACCCGATATTTCCTCCTGCTTTTCTCAGTGCCTCAGTCAAAAAATGTCTGACAGAACCAAATCCAACCGGAATACCATCAGCATATAGCCAAAAAGTTGTAGAAGGCACTTTCCAACCATCTACAATCCCTTCTTGCTCAGAATCCCTCTGTTTTACAATCAGCCATTCTTTATACTCATCAAATGTTAATCCGTTGGCTTTATTAATTAATCCATTTTCTTCAGCAGGGATCTCTTGCAACATTGTGTAAATATCTAAGCCATCATCAACTGACAAACTTTTTAATTCCAACATTATTTTCAATTCTCCTTAATCAAATAAACTCAAGTTTATCAGTCTGTTTAATCATATCATATGGCTTCAATGTACGGCAAGAACAATCCCGGCAGACATTACTGCCGGGATTGATGCTGTTTTATGGACATCCACATTTACGCTGAAGGGGATTTTTTATGCCACCGGCGGGGCTTGAACCCGCACTCTGTCTCCAGAAAGGGATTTTAAGTCCCTCGTGTCTGCCAATTTCACCACAGTGGCGCATAGAAACCCGGCTTACAAAGCCCTGCTGCTCTGGACATTCACAGAGAGCCGGGAATAACAGGTGATGAGTCAAACATTTATCACAAGTCCGTCGTTACGGAGTTGCAAACATGTATCAAAACATGTAAGATTCACACAACGGCTATTATAATACAATAGAAACCCTGCTTTGTCAAGTTACACCTTTCCGCCATGCAGTTCCGAATACATCTTGGCGCGGCACTCGGCCACAGCGGGGGTCATATTGACATAGTGCTTATGCGGCATCTCGATGCGCAGCTCGGTCTCCCAGGTCTCTTCGGTCAGCTGCTTTGCGATATAGGCCTTTTTCTCGGCCATCCCGGGCAGTTCGATGGCCAGCTCACCGTTCAGGATATGGGGCACCAGCAGCTGCTTGACCTTGGTGGGGGTGATGGTAATGGTGCGCTCGATGGCATCCGGGTCAAGGTTGACCATCTTTACCGGTTTGCCCGCTTCGATGACCTCGCCATCCATGGCGATCAGATCGCACTGAGCCTGACCATTCTCATCGTAGAGCCGCCAGGGCATTTTCTTGCCCGGGATGATGGCCTTGCTGGCAGAATCCGAACACTTCATCTTGGGCTGATAGGTGCCATCCGGCAGCTTGACCGCCACCAGTTTATACACGCCGCCGAACACAGGGTCAGAAGCGGAGGTAATGAGATTCTCGCCCACGCCGTAGGAATCAAAATGAGCGTGCTCATAGAGCTCCATGTTGGCGATCTTCCGCTCGTCCAGGCCATTGGAGGCCACCAGCTTGATATAGGGCTTGCCTGCGGCATCCAGTGCCTTGCGCAGGCGCTTGGAGCCACGGGCCAGATCGCCGGAATCGATACGGGCACTCTTGACGCGGCGGTTGGGGTCATTGGGGTACTTCTCGATCAGGTAGTCGTCCAGCTTGATGAGGTTGGGCAGGCCGCTCTCCATGATGTTGTAGGTATCCAGCAGCAGGCTGACGGAATCCGGGTAGGTATCCGCAAAGGCCTTGAAAGCATCAAACTCCGTCGGGAAGAACTCGATGAAGCTGTGTGCCACGGTGCCAACCGCCTTGACCTCAGAGCCATACTTCATCTCAGCCAGGCAGTTGGCAGTGCCGATGCAGCCGCCCAGAACAGCGGCATACGCACCATCATTGCCTGCACTCTCGCCCTGTGCGCGGCGGGTGCCAAACTCCATAACGTTGCGGGGCGTATGGGTGTTCAGGCCGGTCACACGGGTCGCCTTGGTGGTGATCAGGCTGTGGAAATTCATCGTCTGCAGCAGGTAGGTCTCGATCAGGATCGCACCCACCAGGTCGCACTCAATGCGGACCATCTGCACATGGGGGTAGCAAACCGTGCCCTCGGGCAGAGCGTACATATCACCCTTCCACTTGTAGGTGCGCAGATACTCGCAGAATTCCTCGCTCATACCCTTGGTGCGCAGCCAGCGGATATCCTGCTCGTTGAAGTGATAATTCAGCAGGAAACGGGTCAGCTTGCGCTGGCCTGCGCTGATGGAGTAACCCATGTTGTCCGGGTTCTTACGGAAGAACATATCGAACACAAGGGTGGTGTTCTTAAAGCCGTGCAGAAACAGGCAGTTTGCCATCGTGAATTCGTAGAAATCCACCACCATGGCAGGGTTATCATAATCTTCGTCCGGAATGTACGGAACAACTTTGATCTCGTCCATGAAAAGTTTCCTCTCCTTGTACTTCGCAGCAGCGAAAAAGCCTTGCCGCTGCTGAAAAAACAGCCCCTTCTCCCTCGCCTTTGTTCCGGCAGTGCGGGGCCTGCACCCTGTCTTGACAGGACGTTTGTACCATGATAGCATCTTTGCCGCCCGGGTGCAAGGGCTTTTGTAAATTTCCTGCGTGCAGAAAGAAAAATCTTTTTTCCGGTACTGTCAAAAGGGCCGCCCCCGAAAGCTCCGGGAGCGGCCCTGCAAGCCTGTTCAGGCTCAGCCGTTTATAATATTGGGGGTCGCATTTTTCAGCACAACGTCATGGCTGCCGCCCTCCACGATGGAGGTGGAGGAAACCACAGTCAGCTTGGCCTTCTGCTGCAGCTCGGGGATGGAGAGTGCGCCGCAGTTGCACATGGTGCTCTTGACCTTGTACAGGGTGGTCTGGACACCATCGGCCAGAGGACCTGCGTAAGGAACATAGCTGTCCACGCCTTCCTCAAAGCTCAGCTTGGTGGAACCGCCCAGGTCGTAACGCTGCCAGTTGCGGGCACGGTTGGAGCCCTCGCCCCAGTACTCCTTCATATACTGGCCATTGATGCGCACCTTGTTCGTGGGGCTCTCGTCAAAGCGTGCGAAGTAGCGGCCCAGCATGACAAAGTCAGCGCCCATAGCCAGAGCCAGAGTGATGTGATAATCGTGGACGATGCCGCCATCGGAGCAGATGGGCACATAGATGCCGGTCTCCTTGTAGTACTCGTCACGGGCCTTTGCGACCTCGATGACTGCGGTGGCCTGACCACGGCCGATGCCCTTGGTCTCACGGGTAATGCAGATGGAACCGCCGCCAATGCCGATCTTGACGAAGTCTGCACCTGCCTTTGCCAGGAAACGGAAGCCCTCGGCATCCACAACGTTGCCTGCGCCCACCTTCACGGTATCGCCGTAGTGCTCACGGATCCAGGCGATGGTACGGCTCTGCCACTCGGAGTAGCCCTCGGAGGAGTCGATGCAGAGCACATCCACGCCAGCCTCGACCAGTGCGGGCACACGCTGGGCAAAGTCGCGGGTGTTGATGCCGGCACCGACCACATAGCTCTTGTTGGCATCCAGCAGTTCGTTGACATTCTTCTTGTGGGAATCGTAGTCCTTGCGGAACACGAAGTATTTCAGGTTGCCCTCAGCATCCACCAGCGGCAGAGTGTTGATCTTGTTGTCCCAGATGATGTTGTTGCAGTCGTGCAGGGAGGTATTCTCCGGCGCGGTGACCAGCTTCTCGATGGGAGTCATAAAGGTGGTAACGGAAGCATCATCGGGGGTGTGGTTGACACGGTAATCACGGGAGGCCACAATGCCCATCAGCTTGCCGTGAGGAGTGCCATCGGCAGTGACAGCAATGGTGGAGTGGCCGGTGCGGGCCTTGAGCTCCAGCACATCGTGCAGGGTGGCGGTGGGAGCCAGGTTGGAATCAGAGACCACATAACCGGCCTTATAGCTCTTGACGCGGCGCACCATGGCAGCCTCGTTCTCAATGCTCTGGGAGCCGTAGATGAAGGACACACCGCCCTCACGTGCCAGTGCAATGGCCAGCTTATCGCCGGAGACCGACTGCATGATGGCACTGATCATGGGGATGTTCATTTCCAGCGGGCAGGCCTCTTCCCCCTTGCGGTACTTGACCAGCGGGGTCTTCAGGCTGACTGCCGTGGGGACATTCTCTGCAGAGGAATAACCCGGAACCAGCAGGTACTCGCCAAAGGTGCGGGAAGGTTCTTCATAGAAATAAGCCATACTCTAAACTCCTTTTTTCTTAACGCATCAACAACGGACCAGCATCAAAATAATTCATGTTTGCTGCTTATAAATTGATTGACTATACTTTACCACAAACCCCGTCAGAATACAAACCCCAGCGGCAACAAACTTTAGAACTGTCCTTTGCGGAAAAACAGTAAAATTGACCACCAAAAACGTGCAAGGTCATACTTTTCCGCCTGACAGGCCGGTTTTCTGACACAAAGTGGAATGCAAAAAAGTCCGTACCGGAAAACCGGACGGACTTTTTTGCACACGAAGCGAGATACCGCCTGTGCGGTACAGTGCCGACAGCTGTGAAGGAGAACAGCCGGAGGAGGAGAAGGCCCTGCACCCGATATCTCTTATTCAACAAGAAGAAAAAGATTTCAGTCTCAAAAAGCGCTCATCGCTTTCTGTAACCATATTGTAACTCTTTTGTTTCCGTTTTGCAAGACCTTTTTCGCAGATTTTGTAACATAATTGTAATTTTTCTGAATTTATTTTGTAAATTCCAGGTAGCATTCAAACGCGGCGTGCTCTTCGCGGCGGCCCACCACATACCAGCCATCGGCCGAGGGCGCATAAAACACCTCGACCTGACTGCCCAGCGGGATCTCCCGGTGGTACTTGACGGAGACGAATTTCAGCGGCCCGCCCTTGACCACCTCAAGCGGCAGGGCATCACAGGCGATGTCCAGATAGCAGGCGTTGTTCACATGGCCGTTCAGGTCGCACAGGGAGTAGCTGGCTGTCCGGCTGCCCGCACAGGTCAGTTCCTTTGCTTTGTGCACCAGCTGGGGCAGCTCCCCTTCCAGATCCTCGTTCCAGTAACCGGGCGTATGCCAGGAGGGCTGGCGCAGGATGCACTCACGATCGGTATCCACCACGATCCACCGGCTGTCGATCAGGGCACACTCCTTCCCTGCTTCGTCCAGAATGCGGGTCAGCCGCTTCATCGAACCTTTCTTGCACGGCTCACAGGCGGTAACAAACGTCAGCTTTTCGGCACGCAGGGGCATCCGGGTGATCTGCGCCGCCTGCTTGCCCACCAGAAACGCCGTGTGGTGCGCTTTGAAAAAAGCATCATCCATGCCGTAGGCGCGGGCGTGGTCTGCCGCCGCCTGCTCCACATAGCGGAACAGGGCGCTGGGCTTGATCATCCGGCGAAAATCGCCGTCTGCGTTCAGGACAGTTGTATGATAGGTATATTGATTCATACGTTTCCTTTCCAAAAGAGGACCCTCTCCGTCATTGCTTCGCATTGCCAGAGGCTTTGACGGAGAGGGCCCTTTCTTCTCAATACTGATTCCGGGTCTTTTTGCGCAGCTTGCGCCAGATGTTGAAGCAGGCCAGCGCTACCATGGCAAGCAGCAGCAGCAGGAACACAACGCCGCTGCCGCCCTCATCGTAGCTCTTCATCTCGCTCCACTTTACATCGAGCTCGTTGTTGACCTCATCGCTCAGGGCGGTGAACACCTTTTCCTTGGCTTCCACTTCCTCAGAGGGGTATGCGATCTCGCTGTACTTCAGGTCCTCGTCCAGGATATCCCACACCTTCTGCATGGGGGTGGTGTAGCCGATATACTCCGCATTGGCCTTTCCGATGTCCGGCTCGCACATGAAGTTGATGAACATCTCCGCAGCTTCCTTGTGCTCACTGGTGGCAGGAACCGCCATGCAGTCCACCGACAGCACACTGCCCTCCTCCGGGAACACCCAGGCCAGATCCGGGTTATCATCGATCATGGTGATGGCATCGCCGGAGTAGTACACGCCGATGGCCGCCTCGCCGCCGATCATCTTATCAAAGATCTCATCCATAACGTAGGCCTGCACCAGCGGTTTTTGCGCTTTCAGGGTCTCCACCACCTCGTCCACCTCTTCCGGGGTCTCGGGGTTGATGCTGGTGCCATTCTTGAACGCTGCAATGGCGTAGGCATCACGGCTGTTATTGAACATCAGGATGTTGCCCGCGTACTGCTCATCCCACAGGTCAGCCCATTTGGTGGGGGCATTCTCCACCATGGTGGTGTTGTAGATGATGCCGGTGGTACAGAGCATATAGGGCACGGTATAGGCGTTGGTGGGGTCATAATCCGGATCACGGTAGACCGCATCGATGTTCTGGGAGTTGGGGATGTTGCTGTAATCCAGCGGTGCAAGCATTCCCTCGGCGATCATCTTTGCCACCATGTAATCCGAAGGGATGACCACATCGTAGTTGGCCGCACCGGATTTCAGTTTGGCGTACATGGATTCGTTGGAATCAAAGGTGGTGTAGTTGACCTTGATGCCGGTAAGCTTCTCGAAGGCGGCCACCACATCCACGCTGTCATCGGAGCCGTTGGAGATGTATTCGCCCCAGTTGTAAACGTTCAGGGTGAGATTCTGGCCCTGAAAGCGGGTCCAGTCGTAATCGTCCGAAACCGAAACGTCCTCGGTCACCTCAATGGTTCCGGCGGCAAAGGCGGGCGCAGCACAGCAGAACGCCATGGCCAGCATCAGCAGCAGAACAGCAAAACGTTTCATTTTACGTCCTCCCCTCTCAGTGCCTTCTGATCCCGGCGGTACTCCCGGCTCTCCATGGCATTGGAGATGAGGATGATGGTCAGGATCACCACAAACATGATGGTGGACAGAGCGTAGATCTCCGGGCTGACCTTTTTTCGGGTCATGGAATAGATGGCAATGGGCAGGGTCTCCACCGTGCCGCAGTTGAAATAGGAGATCATAAAATCATCGATGGAGTAGGTCAGGCAGATGAGGAAGGCCGACAGGATGGCCGGGCTGATCTCAGGCAGGATGACCTTGAAGAACGCCTGCCTGGGGTCGCAGCCCAGATCCAGAGCTGCCTCATACAGCTTGATGTCCAGCTGCTTGAGCTTGGGAGTCACGTTGAAGATGACATAGGGCACATTGAAGGCGATATGCGCGATCAGCAGCGTGGGCATTCCCATGATGGTGTCGGGCAGCCAGGAGACTCCCTCGGAAAAGCGCTGGTAAGCCACAAACAGCAGCATCAGGGAGATGCCGGTGATGATCTCCGGGTTGACCACCGGGATAT
>ENA-ORRL01002277-ORRL01002277.1-human-gut-metagenome-genome-assembly--contig:-NODE-2277-length-11771-cov-2.022363_pt1 | contig 11771 bp, 9 predicted proteins | sample MGYA00242175_ERZ509134 | MGnify/ENA primary metagenome ERZ509134 (study PRJEB26280, sample SAMEA2338660) | human gut metagenome | biome: human gut; feature: human-associated habitat; material: faeces... | reverse complement strand
TCCGCGAGCCCGTGGCATGGGGAGGCCCCATCGTCATGAATACCGATGAGGAGCTGCGCAACGCGTTTATGGAACTGGAAGAGGGGACGTTCATCCGTCATGGGTAAAATTCTGCGGCTGTTCCGCCGTTGAAAGGTGCGGGCGTCCGTTCCAGCAGCTGCCCGCGCCTCGCCCAAAGCCCTCCTCACGCGTTCCCGCGGGATGGGGGCGCTTCAGCCTTGAAAGGCAGCGCCAGCCTGAAAGGAACCCGTTTCGGGGGAGGCGTTTTCCCTGCCTTTGCCGAACGGGAACCCGCAGGGCTTCCCGTTTTTGACAATACCGGAAGCCGCGCGGCGGCGGGCCTCGCGTTCCGATACACAGAGAAACATCAGGAGGTACAGGATGCACCATTCCCGAGTCATGGCAGGCGCGATGACGCTGTTGCTTTTGAGCGCTCCGGCTTCTTGGGGCGCAGCGCCGCAAAAGGCAAAGGCGGTGCCCACGGCGGAACCGTTTGAAGGGGTCGTTATCGCCGAAGGCCTTGCCGCCCCGTGGGATATGGTCTGGGGGCCGGATAATCATATTTGGGTTTCCGAGCGCGAGGGGAGCCGCATTATCAGCGTGGATCCCAAAACGGGCGAGAAAAAGCTCGTCGGCAGCATTCCGGACGTGAAGGTCGGGCCGCAGCATGAAGGCGTGCTCGGCATCGCCCTTGATCCCGATCTCGGCAAAAACGGCAGCAAGAACAACGTCTATATCGCGCATACATATATGGACGGCGGCAGGGAACACGCCCGCATCGTCCGGTTCCACTATGATCCGCAGACCCGGAAGATTGCCGATCCCAAAGTAATCCTGAGCAACATGCCTGCCGGGGATGACCACAACGGCGGCCGCCTGCGTTTCGGGCCCGACGGCAAGCTCTACTACTCCATCGGGGAGCAGGGGCACAATCAGGGCGCGAACGTCTGCAAGCCCATCGACGCCCAGCGTATTCCCACCAAGGCCGAACTCGACGCGGGCGATCATTCCGCCTATGCGGGCAAGGTACTGCGCCTCAATCCCGACGGCGGCATCCCGGACGACAACCCGGTCATCAACGGCGTCAGGAGCCACGTGTACACCTACGGCCATCGTAACCCGCAGGGGCTTGTGTTTGTGGGTAATCTGCTCTTTGAGGCCGAGCACGGCCCTTCGTCCGACGATGAGATCAATCTCCTCGTGGCGGGCGGCAACTACGGCTGGCCGCACGTCGCCGGGTTCCGGGATGATCAGGGCTACGTATACGGCAACTGGTCGGCGGCCCCTGATTGCGAAAAGCTGGCGAAGAGCTACTTCCCGACCGATATTCCCGCCAGCGTTCCGCAGCAGAAGGAAACCGAGTGGAAGGCCGAGGATTTCCGCGAACCCATCAAGACGTTCTATACCGTGCCGAATTCGTACAACTTCCGCGACGGGCGTTGCGGCGACATGGCCTACCTGTGCTGGCCGACCATCGCGCCGTCGAGCGTCGCCTACTACCCGGCGAACGGCCCGATCCCCGGCTGGGGCAACTCCCTTCTCGTGACCAGCCTCAAGAACGGCGCCCTGTATCGTGTACCCCTCAATGCCGACGGCAAGACCGCGCAGGGCGACGTGGCCAAGTACTTCCATACGCCCAACCGCTATCGTTCGGCGCTCGTTTCGCCCGACGGGAAAACCATTTACGTGGCTACCGACGTGCGCGGCAACGCTCTCGGCAACGACGGCAAACCCGTCAACGACATGAAGAACCCCGGTTCGATCATCGCGTTCATCTACGACGCCAAGCAATAATTTCCGGTAAGGAACGGTACGGAGTTCCTGATGGAGGGAAACCTTTCTGGAGAGAGGTTTCCCTCTTTTGGTTTTCTTCACCTTTGCTGTGGCATCCGGCTGGTAGGAAAAGCGGAATGGTAGGAACTTTGTCAGCGTGGAAGCTCCGGAAATGTGATGGAGAGAAGGGGAGGCCACAAAGAAGTATTCGCATGGCTCCCTCTTCTTTTTCCTATGAGAGGAGGCTTGGGGCTTTGGTTCCCATATGGTTTTTTTTGAACGGTATCTGTTTGCTTTACAAGGAAAAAAGTTCACTTCCCGAGGGCCCATTCAGCGCCATGCTTCAAGCGGTTCCGTTGGCGGCCTTGCGGTCAAAGGAAACGCGGCTCAGGTCAAGGGTGCTTCCCTTGCCAGCGCATGGCTCTCGCCTTGCGGAGCACAGGGGAAGCGCCCTTGCCAGTATTTCGGGAGAAGCCTCTGGGTGAGGCCCCGCTTCAGGCTTGCTTCGGTTCGGGCGTCCGTTTGCCGCCCAGTTTGCTGGAAAGGCCCATGAACACCGCATAGAAAAACGGGGCGTACAGCACGGTGAGCAACGCCGTCGCCACCATGCCGCCGAAAACGGCCGTCCCCAGATATTGCTGGTTGATCGCGCCCGCTCCCGTGGCCCAGAGCATGGGCAGGGCGCCCACGGCATAGGCCAGCGAGGACATGAGGATGGGCCGGAATCTGACGCTCGCGGCCTTGTGCGCCGCCTGCATGGCGGTCATCCCCTGCTCCCCGTAACGGCGCGCGTACAATACCAGAATCAGCGCGTTTTTGCTGGACATGGCGATGAGCAGCAGCATCCCGATCTGTACATAAATATTGTTGTCCATGCCGCGCAGCATGATGGCGGCCACGGTGCCGAACAGCGCCAGCGGGATGACCAGCAGCACGCCGAGGGGCAATATCCAGTTGGCATACAGCGCGGCAAGGATCAGGTAGACCAGCAGGATCGCCAGACCGACGGCAATGGCGGCCTGCCCGTGGCTTTTCTCTTCCTGAAAGCTCATCCCCGTCCACTCGTAGCCGAAACCTTGGGGCAGTACCCGCCCGGCGATTTCTTCCATAGCCTTCATGCCGGCGCCCGTGCTGACGCCGGGGGCGGCACTGCCCTGCATGGATGCGGAAGAGTAGAGGTTATAGCGCGTCACGATGCTCGGCCCGCTGACCTGCTGGACGGAAGCGAAACCCGCCAGCGGCACTTCCTCGCCTTTGCCGTTGGGCACGCGCAGGGACAAAAGGTTGTCCGCCGTGCTGCGGTAGCGTTCGGCGGCCTGCACGCGCACCTGATAATTCTGGTTGTATTTGCTGAAGGTATTGATGTATTGGCCGCCGAACGCCGTTTGTATGGCCGTGAAAAGCTGCGGCAGGGCAATGCCTTCCGTCATGGCCTGCGTGCGGTTCACGTTCAGGTAGAGCTTGGGCGTCGAGGCGGAATACAGGGACATGACATGCTCAAGGCGCGGATCTTTCGCCGCCGCTTCCTCGTAGGCCCGGACCGCCGCTTCCAGCGCCTGAGGCCCGCGGCTGGCCCGGTCTTCGATCATCATGTCGAAGCCCCCGGCATTGCCGATGCCCATGATGGGCGGTGGCGGGATGACCATGAATTCCCCTTCGGGGATTTGGCCGAATCCCCGGTAGAGTTCGTCCATGATGGCGTACTGGTTCAGTTTGGTGCCGCGTTTCGCCCAGCTTTCAAAGATCACGAAGGCCGTCACCGCGTTGGGCAGGGCCGCGCCTTCCATCATGGAAAAGCCGCTGATGGTGACCCATGTTTCCACGCCGGGCGTGTTGGCGAACACCTCATCCATACGGCCCGCCAATTCCGAAGTGCGCGGGCTGGCCGCGGCGTCGGGCAGTTGTGCGCTCACAAGGACATACCCCTGATCTTCTTCGGGCAGGAAGCCCTGCGGCAGGGTTATCAGCCCCCAGACGGCAAAGGCGGCGAGGACGCCGTACGTCAGCAGGGCGATGGCGGGCGAGCGCAGGGTGATCCCCACAATGCGCATGGCAAAGCCGTGCAGGGCGTTGTACCCGCGGTTGAAGACCCGGCAAAAGACATTGCCTGTCGTCACGTCGGCCTTGTCTTCCGCGAAATCGGGCCGTTCGCCCTGCGGGGCGTCGAACGAGGCCGGGCGCACGGCTTTCTGCTGGCGGAGCAGCAGGGAACATTCCGTGGGCGTGAGCGAGATGGCGAAAACGGCGCTGAGGAGTGCCGCGCCGCCTATGACCAGCGCGAACTGGCTGTACAGCTGCCCTGTGATGCCGGGGAGCGTGGCCGCCGGGAGGAATACGCTGGCAAAGACGAACATCACCGCCACGATGGAGAGGAACAGATCCCTCATGCCCGCGAGGGCGGCTTCCTGCGGCGTCAGCCCCCGCTCCAGATGGGACATGGTGGCTTCCACAACGATGATCGAGTCGTCCACGATGAGCCCTATCGCCAGCACGAGCGCGAAAAGCGATATCATGTTCACCGAAAAACCGGCGATGTTCAGGAAAACGAACGCCCCCATGAGGGTCACGGGAATGACCACCGCCGGGCCGACCGCCGCCCGGAAGTTCTGGAGGAAGACCAGCACGACCAGCATGACCAGCACAATGGACTTCACAAAGGTCAGATATACTTGCGTCACGGCGATGGAAACGAAGTGCGACGTGTCGAACGGCATTGTCCAGCGCATGTCGGGCGGGAAATCCTTGGACAGTTTTTCCATGGCTCTGCGGATGTTGGCGGCGGTTTCAAGGGCGTTGGCGTCGGGCAGCTGGTAGATGGCGATGAGCGCCGCGTTGTCCCCGCGGATCTGGGACTGCGCCCCGTAGGACTGCGCCCCCATTTCGATTTCGCCCACGTCGCGCAGCCGGATTATCTGGTTGCCGGGCAGCGTCTTGACGATGATGTCGCCGAATGCCGTGGGCGTGTCCAACTGCCCCTGCATGAGCACCGTCAACTGCATGGCCTGCTTGTCGGAATTGGGCCTGCCGCCGACGTTGCCCGCGGCTACCTGGACGTTTTGCTGGCTGATGGCCTGATTGACCTCGTCCACGCTCACGCCGAGGTAGTTGAGCTTGTCGAGATCCAGCCAGATCCGCATGGCGTAGAACCCGGCCCCGAAAGCCTGCACCTGCCCGACCCCCTTCACGCGGGAAAGGACGTTTTCGATTTGCAGGTTCGCGTAGTTGGCCAGAAAAAGGTTGTCGTAGGAGCCGCCGGGGGAATCGAGGGCTATGACCTGCAGGATGGAGGGGGAATGTTTGGTGACCGTGACCCCTTGCTGCTGTACGACCTGCGGCAGCAGCGGGAGCGCGTTGTTGACCAGGTTTTGCAGCAATACCATGGCGATATTGACATCGGTCCCCAGCGCGAAGGTGACGGTGAGGGAATAGGTGCCGTCATCGGCGCTGGTGGAGGACATGTAGATCATGTTTTCCACGCCGTTGACCTGCAATTCTATGGGCGCGCCGACGGTCTTGGCCACGGTTTCCGCGTCCGCGCCGGGATAGCTGGCGGAAACGGCGATCGTCGGCGGGGTGATGTCGGGATACAGCGCTATGGGAAGGCGCGTCAGCGACACGATGCCCAGAATGACCGCAATGATGGCAATGACGTTGGTAAAAATGGGATTTTGGACGAACAGGCGTGTAAACATAGGACATTCCTCATACTGCGGGGGGAGGTGCCGATAGCGTGCGGCGGGGCGTCATTGTGCGGTGTTGGTGACGGCCATGCCCTGCCGGATATGGGCCATGCCGTCATAGATAACCAAGGATTCCGGGGTAATCCCGCTGATGACGGCAATGCGGTCACTGCCCACGGCGGGCCCGGTCGCCACGGGGACCATGCGGGCCCGGCTGTCCTGTGCGATGACGTATACAAAGGACTTTCCCTGATTCTCCAGCACGGCCTGCCGGGGGATCACCATCACTTCGTCCTCACGCTCCGTGGGGACCTGAACCCGTACGAAAAGGCCCGGAAGCAGCTTGCCGTCCGTATTGGGGAAAACGCCGCGCAGGGCGAGCGTCCCGGAAGAGGCGTCCACTTGCGGGGAAATGTAGTCGAGCTTCCCCTTGATGGAATAAGGCCCATCGCCGACGGCCAGTTCCAAGGGGATGGATTTGGCGTCGTCGAAGCTGTTCAGAAGCGGCAGGATGCTGTCCGCCGGGGCCGTAAAACTGGCATAGACGGGATCTTGGGAAACGATGGAGGCAAGCGTTCCGGTCTGCGGGCTGATCACATTGCCGACGTCCACTTTATGGCGCGACACGCGCCCGGTGAACGGGGCCTTGATGACCGTATATCCCAATTCGATGCCCGCTTGGGTCAGGGCGGCTTGCGCGGCGGCGACCTGCGCTTCGGCATTGCTCAACTGTTCGCGCCAGCTGACCACCGTGGCCTGTGAGGCCGCCCGTTCCGCGTAGAGCTTCTGGTTGCGGGCGTATTCGACCGCCGCCCTGTTCCGCACCGCCTTCTGCGCCGCCAGCGTGGCCTCGGCCTGCTGCCGTTTGGCCTTGTACATCGTGGGATCAATGACGAACAGGGTGTCCCCTTCCTGCACGAGCGCACCGTCCTCATAGGCTATTTTTTGCAGCGTGCCTTCCACCCGGGCAACAATGTCCGCAGTGCGCACGGCCTGCGTCATCCCCGTGCTTTCCACCAGCAAAGGCACGTTCCGCCGCTCCGGTTTGACGGCGGCCACGGGCAGGGGTTCATCCGTTTCCGCCTTATGCGGCGTGTCGTTGCAGCCGGACAGAACAAGGCAGAAGGCCACAACGATCCCCGGCAGTCCGGGCAGGAGGAACGCGGGCACGCGGGCGGGATTTTGGCGAAGGGATGTTTGGGAGTCGCAGCTGTGCATATCAGTAACCTCTGTGCGTTTCGGCTTGTGGGATCTCGGACTGCCCGGCAACGGGGACGCTTTCCATATCGCGCAACATGCCGCCCCAGTCGGTACGCTTTTTCATCGCGTCGATGGTGGCCTTGGGCAAGGGGAGGGGCTGGGGCTGCCAGCCGCCGCCCAGGGCTCGGAACAGGGCCACGGCTTGCAGCGCCGTGTTTCCCGCTGCCACGCTGTTTTCTTGCTGGTATTGCGTGGTCTGGGCCGAGACGACCGTGGTAAAATCGGTGCTGCCCGCGTTGTACTGCTCAAGCGCCAGCTTGGTGGAGCGCCCGGCGGCTTCGGCGGCCTGCTGGAGCAGGGTCAGGCGCTGGCGGGAACGGATGAAGGAACTCATGGCGTTCTCGGCTTCCTGCAATGCCTGTAGCACCGTTTGTTTGTATGTGACGAGGCTTTGCTGGAAAACGGCGTCCTGCGCGCGTACGGCATTGTACAGCCGCCCGTAGTTGAGGAAGGGCAGCACCAGGGACGGCGAGGCGCTTGCGGTGAAGGCGTTGTGCGAGAAGGTGTCCCCCAGCGTGAAGGCTCCGACGTCGCTTCCTTGGAATCCCAGAAAGCCGCTGATGGAAAACGAAGGGAACAGCGCCGCCTTGTTGATGCCTATACGCGCGCACTGGGCCGCCGCCTCCTGTTCCGCCTGACGTACATCGGGCCTCCGGCGCAGGAGATCCGCCGGGACGCCTATGGCTATGTCCAGAGGAATAAAGGATTGGGCGGTGCGTTCCGCCGCGTATGGCGTTGCCCCCTGAGGAAGCGTTTTCCCCGCTGTGGGCGCGGAAGACGCCAGCGCTGCACCGGAAGCCGTTTGAGGCGGTTGCGGCACCCAGCCCGGGGCCAGTTCCGGTATGGGGCCGGGGGGGATGCCGAGCAGCACGCACAGGGCATTGCGGTTGGTGATCAGCTGTGCTTCCAGCTGCGGGATGTCGGCTTCCGTATTCTTCTGCATGGCGACGGCTTGATCGTAGTCCCGCCCGCTTGAGGCTCCCAAGCGGAACATGGCTTCGGTCAGGCGTACGGATTCCTTCTGCGCCAAGCTGTTGCGCCGTGCGATTTCCAGCTGTTTTTCCGTCATGCGATAGCTGAAATACTGTTGGGCGACATCGGCGCTGAGCGTTACGAGCGCGAGTTCATAGCCCGCATGGGCGCCTTGCAGGGCGGCTTTGGCGGCTTCGGCGTTGCGCCGGTATTTGCCCCAGATGTCGATTTCCCACGTCGCCTGAAAGCCCAGATTCAGTTGCTGGATGGTGCCGGGCTGCGAGGGCTCGCCCGGTTGGGGCGCGTCTGCGGACCGGCGGCTGGGGTGTTCGGAGCTGTATGTTCCGGTGAGTTCCTGCGTCTGCGGAAAGAAACTGCCTATGGCAATGGCATATTGCGCGCGGTACTGTACGATTTTCAGCAGGGCCGCCTCGATGGTGGGGCTGGAGAGGCGCGCCCGCGTCACAAGCTGGTTCAGGGCAGGGTCGTTGAAACTCTGCCACCATGTATCCAGAGAGACATTGCCGACGAGAGGGTGTTGCGGGTCGCCCGCATTCCATTTTTGCGGCATGTTTTGCATATCGGGTCGCTCGAAATCAGGCCCCACGCTCCATGTGGAGCACCCCGGCACCCCGATCAGGCATAGCGCCACGATGAGTGGCTTGGCGATGCCCGCCCTGAGCCAGTGTGATCGCACTCGAGAGGAACGGCTGTGGAATGGGTAGGGATTACGGGCCAATGCAGTAGAGAATACGTTGTTTGGCATACGGCATCCTGAATGCAAAAGGATCACGTCAAGGCTTCAAGCACTGATGGGGGAAAGGAAGCCCTTTTCTTTTAGGAATAGCTCGTTTTGGGCGAACTCCCATGATTATTTGAATGATTCTCATGAGGTATGGGGGAGGGAACACGTTTCAAGGCGGGAATGCCGCTGGAAAGCATGAACGGATTGACGCAGCGCGCGAAAAAAGGTGCCGCGCTGTTGGAGCGGGGCACCTTGGGAGGCCGTTTTAACGGAACCCGCCGATGAGGGCGCTTCTTTTTGTGTTATCGGAGCAGCAGGATTGCCGCCCCGGTGCAGGCTATGATGGAGCCGATGATGGAGTTGGGGGCGGGGATGCGGCGTTCCATGATGCCGGTGATGATAAGCAGGGCGATGGGTTGAAGGCCGATGAGCATTGCGGCGACGGCGGCGGGAAGGTAGTCGAGGGCGACGCACGAAAGCCAGATGCCCCCGGCGGGGCCGAAGAGGCAGCCGAGCGGGGAAAGCTTGAGGATGCCGGGGTTGGCCTTGAGGTTCCCGAACGCCGGGCGGATGGCTCCGAAGGCGAGGCCCACCGCCCAGATGCCCGCAGTGGAAATGGCGTTGCGGTAGAAAGCCAGAGGCAGTGCCCCGATGCCCTCCTGGAGGGCTTGTTTGGAAAAGACGATGCCGAGCGCGACGAAGACGGCGACAAGGAGGGAAATGATGACCCCTTTGTTGCGCTGTTTGCTGGATACGGGAGGGTTATGGGTGTCCCGCTGTTCGGAGAGGACCACGAGGATCACCCCGCACGTCGCTACGAACATCCCGAGCCAGCCTTGCAACCCTATATATTCGTTCAGATAGATGGAGCCGAACAGGGCGGTGAAGCATGAGGACAGCGATTGGCACACCTGCGCCGGACGCAGGCCGATGGTCAGTGCGCCCGCGTACTGGCAGGCGTCGCCTATGATGATCCCGAACACTCCGGAGGCCGCCGCCAGCCAAAACAAATGCAGCGACGGAAGCCATAGATCGCCCATAACCAGGCAAAAGATGCCGAGCACCACGCTCGCCAGCGGCTGCCGGATGAGCATGACCGCCGGTATCCCCACCACCCTTGAGGCCGTCGTATGGACGACGCACCCAAGGGCCCATGAAAAGGCCGTCGCTATAGCCAGAAAAACACCGAATCCGGACATACGACCTGTCCCTCCTGAAGTTCTCGCCCTGCGTAGCACGCCTGTTGCCGCATGTCACCACCTTGTTAGAGCGGTATCCGGAAAAGGCCGGGAGGCCGGTTCAGGAGGTGGGTTCCGGATTCGTATGGAAGGATATGAGCCCTCTCTGAAAGACGGAGAAAGGGCCGTCCGCGGGGCTGGCGATGAAAAGAGCGCGGCGCCGTCAGCTTGTCATTGACGGGCGGAGGGACTCGTGGTGAAAAAGGAAGCTGGAATAACGAATACCAGCAACGACAACGGTGGGAAGGAGTTATGAGTACGCCGCAACAGCCTGTGTGGGCCTCCCTGGTTGTGCTCTTTGACAGGGATCGGAGGCTGCTTTTTGAACACCCCAAAGCGGTGGGGAAAGCCTTTTCCGAGGAATACGTCGAACGGGAACTGTATCCTCGGGCATTCCGGCACACGGAAGGCAAGAGCAACGCAAAGAAACGGGGTTCACTCCCTAAAGGAATATACAGCGTGTTCAGCGACACATAGAGATCTATATATCTATATGTAAAAATACGATTTCATCGATACAAAGAAAAGAGGAAAGGAGTAGCTTTTCCTTGAACTGTCCGCAACGTGCGGACAGTTCAAAGTCAGCTATCCAGCGCAATGTCTTCGCATGGAATGGCAGAAAGGGCGGTGCGCTGGCGAGTGGGGGTAATGTGGGCATAGATTTCTGTTGCGCTTCTGTTGCTGTGCCCGAGTAAATCCCCGATGGTGTCGAGATCAACCCCGTGTTCCTTGAGCAACGTGGCAAAAGTATGCCTGAGCTTATGGAGAGACAGATCAGGGTATCCGCCAGCTTTCAGTTCTTTTTTTATGACGGCTGTGATGGAGGTGACTCTTTTCCATTTTTCAAATACAGGCCCAGATTCCTTTTCCCCTATAGCGAGCAAGACAGCCTTGAACATAGGGTGCATGGGATACCATCTGGACACGTTGGATTTTGATATGGTGCTTTCGATAAAGTACTCCTCTTTTTCCATCCTGATATTTTCCCAACGCAACGCCAAAAGCTCCGAACGGCGACGCCCCGAGAATATAAACGCCGTTGTAAGACGACGATTGTCGATATTGCGAATCCCGTTTAAGAACCTCATGACCTCATCTGGTGGGATGAAGCGAGGGGGCTCAATATCTTCTCTAAGATACTTTACGCTGCGAAATGGATTTTCTTTAATGTATCCCCAGCTTACAGCCTTGTTCATTACAATTCGAGAAAATCTGATGTAACAGTTTATTGAAGAACTTTTGCGGTCTCTATTGGCGGCAATGAGCAAGTCTATATGCTTAGGGTGTACATCCGAAAGCGGGAGAGAGCGTTTTGTAATGGCAAGCAGCTTTTTAAGGGCGATGAAGGCATTGTTGACAGTATTCGGAGACTTGATCGCCTTTGGAGCCCACTCCATATATTCATCGGCAAAGTCACCAATCGTCATAAGACATTCCGAACGGATTGGCGTCCCCGCAAGCTGTTGCAGGTAACGCCTGCGGATTTCCGCGAATCGGGACAAGGCTTCGGCCTTGTCCTTTGTTTTCAGGCTCACCCGGCGGCGGTCGACTTCGCAATACCAGACGGGGCCACGCTTGAAGGGCTTACGCAGACTCATGCTCAAACATCCTGCAAATTTCGTCTATCCGTTTCTTGCCAGGCTGGAACAGTTCAAGTGAGAGGGAAGAAACCCGCCAGTGCCCTCCCGGGGTCTTCCTGGCGTCTATGCTTCCATCCCTACAATATTTGCGCATGGTTATGCGTGAAACGCCAATACGTTTCGCAGCCTCTTTCAACGGGATGCAAAAAGCTCTTACAGACATGAGAATACCTCCTGTCCGCACATATAGGAGATTAACTCCTAAAATGCAATATATAGATAGGAGATTAACTCCCCTTTTTTTGCTCTTTCTCCTCCTGTGGAAATGACTGAAACACGGTCCAGATAAGGCTCGGAAAGTCCATATCCAGCGCCCGGGCCATTGCGTAGGCCTCATCAAGCAAGAGAACCCGCGGTTTTCCCGAGCCTTTTGGATCACGCACAGCTCGCCACGTTCTGCCCCCGTCAGAGGCTCCAAAGACACGGCGTCCGAATTCCGAATGACTGATCCCCGACGCCTCGA
>ENA-ORRL01002274-ORRL01002274.1-human-gut-metagenome-genome-assembly--contig:-NODE-2274-length-11805-cov-5.923064_pt1 | contig 11805 bp, 9 predicted proteins | sample MGYA00242175_ERZ509134 | MGnify/ENA primary metagenome ERZ509134 (study PRJEB26280, sample SAMEA2338660) | human gut metagenome | biome: human gut; feature: human-associated habitat; material: faeces... | reverse complement strand
ATTTGCAGTAAAAATCGGCGCAATGTTAGCAATCTCCCAACGGATTTGCTATCTTTGCGGGGATTTGAAAATGAAAACAAGTATAACTAAATAATACACTTTTATTATGAAGTATTTGACTAATGAGAAACTGACCATCGTCGGCGCCGGCGGAATGATCGGTTCCAACATGGCTCAGACAGCCCTTATGCTCGGCCTTACCCCTAACATCTGCCTTTATGATATCTTCGAGCCAGGTGTTCACGGTGTAGCAGAGGAAATGTATCACTGCGGTTTCGAGGGTGCAAACATCACCTGGACCGTTGATCCTGAAGTTGCTTTCAAGGATGCCAAGTATATCATTTCTTCAGGTGGAGCTCCACGTAAAGAGGGCATGACCCGTGAGGATCTTCTCAAAGGCAACTGCCAGATCGCTGCTCAGTTCGGCGACTATATCAAGAAGTATTGCCCAGATGTAAAGCACGTTGTAGTTATCTTCAACCCCGCTGACGTTACCGCTCTTACAGCTCTCATCCACTCAGGTCTGAAGCCGGAGCAGCTTACATCACTCGCAGCTCTCGACTCTACCCGTCTCCAGAGCAACCTCGCCAAAGAGTTCGGCGTTCCTCAGAGCGCAGTAACAGGAGCCCACACATATGGTGGACACGGCGAGCAGATGGCAGTATTCGCATCTCAGGTCAAGATTGACGGCAAACCTCTCTCAGAGATGGGTCTTTCAGCTGAGAGAATGGCTGAAATCAAACAGAACACAATCCAGGGCGGTTCTGCAATCATCAAACTCCGTGGCCGTTCTTCATTCCAGAGCCCGGCTTACAATGCAGTGAAGATGATCGAAGCTGCTATGGGCGGAGAGCCTTTCACACTGCCTGCAGGTACATACGTAAACAACGAGAAGTACCAGAACGTCATGATGGCTATGCCTACGACAATTGACGCTACAGGCTGCCACTATGTAATGCCTCAGGGAACAGCTGAAGAGTTGGCTGCCCTCGACGCTTCTTACGCTCACCTCTGCAAGATGCGTGACGAGATTGTCAGCCTCGGAATCGTTCCTGCAGTTGCTGACTGGAAGAAAGACAACGCAAACCTTTAATCGGGTCTGCAAAAGATAAGAGAGACTGCTGAAGTCTCTTGGATATGAGGTCCGCCGGCTATGTCCGGTGGACCTTTTTTATGTCGTGGTGTTCTTCGGGACCGCTCTCCGGCATTGACTTAATTTATAAACATTCAAAATAACGGGCTGCGGTGGTTCTGCGCACGTTTTTTCCGTCTTTTCACCCGGCATTGTTGATAACTTTTCATCACACTGTTTCCGATAAAGGACAAATTACCTTATATTTGTCTGAATAACCCCATGATTTCTGTGGTTTTTCCCGGAAAAAATAAGAGAAAAGAGACCAAATTGTGCGGTGCAGCCGCATAGGAACCTAATATCATTCACGTTATGGTCAAGTATGTAGTAAAACGCGATGGAAGACGCGTACCTTTCAACAATCAGAAAATCGTCGCAGCCATATTGAAAGCGATGAACGTTACCGAGGCCGGAGAAGATATCGTTCTCGCAGCCAAAATCGCTGATGTCATTTCCAAAAGGGACAATGAGGAAATGGGTGTCGAGGCCATCCAGGACTGCGTGGAGTTCGAACTCATGAAGAGTTCGCGCAAGGAAGTCGCAAAGAAATATATCGCATACCGGAACCAGAGAAATCTCGCCCGCAAGGCCAAGACCTGCGAAATCTTCAAGGAAATCATTGACGCTCAGGCCAATGACATTACGCGTGAAAATGCCAATATGAATGCCGATACACCAGCCGGCATGATGATGAAGTTCGCATCCGAGGCCACAAAGACTTACGTTGACGAAAGCCTGCTGTCCGAAGATGTCAGAGAGGCGGTCTATAACGGATATATTCATATCCACGACAAGGACTACTATCCTACCAAGAGTCTCACATGCCTCCAGCATCCACTGGACAAGATTCTGGATGAGGGATTCCATGCCGGACATGGAGAGTCAAGACCGGCGAAAAGGATAGAGACCGCTGCGGTTCTCGCATGTATTTCCATGGAGACGGTCCAGAATGAAATGCATGGAGGTCAGGCCATTCCGGCATTCGACTTCTATCTTGCGCCTTATGTAAGAAAGACATATATCGAGGAGATTGCCCAGCTGGCAATGCTGGAGAACAGGGATCTCGACTATCTGAAGAACGCTGAAATCAAGGATTACCTGAAGAAAGACCTGAATGGTCTCGAAGGAGACGAAAGACTGAAACAGCACGCTGTCAATATGACTGTCAGCCGCGTCCACCAGGCAATGGAGGCGTTTGTCCATAACATGAACACCATCCACTCACGCGGAGGAAATCAGGTCGTGTTCAGTTCGATAAACTATGGTACTGACATTTCCGCGGAAGGCCGCTGCATAATCCGTGAAATCCTCAACACCACATACGAGGGTGTCGGCAATGGCTCCACCGCCATTTTCCCTATACAGATCTGGAAGAAGAAGCGCGGGGTAAGTTACCTCAAGACCGACCCGAACTACGACCTCTACAGGTTCGCATGTAAAGTATCGGCAAGGCGTTTCTTCCCGAACTTCCTGAACCTTGATGCGACGTTCAACCAGAGTTCCGAGTGGAGGGCTGACGATCCGAAGAGATATATCCATGAGGTAGCTACAATGGGCTGCCGTACAAGAGTTTTCGAAAACAGGTTCGGGCCGAAGACTTCCATCGGAAGAGGCAACCTCAGTTTCACGACAATCAACATTGTCCGTATCGCGATAGAATGTATGGATATCGAGGACAAGACCGCGCGGATCACGGAATTCTTCCACAGGCTCGATGATGTTCTCGACATTACTGCCCAGCAGTTGTGCGAGAGATACAATTTCCAGAAGACAGCGCTCAAGAAGCAGTTTCCTCTGCTGATGGGCAAGCTCTGGATCGGCAGTGAAGATCTCAGACCGGAAGACACTATCGAATCCGTCATCAATCAGGGTACTCTCGGCATCGGCTTCATCGGACTTGCAGAATGTCTTATCGCATTGACAGGCAAGCATCACGGAGAGTCAGAGGAGGCACAGGAACTCGGCCTCCGCATCGTGACATACATGAGGGACAAGGCCAATGAATATTCTGAGAAGTTCCAGCACAATTTCAGTGTATTGGGAACTCCTGCGGAGGGCCTGTCCGGAAGATTCACCAAGATGGACAAGAAGAAGTTCGGCATCATAAAGGGTGTGACGGACAAGGAATACTATACGAATTCAAGTCATGTCCCGGTGTATTTCCATTGCACACCTAAGCATAAGGCTGAAGTGGAGGCCCCATATCACGATTTGGAGAGAGGCGGCCATATCTTCTACGTGGAAATCGACGGAGATGCGACCCATAATCCTGAGGCCATAATGAACATTGTGGACCTTATGGACAAGTACAATATCGGCTACGGTAGCGTGAACCACAACAGGAACCGCTGTCTGGACTGCGGATACGAGGATGCGAGTGAGAACCTCACGGAATGCCCTCATTGTCATGGACATAACATTGACACGTTGCAGAGGATTACCGGATACCTCGTGGGTACGACCAACAGGTGGAACAGTGCCAAACTGGCAGAACTGAAAGACAGGGTCGTACATAAGTAACCCTCAAAAAATAAGTAACGCAAGTTTCGCAAGTGCGAAACACCGCTTATGGAGCCCGTCAGGGCGATGGCAAGTCCCTTCCCCGAGGGGAGGGATTTAGGGTGAGGGTAACGTACACGAAAAAGTGCGTGGGGTTTACAACCTTCAAACAAGAGGTGAGCCTCAAATTTACGAAACAATTCAGCAAGTTAAATAACTTGCGAAACTTGAGCAAATAAAATGACTGAACTTTACATAATGGAAGTGATGGAACAGACCATGGCTGACGGGCCGGGCCTGCGCACTTCCATTTATTGTGCCGGATGCAGACATCATTGTCCCGGATGCCACAACCCGCAGTCATGGAAATTCGAGAACGGACACAAGATGAGTGTCAATGACTTGCTGCAGATTATAAAGGACGACGAGTTGAGCAATGTCTCATTCAGTGGAGGTGATCCGTTCTACCAGGTGGAAGGATTCACCGAGCTGGCGAGAAGAATCAAGGAAGAAACAGACAAGACCATCTGGTGCTGGACAGGCTTCACCTACGAGGAGATACTTGCAGACAGCCGCCTGTCAATGCTGCTTCCTTACATTGACGTACTTGTCGACGGGCCCTATGTCGAAAGCCTTAGAGACCCACAGCTCCACTTCCGAGGCAGTTCCAACCAGAGGATAATCCATTTGACTCCGGAAGAGAATGATGATATCCCGGGAGCAGTGGAAATCATCCCGTTCAAGTAATACCAAAAGTATTTTCTTCTTCACTTCGGTTTCATTATATTTGTAATTCATGTTTCGTAAATCTGACAATTTGCTGGACATGAGTTTATTCCGGTTTGGTATGGTCATTGATTATGACATACCCGAAAAAACGAAACGATATGAAACCAAATATAACGGCATTGACAGTCAAAAACTTGCTGACAGTTCTGGTAGCATTGACATTGACAATAACAGCCTCGGCCCAGACAAGGGCCGCAAAGGTGGTGAACGGCGACGGATTGCTGATCGACGCGGTGCAGGAGTACGAAAACGGAAATTGGAAAAAAGCATCGACGATTCTGGATGAAATAATCAAGACAGTTCCGGAGAATGATGCAGCATATTATTACAGAGGACTTTGCAGCATGAGGCTGAACAATGCCACAGGAGCGGAGAAGGACTTGAAGCATGCAGTGGCGCTCGACTCCACGAACTACTGGTACCGCTATATGCTTGCCGGACTTTACGGAATGACAGGGCGTACTGTACTGACGACAGACATGTACGAGTCGCTGCTGAAAGATTTTCCTAAGAAAGGCGACCTGTATTACAGTTTGGCAAACCTGTATATAAATCAGCAGCAATACGATAAGGCCCTCAGCACAATCAGAGACATCGAGACGCAGTTCGGAAAGAGCGACGGGACGGTGATGACCAAATTCAATATTCTGCGTCAGCAGAACAAGAACGAGGAGGCTTTCAAGGAACTGGAGGAATACAACAAAGAGTACTCGTCTCCGCAGGTGTTGTCAATCTTGGGAGACTACGAAATGGGCATGTACAACGACTCGACAGCATTGGCCTACTATAACGAAGCGTTGTCTATAGACAAAAGTTGCTCTCCTGCCCTTCTCGGCAAGGCGGAAGCATATAGGATCACAAGAAAGTATCCGCAATATTTCGAGGCCTTGGATGAACTTATGGCAGACAGGTCTGCCCCGTCCGAGGGCAAGGCAAACTATCTGCAAGCCATTATCAAACAGACAGATCCAAGATTCATAAAATCATTCCAGCATCAGTTTGACTCCACGATTACCGTGGCCATGGACGCACATCCGTCAGATTCATTGATAATGGAGACCGCGGGACTCTACTATTTCCTCACTGACAGAAAACCGGAGGCTGCAGGCATGTTCCGACAGATTACGAAACTGAATCCTGACAGCAAGGGTGCCATGGCAAGCTACATCCAGATTCTCGCCTATATGCAGGATTGGAAACAAGTCGTGGCGGTAAGTGATTCCGCATTGACAAAGTTCCCCGATGAAATCGGATTCATCGATTATGCCAATGCCGGAGAATTCAATCTGAAGAATTACAAGGGCGTGATTGCAAACTGCGAAAAGATGCTGAGAATAGCGCCTCGCGACAGTGCGGTTGCAGTGACTGCCTGGAGCATGATGGGTGATGTCTATCATCTCATGAATGATACACCGAAGGCATACAAGGCTTATGACAACGTCCTTAAGATAGCTCCGGGTTACGCCCCGGTCCTGAATAACTATGCATATTACCTGTCGGAGGAGGGCAAGAAACTCAAGAAGGCCTACGCCATGAGCAAGAAAACTGTGGAAGCCGAACCGGACAACGCCACCTATCTGGATACATTCGGATGGATTCTTTATCTTCAGGGTAAAGCATTGGAAGCCAAGCCTTTCTTCAAGCACGCGATGCTTTACGGAGGGAAGGACAGCGCCACTATCCTAAACCACTATGCGGCTGTACTTGAGGCACTTGGAGAAAATGACCTGGCCAAAGTCTATAGGCAGCAGGCCAAAAACAAGGCGGCGGAGGGCCAGGAATAATGACTTCATCCGCACGAATCTTCCTTCTGGCAGCGGCCGTCATAATGATTCCGCTCTGCTCTCATGCTCAGGATACCAGAGTGCAGGAAAGCAGGAAAGCCAAACTGGAAAAAGAAATAGCATTGATAGACAAGCAGTTGAAAGACAATGCCGCCAAAAGCAGTGACGCGATGGCGACGTTGGGGCTTGTCAGGAAGAAAGTCGCGGACAGGAAGGAACTGGTCGCTGAAAGTGACAAAGAAATATCGGCATTGACAAATAAGATCAATGTCAAACAAGCGGATGCCAAGCGGGTGCAGAACCGGCTTGACACCCTTTCGCTATACTATTCGAAGCTTGTGAAGAGTGCATACAAGAACAGAGATTCCAAAATCTGGTACATGTATATTCTTGCAAGCGATAATATCGGGCAGGCGTTCCGAAGACTGGGATATCTGCGCAATCTCTCTTCCGAGATGAACAGGCAGGGAGAGAAGATTATCGAAACCAGAGCCGAACTCCAGAGAGAACTGGACACTCTCCAGACTCTGAAATCGGCAGCCGCTCAGGTCAAGGCCAGGAGAGAGGCCGAAGTGGCCCAGCTCCAGAAGGAAGAGGCTGAGTCACAGGGACTTGTATCTCAGCTCAATAGAAACAAGGTAAAATACCAGAAGCAGCTTGCCACCAAAAGGAAACAAGTCGATGCCCTGAACCGTGAAATCCAGAGGATTATCGCGGCGGCGGTAAACAAGGGAGGCAAAGCGACATCCAGGAAACCTGTCGACATAAAGCTGGATGCGGAGTTCGCCAAGAACAAAGGAAAACTGCCGTGGCCGGCTGAGGGGCCTGTAGTGGACCATTTCGGACAGCATTACCATCCGGTTTTCAAGTCTGTCAAACTGCCTTTCAACAATGGCGTGAACATATCTCTGGGCAAGGGGACATCGGTCAAAGCGGTATTCGACGGTGAGGTCAAACAGATTGTCGTGATGCCGGGATACAACAAGTGCGTGCTCATTCAACATGGAAATTATTTCTCTTTCTATTGCAAACTGGGGGCATGCAACGTAAAGACCGGAGACAAGGTCAAGACAGGTGAAGTCATCGGCACGGTCGATACGATCGACGGAGTATCGCAGCTTCATTTCCAGATCTGGAAAGGCACTACACCTCAGAATCCCGAAACTTGGCTGAGATAATTTACATCTTATGCAACATTTCGGATGCAATCTGCATCTATAATCCGGTTACACAACGAGGGGCTCTAACGAGATGGAAAAGCCTAGTTATAATGATTACATAGAGGGCTGTATAAAGGGAGACAGAGCCGCACAGAAGAAACTGTATGAGGCACTGTCGCCCAAAATGTTCGCTCTATGCATCCGTTATATGGGAGACCGCGATGCAGCCGAAGATATCCTGCAGGATGGTTTCGTGACGCTTTTCAGCAAGTTAAAGTCGTTCTCTAACGAGGGCTCGTTCGAAGGATGGGCGAGACGGATCTTTGTCAATACTGCACTTATGTCCCTGAGGAAGAATGATGCGCTGAAATTAAGCGACACATTGGAGAATGCAAGGAGTCTGAGCAGTGACGTACCGTCTCAGATACAGAATTTGGGATATAAGGAAATCATGCAGCTGGTCGCGTCCCTGCCTACCGGTTACAGAACAGTGTTCAACATGTTCGCTATAGAGGGATTCAGTCATGAAGAAATAGCCAAAGCGCTGAATATCAGTTCAGCAGGCTCAAGGTCTCAGCTGAACAGGGCACGTGCGATGCTGCAGGACAAGATAAGAAAAAGCAATGAAGACAAACGGATATAACGAATTCGACAACGCTTTCAGGTCAATGCTTGAGAATGCGGAGGAATCTGTTCCTTCGCATATCATGGATGACGTGTTCGCACGGCTTGATGCCGCTGAAAGTGCTGCTTCATACTCTGCAAATCCCGGCGCTGCAATCAGCGCTTTTTTCGGGCGGAGAGCCTGTGTCAGGGCAAAAATAAGCTCCGCGGCGCCGTTTGCAAACAGGATATTTTCTTCTGGAAGCTGCTCCTTTTCCGACAGTGCCCGGGTCAGGTCCCGGCACAGTGCGTCAGGATACTGTTCCACCGATTCCGCGCTCTTTCTCACCGCCTCTTTCACACTTTCCGGAGCTCCAAGAGGATTGACATTCACAGAAAAATCGACTCTGCATTTTTTCGTGTAAATGTCTCCTCCATGTGGATTTTGTCTCATACCATATGCCTTCCTTTCTCTTTTCCGTTGTGTTTCTATCTTCTCTTTTTACAGAAATAAAAAGAGCGCGCGGATTCCCGCAAAGAACACCAGTCCGAGGAACGAGGTCAGATACATCAGATGATTTGCTCTTTTGATATCTTCCGCCTCGACCGGGCGGATGTCATCGCCGATCGTTGGTTTCTTTACGACTTTGCCGAAATACACGGCATCTCCGGCAAGCTGTACTTCCAGCGCCCCTGCCATAACTGCTTCTGTCTGCGCAGAATTTGGGCTGGCGTGGCAGTAACGGTCGCGTTTGTAAATTTTTTCTGCATTTTTCCAGTTCATGCGCTCGCATGCAGACGCAAGAATCATCAGCCATGCGCTGATTCTCGCCGGTATGTAATTGACGACATCGTCCAGCTTTGCCGCACACCGTCCAAAATACAGATATTTGTCATTTTTGTATCCCACCATGGAATCCATGGTATTGATGGACTTATACAGAAAGCCCACTGCCGGTCCGCCGATGGCAAGAAAGAGGAGCGGTGCAATGACACCGTCCGACGTATTCTCCGCGATCGTTTCCACGGCAGCTTTTGTCACTCCTGTTTCCGAAAGATTTTCCGTATCACGTCCTACGATCATGGAAACCGCATAGCGCGCCCCCGGAAGATCGTTTTCTTTTAATTTCTGATAGACCTTCATGCTCTCATCCTTCAGGCATTTCGTTGCCGGAATCTGCCAGCACCAGAGAACCTCCAAAAGGAAGCCGATGACCGGATGAATTTTAAATGCCGCAAAGAGCAGCAGTGCCGGAACACCGTATCCCGCCAGACAGACGAGGATCACGAGAAAAACTCCTCCGGCAAGCTCTCCCTTTGGCGTTTTCGGAAATACCTTCCGCAGCCATTTTTCCAGCAGGGCAATGAGATTTCCGATCACACGGATCGGATGATACAAAAAGGAGGGATCTCCAAGCAGCAGGTCCAATCCATAGCCCACAATCAGGGCTGCTAATGCTGTTTTCATCTTGTTTTCTCCTGTTCTTTCCGGTAAGAGACACACTGCTCCAGAAATTCCAGTGCGAGGTGCGGACTTGCCATATAGTAAAGATGCGGGAATCCCGCCATCATCCGTTTTGTCGCATGAATGCATTCCCAGTTCCGCTTCCGCAGCGGTTTTGCCGCATGCCATGCACTTCCGCAGTCTGTGCTGTCAAAGTAATGGAACTCATGGCCGCGCACCGGATTTCCGCCGTTCCGAATGGTATACTTAGTGTTGGGCGTGAGGGTGATATAGCCGAATCTTCCCAGCTTTTTTGTCCGATAAACATTTCCCGGAACAGCCTGTACCATAGGATACACATTTCCATCCATATCCTCCATGGATTCTGACAGGTACATATAACCGCCGCATTCTGCAAGAACCGGCATTCCCTGACGGATGTTATCGCGGATCTTCGTTCTCATGGTCTGGTTTTCCGAAAGCTCTTCTGCGTGCAGCTCCGGGTAGCCGCCGCAGAACAGAAATCCGTCTGTATTCTTTGGCGGCTCCGCATCGGAAAGCGGCGAAAAATATTCGATTTTGGCTCCAAGTGACGCGAGAAGCTCCAGATTATCCCGATAAAAGAAACAGAATGCTTCATCCTTTGCAACGGCAAGAATCGGCTTCGCAGCACGCACCTTGGCGGCTGCTTCGCTTTCTGTCACCTTACGCAGGGCTTCCGGCATTTTTCCCGAGAGCTCTTCTGCCCCTTCTGCAATCGCAAGAATTTTTTCAAAATCCAGTGTCTTCTGCAGTGTTTCTGCAAGCAGATTGACCTGCTCCCGCAGATTTTCCACCTCATCCGGCATCACAAGGCCGAGGTGGCGGCTTTCTAAGTGGCATTCCTTCAGTTCCGGCACAAAGCCGACACAGGAAATGCCAAGTTCTTTTTCCGCCATCGGCGCGATCTCCCGGTACAGCATCTCTGACATCCGGTTAAAGATTACACCGGCGATCCTGCTGTCCTCTTTGTACTGCAGGTATCCCTTGATAAAGGCAAGCGCTGAAACGCTCATGCCTTTGGCATCGACAACCAGAAGAACCGGCGTTTTTGTCATACCGGCGAGATCGTAGGCGCTGCCTTTGGTAGAAATTCCGCCAAGACCGTCGTAATACCCCATAACGCCTTCCAATACGGAAATGTCATGACCCGCTGCATGTTTGCAGAACAGATACTGTGTTGTTTCTTCCTCTGTGAAAAACGGATCCAGATTACACGACGGGGCGCCGATTACCTGTTCGTGAAACATCGGATCGATATAATCCGGGCCGCATTTAAACGCTGCGGGCTGCTTTCCCATCTGCTGCAGTGCACGGAGCAGTCCGCAGGTGATCATCGTTTTCCCGCTTCCGCTCCTTCCTGCTGCCAGCATGATTCTTGGTGCTTTCATTCTTTGGCACCTCCCTGGGCTGTAAAGATATAAACCGGATTCTGGGCAATCATCAGATGGCTTCTTCCGGCCTTTTTCGCATTGGAAGCCTGCAGACAGACGATTTCCGGCTCTTCAAAAGCAAGTTTTTTGAAACACGATACTGCCTCCGCTAATGTTTCCACGGTTACTGTATTTAATACCACGCGGATGTTCGGATTCTTCCGCAGGAGCAGTTCCAGAATCTCTTTTAAGTTTCCGGCAGACCCGCCGATAAATGCATGCGTCGGAACCGGAAGTGCTTCGAGTGCTTCCGGTGCAGTTCCCTCAATAATTTCCAGATGATCCACTGCAAATTTCTTTTTATTTTCCTGCAGAAGTGCAACGGCTGCCGGATTTTTTTCTATCGCATATACCTTTCCCTGTGCTGCACGAAGCGCCATCTCAATCGAAACAGAACCTGTGCCCGATCCAATATCATAGACAACAGAATTCAAAGAAAGCTGCAGATGTGAAAGAGACGCATTGCGCACTTCCCGCTTGGTCATCGGTACTTTGTCACGCAGAAATACTTCATCTGCCATGCCGGCTGTAAACTCCGGTTCCGGATTCGGGTTTTCAAACAGAAGAACCGCAAGCGGAGCAAACTCCATTTTAGCAAGTTCGAATGGGGTTCCTGTCACAATCTGTTCTTCCGGATACGACAGATCCGTTCCCACATGCAGCACAATCTGCTCCCAGCCGTACGAACTTAACGTCTGGCAGATTTCCCTGACACTGCCCTTTCCGCCGGCGATCGCCAGAGTTTTCCGGTTTCGGCGGACCGTCTCCAGAAAGTTGCAGTGCTGTCCGTGCAGGCTCACAAATGCTGCATCCTCCCAGGACACTCCGATTTTGGCACAGAAATAAACCAGCGAAGAAATTCCCGGCTCTACACGGACAGAAAAATCCGCATCTTCCGCAAGGACGGCCTGAAGTTTCTTTG
>ENA-ORRL01002264-ORRL01002264.1-human-gut-metagenome-genome-assembly--contig:-NODE-2264-length-11847-cov-2.466418_pt1 | contig 11847 bp, 8 predicted proteins | sample MGYA00242175_ERZ509134 | MGnify/ENA primary metagenome ERZ509134 (study PRJEB26280, sample SAMEA2338660) | human gut metagenome | biome: human gut; feature: human-associated habitat; material: faeces... | reverse complement strand
ATCTTCAAACAAAATTACTTCCTTATTTAATATACCGTACCAGATCTCGTCTCCCTTTTCCAACCTGGCACCGCCGTTGGTCCCCTCAATGAGCTGCTTCTCCAAAGCTTCATAACGCTCCACTGGCACCAGAAGCTTAAATTCCACCTGGTCCGTATAGATACTGTCCATGACTGTTATATTTTCCTGGGCGAGGATATACTGGATCTTCCCAACGCCCGTATATCCGGTCCTTACATCCATCTGGTATGCGCGGAACTTCTCTACGATCTGGCTGTTTAAAAGGCCTTCCTTCACAGCTCCCGAATAAGCGCGCACCAGTCCCCCGGTCCCCAGGAGGGTTCCTCCGAAATAGCGGGTGACCACCACGCAGAGGTCATGGACATCCTCTCCCAGAAGCACGTCCAGCATGGGACGTCCTGCCGTCTGGGCCGGCTCTCCGTCGTCGCTGCGGCGGGTCAGCTCATGGTTCCTTCCGATGGTAAAGGCCGAACAGTTATGGGACGCGTCCCAGTATTTCTTTTTCATTTCCGCGATAAAGCTTACCGCCTCCTCCTCGGACTTTACGGGTCTTGTGGTGGCGATGAACCGGGATTTTTTTACCTCTGTTTCACCCTCTCCGCCCTCATAAAGGATCTTGTAACGATCTGCCATACAGTGCCCTCCCTTGTGTCATTTATTTCTAAATCCGTAATTTTTTCTTACTGATTCCCCACTTTACCGTCAAAAATATCATAATACAAACAAAACTTTTCCACAATAGGTATTTATTATTCTGGAGAAGTTTGTTATAATGGGGAAATATAAAGGAGGCTTCCTGAATGAATTATGGAAAAAACGAAGTAGCCAGAAAGCTGCAGAGGTCCAGTTCAAAAGCCCAGAAAGTCGCATCCAAGCTGGTCCTATGGCTTGTGAAGCTGGTTCTGGTCCTTTTTACTGTGGGAATCATACTTTCTGTGAGCCTGGGCTACGGTATCTTTAAAGGGATCATCGACGCTGCGCCGGAGATCGACGTGGCAAGCATTGAACCCAGCGGGTACGCGACCATGGTTTATGACAGCAAGGGCAATCTGACGGAGACTCTGGTGAAGTCCGGATCCAACCGTCTGGAGGCCACATACGAAGAGCTGCCCCAATGCCTGATCGATGCCTTTGTAGCCATTGAGGATTCCCGTTTCTGGTCCCATCACGGCGTGGACCTGCGTTCCATGATCCGTGCGGCCGTGGGGATCCTGACCAACAATCCCGCTGGCGGCGGCAGCACCCTGACCCAGCAGCTGATCAAAAACAATATTTTCGCCGGCGGAAACGAGGATTCCTTCGGTGAAAAGCTGGAAAGAAAGCTCCAGGAGCAGTATCTGGCCATCCAGCTGGAAAAGATCATGGACAAGGAGATCATCCTCAAAAACTATTTAAACACCATTAACCTGGGAAATAACACCCTGGGTGTGAAATCTGCCGCCAAGCGGTACTTTGGGAAGGACGTTTCTGACCTGACCCTTTCCGAGGCCACAGTCATTGCCGGTATCACCCAGAACCCTACCAAATACAATCCTCTGTCGGAAAAAGGTCAAAAAAACAACGAGGAAAAGCGGCGGGTGATCCTCCAGTATATGTATGAACAGGGAAAGATCTCCAAGGAAGACCAGGAGGAGGCCCTGGCCGACGACGTCTACTCCAGGATCCAGAATGTGGACCTGGTGGCCCAGGAAAGCCAGACCCCCTATTCCTACTTTACGGACGAGCTGACCGAGCAGGTCATGACGGCTCTCCAGGAGAAGCTGGGCTACACAGAATCCCAGGCCTCCAATCTTCTGTATGCCGGAGGACTTTCCATCTATACCACCCAGGACCCGGATCTCCAGGCCATTGTGGATGAGGAGGTCAACAATCCGGATAACTATGACGTGGTATACTACTCCGTCGATTACCGTCTTTCCATCCAGCATGAGGATGAGACCGTCACCAACTATTCTGACGAGACCATGAAGACATATTACCGGACGGATCTGGGACAGACCTCCTACGACGGCCTGTTCAAAACAAAGGAGGAGGCAGATGCCGCCATCGCCGCCTATAAGTCCGCTATGACAAAAGAGGGCGATACGGTCCTTGGAGAGGTGGTCTACTACATTTTACAGCCCCAGGTTTCCTTTGTCCTTATGGACCAGCACACCGGTTATGTAAAGGCCGTCAATGGAGGGCGCGGAACCAAGGAGATCAGTCTTTCCCTGAACCGTGCCACCAACACCCTGCGCCAGCCGGGCTCCACCTTTAAGGTATTGACCGCCTTTGCCCCAGCTCTGGATACCTGCGGAGCCACCCTGGGAACCGTTTACTATGACGCGCCTTATACCATTGGCACTAAAACTTTCCGCAACTGGTGGGGAGAGAGCCGTGGTTTTACCGGTTATTCCAACATCCGTGAAGGTATTATCTACTCCATGAACATTGTGGCAGTCCGTACTTTAATGGAAACTGTTACTCCTCAGCTTGGTGTGGAATATGCAGAAAACCTGGGCATCACTTCTCTTACCAAGGATGATCTGGGCGCTGCTCTCTCATTAGGCGGTATTACAAAAGGTGTTTCCAACATGGAACTGACTGCTGCCTATGCAGCTATTGCAAACGGCGGTGTTTACACCACCCCAAGATTTTTCACAAAGATATTAGACCACGATGGCAAGGTGCTGATCGACAATGAACCGGAGACCAAGCAGGTATTAAAGGACTCCACTGCTTTCCTGTTAACAGATGCCATGTCAGAGTCCATGAAAGCAAACAGGAAATTTGCCCGCTCCGGTGTATCCATTAACTCCACCAGTACCCGTGCTGCCCTTACAGGTATGTCTGCAGCAGGTAAAAGTGGTACCACCACCAGCAACAATGACGTATGGTTCGTAGGTTTTACCCCTTATTACACTGCCGGTGTATGGGGCGGCTGTGACAACAACCAGAAGTTAAAGCATGGCGGCGTGGACAACGGCGGAACCTCTTTCCACAAAGATATCTGGCGCAATATCATGAACCGGGTACATGAAGGTCTGGAAGATCCCGGATTTACGGTTCCTGACAGTGTGGAGACTGCTGAGATCTGCCGCAAATCCGGAAAACGTGCTGTATCCGGCGTATGTGACCATGATCCAAGAGGAGATGCTGTCTACACCGAATATTTTGCAAAAGGAACGGCTCCTACTGAAGTCTGCGACAAACATGTGGCAGTAACCGTATGTGCAGAGTCCGGAAAACGTTCCACCGAATACTGCCCGACCAAGACCACCAAGGTATGTATGGTACTTCCGGAAGGTGAAGAGGATCTGGCTACGGATGACTCTGTTTTCTCCATCCCAGGTTACTGTAACATCCACGGCCGCAATTCCACCATTATCTCTCCTACCATTGAAGATAATGATAATTCCGGCGGTGAAACCACGGCTCCTACCAAAGCCACCGTAGTGCCTGTAGGACCAGGCTATCAGCCTACCACTGCGCCGGAATGGGAATATACAGGACCGGGAGCCAAACATTAAGCTTTTAAACTGCAAACATAAAACCGTGATCTGTTGACTGCGCAAAAACAGGGACTGTTGTATTTGATAACACAATAGTCCCTGTTTTTTTGATCTGATCCACTCTTTACTTCATCTTTGGCTTAAATACCAGCGATGCCAGGTATCCAAACACAAGGGCTGCGGTAATACCGCTGGAGGATGCCGTAAGCCCGCCTTTAAAAGCGCCCAGGATACCGTCCTCTCCTCCCGCTTTTTTTACACCCTGCCACAGGATGTTTCCAAAGCCTAAGAGAGGAACGCTGGCACCTGCTCCGGCCCATTCTTTGAAGGGCTCGTAGATACCGATGGCACCTAAAATCGCACCGGATACTACTAAAAGGACCATAATACGGCCGGGCATCATTTTTGTTTTTTCCATTAAGATCTGCACCAGGGCACAGATCACACCTCCTGCAAGAAATGCTCTTATATAATCCATTTTCACATCCTGCCTTTCATACTTCTATCTATTTTTACATCTTTTGCCTTCGTACAAAAATTGTATTTTCCCATACGTTCCAGTATCACCCCATGGGCGATCCCCGGTATGGTCTGGCCTTCATTAAAGCTGACAGTAGAAAGCAGGGCTCCTGTAGGGACAAAAAGTACCCGTTTCCAGATACCAGCCTGGATATTTGGCAGGATCAAAGCCCCAAGGACTAAGGCGCTGCAGCCACAGCCGCTTCCTCCTGCGTGGGTATCCTGTTTCTGGTTGTCATAGATTTCTACGCCGCAGTCCATTAAAAATCCTTCCGCTTCCAGACCCTCATTCCGTAAAAGATCTGCCAATGCCTGTTTTCCAATTTTTCCCAGATCCCCGGTAATGATCTTGTCGTACCAGCCACCTTCCAGCTGCTCTTTTGTGATCTCCAGATCTTTTAAATTCTGCATTACCGTATGAAAGGCCGCCGGTGCCATGGCAGCACCCATGTTCATAGAGTCTCTGACTCCGGCGTCTACTACCTGCCCTGTAGTGATCCCTGCGATCTGGGCAATTCCCTTTTCCCCATGTTTCCCTATTACCGCCGCCCCGCAGCCGGTTACAGTCCAGGTTGCTGATTTAGGCCGCTGGTTTCCATAGGCAAGAGGAAAACGGAATTCTTTCTCTGCCGTTGCAAAATGGCTGGATGCCATGGCAAGGACATTTTTTCCATATCCTGCATTTACGGTCATTGCCCCAAGACCCAAAGCTTCTCCCATAGTAGAGCAGGCACCATACAGGCCAAATAATGGCACATGCAGACTTCCGGAACCAAAGGATGTAGCGATCAGCTGCCCTAAAAGATCTCCTGCAAACGAATAATCCATCTCCTGCTCTGTTAACTTTCCTTTTTTCAAAGCCAGACCTGCTGCCTTTTCCTGCATGGCACTTTCCGCTTCTTCCCAGTTTTCCATTCCCATCTTATCATCCGGTTCCACACTGTCAAAGAAACGCCCCAAAGGTCCCTGCCCTTCCCTGGTACCTGACACTGTCCCTACACTTTTGATAACCGGTGGATGCTCAAATAAAATGCTGGCTCTTCCCTTTTTCTGCTCCATATCCATTCATCTGCCTTTCTTTCCTGAAAACCTCTTTTCTTTAGAATGTGTTATCAGCAGGCAAATTATACAGATCAAAATCCGGGAAAAGCGAGCACGCACATCATTGGCACAAAAAAAGACCGGAACAAAGTATTATTTCTAACACCTTATTCCAGTCTTTTCCAGACAGATCTTTATTTATTAAGCCTCTGCCTCTTCATATTCTTTTCTTTTTTCCTGTTCATTTAACAGGTTGGTCATACTCTTTAAGCTGATGCCCAGTGTAGATGTATTGTGCAGCAGCGCAGAGGTAGCAGGTGCGATCACACCGGCAACACCTAAAAGGATCAGTCCCAGGTTAAATCCGATCACAAAGCGGTAGTTTCCATGGATACGCTTCATTAAACCATTGCTGATCGCCTTTAATGTTACCAGCTGGTACAGATTTTCCTCAGAAATGGTAATATCTGCGATTTCTCTTGCGATCTCAGCGCCTTCACTGATGGCGATACCTACGTCAGCAGCAGAAAGTGCAGGTGAGTCATTAATTCCGTCACCGATCATAATGACCTTGTGACCTAAAGCCTTTTCGCGCTCTACAAAGCCAGCCTTGTCTTCCGGAAGTACCTCGGAGAAGTACTGGTCAACGCCAACTTTTTCAGCAATGGCTCTTGCGGTTCTCTCGCTGTCGCCGGTCATCATAACAATATTCTTGACACCAAGGCTTCTTAATGCATCAATGGTATCCTTTGCCTCATCACGAAGAGGATCCTCAATAAGGATAACAGCTGCCAGCTTTCCGCCGATCGCCATATACAGATGAGAATAATATGGAGGCAGTTCATCAAATGCCTGTTTATGCTCATCCGGGATGATACACTGCTCATCATCAAATACAAAGTGATGGCTTCCGATAACAACACGCTCGCCATTTACATAAGTTGCAATACCGTGAGCTACGATATAGTCAACTTTGGAATGCATTTCTTCATGGACAAGTTTTCTGTTTACTGCTTCTTTTACAACTGCATTTGCCATGGAGTGAGGGAAATGTTCCTCAAGGCAGGCAGCAATTCTTAAGATCTCATTCTTGGTCATATCATTGAACACAACAATATCAGCCAGAACCGGCTCTGCCTTTGTAAGAGTACCGGTCTTGTCAAATACGATGGTGTGCGCCTCAGATACAGCCTCTAAGAACTTTCCGCCCTTAACAGTAATGTGATGGCTGTTTGCCTCACGCATAGCGGAAAGAACAGATAATGGCATTGCAAGCTTTAATGCACAGGAGAAGTCTACCATCAGGATAGACAGTGCCTTTGTAGAGTTGCGGGTCAGCAGCCATGTAAGAGCAGTACCGCCAAGGCTCCACGGAACTAAGGCATCTGCCAGGCTTGCAGCCTTTCCTTCTACAGAAGATTTTAACTTTTCAGAGTCTTCGATCATCTGTACAATGCGCTCGAAACGGGTGGAACCAGCTGCATGTTTTACCTTAAGAGTGATCTCTCCCTCTTCTACGGCTGTTCCTGCGTATACATAAGAGCCGGCTTCCTTCTTTACAGGAACAGACTCACCGGTCATGGAAGCCTGGTTTACCATAGCTTCGCCGGTTACAACTTCACCGTCTAACGGGATCACATTTCCAACATGAACGGTTACCAGATCGCCCTCTTTAATATTGGATACAGGAACTAATACTTCTGTGCCATCTACATTCTGCCATACCTTCTCGATATTTAAGGACATGCTTCTTGCCAGATCACCAACAGACTTCTTGTGGGTCCATTCCTCTAACAGCTCGCCAATTCCCAGTAAGAACATAACAGAACCGGCTGTATTAAAGTCACTTCTTATAATAGAAACGGTAATAGCAGTTGCATCCAGAACTTCTACTTCCAGTTTGCCCTTTAAGAGACAACGGATACCCTTAAATACATAACGGATGGCTTTTGCTGTGGTATAAACTGCTCTTAACCAGAATGGGAAACAGGTCTTTGTAACCATACGTACAGCTACATGCTTAAACAGCTTTTCCTGGTACTCTCTGTTTAATTCACGTCCGCTGTTTACCGGTACGATCTCCTCTAATTCCTCATTATCATAAGAAAAGGTCCTGACTCCTTCCAGGATCTCCACTCTGTCACCTTTATAAACAATAACTGCGTCTGCGGTTCTTTCATATACCTTCGCATTCAGTACTCCCGGAAGTGTTTCCAGATAGTACTGAAGCAGATCCGCCTGGCGCATGCTCATAACGCCTCTCTGAAATACATGGATACGGACTCTTCCGTTAATCTCATGTTTAATAGAAAATTTCATACGTATATCGCTCCCTGTAAAAGAAAGCCCGGGAAGTTTTTCTCCCCAGGCCCCGATTAGTTTTTAATTAAGCCTCAGCGGTTGCTGCTTCTTCTTCCTTGAAGGACTCTTCTGCCTGGCTCTCATCCTCGAAAACTTCTTCCTTGTTTCTCTGCTCGTTGATCTCCTTAGCTTCTGCAAGGATATCTTCTGCATTCTCCTGGATGTTGGTTGCAGTAGTCATAACGCAGTCCTTAGCACGAAGGCCAGCTGCCAGACAGTTGATGTAGAACTTCTTAGCGTCCTTGCTTCCTAAAACCTTAACACCAGCTGTACCGAACAGTACACCACTTGCGAATAAACCAATCTTCTTTACTTTACCGATATCTAACATCATATTTTTATCCTCCTTAATTATCAGGTGTTTTTATAATTTATTTTTTTCATTTGATACTCTAACAAATCAACCCACAGTTAGTCAATTCCAACATTTCTCAATAACTTACATTTTTTTGTCCTGTCTTTTACCTCTTCTTTACATGAATTTTATACCTTTATCCTAAAAGCAATCTCTCTTCCTACCGCTACTTTCTCCTTTTCAGTTCCAATGATCAGATCCCCCATACAGTTTTGTATGACCCGGATCCGGCTCCCTTCTGTAATACTATGTTTTTCCATCCATTCTGCTATCCTTGCGCCTGTCACCATCCATTTAACGGTACAGCTCTCTCCAGGCTTTATTTCTGTTAATGCCTGCATATATATGCCCCCTAAATCAATTAATATTGACTAACTTAAGTTATTCATAACTAATATTGTCAGTTAATTTCCTTTGTTGTACCAATATTGTATTCCCATATCAGCCGGTTAGTCAATTATAAATTACTTCTATTTTTCACAAAATAAGTGTAAAATATAAATCAGTGCATTGAAAAATACTACCCAGGAGGATATATACAAATGAAAAAACCGATCATCGGCATCCTTGGTGCCCATATGTCAAATAACGGCGGCCCGGCTCCGGTGCCTGCTGACTATGTAAATCATGCTTACTGTGCAGGTGTGGAAAATGCAGGAGGCATCCCCATTCTTCTGCCTGTTTTAAAAGATCCGGCAGATATGGATCCGGTTCTTGCCATGTGTGACGGACTTCTGATCCCAGGCGGAGTAGATGTGGACCCACGTTTTTACAGCGAAGATCCATCTCCCCTTTTAGGTTCTTTGGACTCTGCCATGGACCGTTTCTGGATTCATGCTGCAAACTATGCCTTAGAGCATAAAATGCCGGTCCTTGGCATCTGCCGTGGACTGCAGCTTGTAAACGTAGCTTTTGGTGGCAGTCTTTATCAGGATCTTTCCTATAAGAACCAGGACCATATGCTCCATTCCCAGAAACAGAAACGCGATTATCTGATCCATCAGGTTACCATGGATGCTGACAGCCATTTAGCTTCTATTTTAGGTGCAGAACCGGTGTATACCAACACCATGCATCACCAGTGCGTAAAAGAACCTGGAAAAGGTCTGAAGATTACCGCCCATACAGCTGATGGAATTCCCGAAGCAATGGAAACAGATGGCGGACAGTTTATCCTGGTGCAGTGGCATCCGGAAGAGCTTCAGGACAGCGAACCAAGAATGCGTGGCTTATTTAAAAATCTAATAGAAAAAGCCAGCAAATAAATATGGCTGCGCTGAATGCGTATTGTGAACATATAAACTAAAAGCAGCATACCTGGTCTTATGGATCTTTCCTAAGATTAACAGGTACGCTGCTTTTTTCACGTTCCATATCCAATTATACTAAAAACAGACACCATACAGGTACTGTTACCAGTGAAAGCAGTGTGGAAGACACTACGCACCGGGTAGCAAATTTCTCATCCTTTTTATATTTGGACGCTATGATCGCTGTTGTGCTGGCTGCAGGCATTGCCGCTAAAACTACAGATACACCTGTTACCAGATCATCTAAACCAGCCAGTTTGCATCCAACATACACCAGAAGGGGTATGAATACCAGACGGATAAATGCATAGTAGATAGTATCACGATCTACCAGTTCCTTCATTTTTACCCTGGATAAGATCACGCCCACCAGTGCCATTGCAAGAAATGTATTTGCACCGGCAATATTTTTTATGGTCACGTTCAGTACTTCCGGCAGCTGTATCTGTGTTACCATCAGGAAAAATCCGATAAATACAGACAGGATGCATGGATGTGTGGCTACTTTTTTAAAGAGCGTTTTCTTATCCGGTGCCTCTGTAAAATAAGTAAGACCTACAGACCACATAAAAATACGCTGTGGGATCACATAAATGGACGCATACATCATTCCCATCTGTCCGAAAATCCCTTCCGCGATAGGATTTCCCAGAATTCCCGCATTGGAACAGATGGTGGCATACTGCAGCACTTTCTTTTTGCTGTCTCCATAGTGATTATAAAGAAACATTCCAAGAACAGAGCTTCCTGTCTGTATTACGATCCCCGCAATAGCAATGGTCATACAGGCAATCAGGATCTGGTGGTTAAACTCGATCTGAAAGGATTTGATAATACTTCCGGGAAGAGTAACATAGATCACCAGATCAGTCAGCAGATTTTTGCCTGTGCCATCTGCCAGTCCCTTCTTCCCGAAAATATACCCGATGAGCAAAAGCAGAAACAGCATTCCCTGTGTCTGAAATAAGCCGGAAAAACTCATAAGAACTACCTCAACTTTTATCTTTTGTCTGCTGGCTTTCAGCCAGTCCGGCTTTTATTCTAGCACACTCTTTATCTGTAAAACAAGTACCTATCTGTATCAGTTCGTTTATATACTGTTTCGGCTGTATTTATCTTTTTGTATTAAAAGCGCCAAAGCCTGGGAACTGTGCAGCTGCACCCAATTCTTCCTCAATACGAAGCAGCTGATTGTACTTGGCAACTCTCTCGCTTCTGCTTGGAGCACCGGTCTTGATCTGGCAGGTATTTAACGCAACAGCCAGGTCTGCAATGGTGGTATCCTCAGTTTCACCGGAACGATGGGATGCGATTGCTGTATAGCCAGCCTTATGAGCCATCTTAATAGCCTCTAAAGTCTCGGAAACGCTGCCGATCTGGTTTAACTTGATCAGAATGGAGTTGCCGCAGCCAAGGCTGATGCCCTTGGACAGACGCTCTGTATTGGTTACAAACAGGTCATCACCAACTAACTGAACCTTGTCGCCCAGTTCCTTGGTCATTAACTGCCAGCCTTCCCAGTCTTCCTCATCCAGACCATCCTCGATGGAGTAGATCGGGTATTTCTCACACAGATCTTTCCAGTGTGCGATCAGTTCTTTGGAAGTAAACTTCTTTCCGCACTTAGGAAGGATGTACTCGCCCTTTACACTGCCCTTCCACTCACTGGAAGCTGCATCCATTGCCAGTACGAAGTCTTTTCCCGGCTCGTAACCTGCACGTTTTACTGCCTCTAAGATGCACTGGATGGCTTCTTCATCACTTCCAAGGTCTGGTGCAAAACCGCCCTCATCACCAACAGAAGTTGCCAGTTTTCTCTCCTTTAATAAGGCAGCTAATGCATGGAATACTTCTGCACACCAGCGCAGTCCTTCTTTGAAACTTGGAGCGCCTGCCGGCATGATCATAAATTCCTGCACATCTACGGTATTTGCTGCATGAGCGCCGCCGTTTAAGATGTTCATCATAGGAAGTGGAAGTCTGTTTCCGTTTGCTCCGCCAAGGAAACGGTACAGCGGGATCTGCAGTGCATTTGCTGCTGCTCTTGCACTTGCGATAGATACAGCTAAAATAGCGTTTGCGCCTAAATTTGATTTATCTTTTGTTCCGTCTGCCTGGATCATAGCACGGTCTACTGCATAAACATCAGAAGGATCCATTCCCTTTAATACCTGTGAAATAACGGTATTTACATTCTCAACTGCCTTTAAAACACCTTTTCCGCCAAAACGGCTCTTGTCACCGTCACGCAGCTCCAGTGCTTCAAACTCACCTGTAGATGCGCCGCTTGGTGCGGTTCCTCTGCCTACCGTTCCGTCTGTAAGATAAACTTCTGCCTCTACAGTAGGATTACCTCTTGAATCAATGATCTCTCTTCCGATTACTTTTTCAATCTCTAAATAGTTCATCTTGTTCTTCTCCTTTATCCTCTATTCTAAACTTTTTATTCCCAAACCTTCTCTTTCGTGAATCCCTCATCCCTGTGTATAAGGGCTGAAAAACTCCTCCCGGGAGATCCCCTCCCGGCAGTCCACGGATTCAGCAGCTCCGTTTCCTCTGAGGAGTTTCACATGATTCACTCATTAGTTAGTTGCACCTAACTCTTGGATTATTATATCGGGTATTCCTCGAAATAGCAATAGTTATAAATGAGAGGATTTCTCAAAGAGTCCCCAAAAGGAGTTTCCATGTATATCTCTTTGTTTTTAGGTAAGATTAATTTTAGACTTTCTTTTATACATTTTTCATC
>ENA-ORRL01002259-ORRL01002259.1-human-gut-metagenome-genome-assembly--contig:-NODE-2259-length-11890-cov-9.822222_pt1 | contig 11890 bp, 10 predicted proteins | sample MGYA00242175_ERZ509134 | MGnify/ENA primary metagenome ERZ509134 (study PRJEB26280, sample SAMEA2338660) | human gut metagenome | biome: human gut; feature: human-associated habitat; material: faeces... | reverse complement strand
CCATCATCGACTCCGTCAAGGAGCTGTCCGTTCTGGAGCTGAAGGAGCTCATCGACGCATACTGCGAAGAGTTCGGCGTTTCTGCTGTTGCTGCTGCTGCTCCCGCTGCTGCTGGCGCTGCTGCTGCCGCTGAGGAAGAGAAGACCGAGTTCGACGTTATCCTGGCTGAGGCTGGCGCTACCAAGATGCAGGTCATCAAGCTGGTCAAGGAGATCACCGGTCTGGGCCTGAAGGAAGCAAAGGCTATCGTTGACGGCGCTCCCAAGGCTGTCAAGGAGAAGGCTTCCAAGGCTGAGGCTGAGGACATCAAGAAGAAGCTGGAAGAGGCTGGCGCTAAGGTCGAGATCAAGTAATTTGATCTCTTCTGAACGTTCTTTCTTGAATTTTTGTTCTTGAAACAAAAGGCACTTTCGCTGAAAGGCGAGGGTGCCTTTTTGGTTGTGCGCCCGCAGCAGGGCAAAAAGCTCCCGGAGCGGTGGCACTGAATGCCGCACCGTTCCGGGAGCTTTGGTTTTGCTTCGTTTATTCGTAGTCGATGGGCAGGGTGGGCAGACCGTTCAGATCAAGGCCCGCCGTGTGGCCTGCCATGTACTGGTAGTAGCCCTGCGCCGCGATCATTGCGCCGTTGTCGCCGCAGAATTTCAGCTCAGGCAGATAGACCTTGGCCCCTAACTTCTGGGCACCATCGTTCACCAGCTGACGCAGGCGGCCGTTGGCGGCCACGCCGCCCGCCAGACAGACCTGCTTGGCCCCGGTGTCGGCAGCAGCCAGCAGCAGCTTTTCGGCCAGAATGCCCGCAATGCGCTCCTGAAAGCTTGCCGCCAGATCAGGCACGTTGATCTCCTCGTTCTTCATCTGGGCCTTGTTTACCTCGTTCAGCACGGCGGTTTTCAGGCCGGAGAAGCTGACATTGTACTTGCCGTCCACATGGGGCACCGGCAGGCGGTAGGCCTTGGGGTCGCCTGTTTTGGCGGCATTTGCCACGCTGGGGCCGCCGGGATAGGGCAGACCCAGGGTGCGGGCAACCTTGTCAAAGGCTTCGCCGGCGGCATCGTCCACGGTGTGGCCCAGAATGTGGTAGTGGGTGTAGTCCTGCACCTCCACGATATGGCTGTGGCCGCCGGATGCCACCAGACAGAGGAAGGGAGGCTTGAGCTCCGGATGGGTCAGGTAAAGGGCCGCAATGTGGCCCCGCAGGTGATGCACCGGAACCAGCGGCTTGTTGGCAGAATAGGCCAGCCCCTTGGCAAAGTTCACGCCCACCAGCACCGCGCCGATCAGGCCCGGCGCAAAGGTGACAGCCACCGCGTCCACATCGTCCATGGTCTTGCCAGCATCCAGCAGGGCTTTTTTGACTGTGGCGCTGATGAACTCGCAGTGGCGGCGGCTGGCGATCTCAGGGACCACGCCGCCATAAAGAGCCTGCTCCTTGACGCTGGTGGAGATGACGTTGCTCAGCAGGCGGCGGCCATCTTCCACAAGGGATGCGGCGGTCTCGTCGCAGGTGGATTCGATTCCTAAAACGATCATAATTCAGTGGGCCTCCAGCCAGTTTTTGCCAGTATGCACATCGGTGCTCAGAGGGACAGCGTAGTGCACACAGCCTTCCATTTCCTCCCGCAGGATCTGCGCGGCCTTTTCGGCCTCAGCTTCCGGGGCTTCCACGATCAGTTCATCGTGGACCGTCAGGATCAGGCGGCTTTCCATCTTCTCGTTCCGCAGCCGCCGCCAGACACGCACCATGGCCAGCTTGATAACATCAGCGGCCGTGCCCTGAATGGGGGTGTTGCGGGCCATCCGCTCGCCGCTGGCCCGGATGTTGTGGTTGTTGCTGTTCAGCTCCGGCAGGGCGCGGCGGCGGCCGAACAGGGTGGAAACGTAGCCGCACTGGCGGGCATCCGCAATGGTCTTTTCCATATAACCGTCGATATTGGGGAAGGTGGCCAGATAGGTCTGCAGGAAGGCCTCTGCTTCCTTGACGCTCACGCCGATGTCCTTGGAAAGACTGTAAGCGCCCTTGCCGTACATGATGCCAAAGTTGATGGCCTTGGCGCTGGAGCGCAGGCGGGGCGTGACATCCTCAGGCCGGATGTTGTAGATCTTGGCTGCGGTGCTGCGGTGGATGTCGGCACCGGAGAGGAACGCCTCCTGCATGTGCGCATCACCGGTGACATGGGCCAGGATGCGCAGTTCGATCTGGCTGTAATCGGCATCCACCAGCACGCAGCCGGGTTTTGCCACAAAGTAGGCGCGGAGCTTGCTGCCCATCTCGGTGCGGATGGGGATGTTCTGCAGGTTGGGATTGTCAGAGGAGAGCCGCCCGGTGCGGGCCTCGGTCTGGTTGAAACGGGTGTGGATGCGGCCATCCTCGCCAATGACCTTGAGCAGACCCTCCACATAGGTAGAGTTCAGCTTCTGGTAGGCGCGGTCCTGCAGAATGTCCTCCACCAGCGGGATGTCCCGCAGCTTTTCCAGTGTCTCGGCATCGGTGGACCAGCCGTTCTTTGTCTTTTTGCCGTGGGGCAGGCCCATGGTATCAAAGAGCAGGGTGCCCAGCTGTTTGGGGCTGTTGGGGTTGAAATCGGAGGTGCCTGCCTCCATCTCGATGCGGGTCAGCACCTGGTCCAGCTCCTGCCGCAGCTGCACGCCGAAGGCCTCGATGCCCTCACGGTCTACAAGGATGCCGGTGCGGGTCATATCGGCCAGCACCTGTGCCAGCGGGAATTCAATGTTGTTGTAGAGATCGTCCTCGCCGTTTTCGGTGATCTCCGCCTTCATTCTGGCGAACAGGTCTGCCAGGAAACCGGCATCGGGGTACTCCTCACAGGAGAACGCTGACCTTGCATGATAGCTGGTGGCAAGGGTGGTGAGCAGATAGTGGGAAGCGGAAGCGTCCAGCAGGTAGGCGGCCAGCTTGCCGTCCCAGACGATGCTGCTGCCCCAGCTGCCTGCGGCCATGGCTCTGGCGTAGAGGGGAGCGGAATCGAATACATCCAGCGTCACCTTGGGGTCGTCCAGCAGGGAGACCAGCTCCTCCTCGGAGAGGGGATACACGGTGGTGCCCTGCACGGCGTACCAGGCCTCCGGCTGCACGATCGCGCTCTTTTTGCCCAGAACGGCGGGGCGTGCGGCCACCAGATAGTGGCCGGAAGGCTCTGCGGGCAGGGACGCAATGGCTGCGTCAACCTCCGGCAGGGTGTCGGGATCCTGTTCCGGAACGATGCCGTCCAGCCCGAACCGGGTGATGAGGGTCTGGATCTCCAGCTCCTGCATCAGACGGACAGCGGCGGGTTTGTTACCCTCGGTCACCTTGTAGGCCCCTTCCGCTGTGTCGATGGGAGCATCGGTGCGGATGGTGCCCAGCGTGTGACTGAGGTAGGCATCCTCCCGGCAGGCCAGCAGGTTTTCCCGCTGCCGGGGCTTGATGATCGGGCTGTCCAGATGGTCGTACACGCTGTCCAGGGTGCCGAAGTTCTTGACCAGGGTCATGGCGGTCTTTTCGCCGATGCCCTTCACACCCGGAATGTTGTCGGAGGTGTCGCCCATCAGGCTCTTCACCTCGATGAGCTGCTTGGGCTCAATGCCGTACTTTTCGTGGATGGCATCCAGATCCATGGTCTCCGTTTTGCTGCGGCCCATGGCGCTGGTGGCCAGCAGCACGGTGGTGGTCTCGCTCACCAGCTGCAGGCTGTCGCGGTCTCCCGTGGCCAGAAAGCAGTCGTCCCTGCGGGTCTCGCAGGCAGCGGCCAGCGTGCCCAGAATGTCGTCGGCTTCCCAGCCCTTTGCCGATACCTGACGGTAGCCCAGGTCGGTGAGCAGTTCTTTCAGGATGGGCATCTGCTGGGCCAGCTCGTCCGGCATGGCGTGGCGGGTACCCTTGTAGCCGTCGTACATTTCGTGGCGGAAGGTGGGGTGCTTCAGATCGAAGGCCACGGCCACCTCGTCGGGCTCACACTCCCGGAGCAGGGAATTCATAATATTCAAAAAGCCGAAGATGGCATTGGTATAGCGGCCGTCCTTGGTGGTCAGCAGCTTGATGCCGTAAAAGGCACGGTTGGCAATGCTGTTGCCGTCAATGACCAGTAAACGCATAGTCAGTCTCCTCCATTGCATTATAACTCAATTTATAGTATAACACAAAATGGGGGCCAGCGGGGGATTTTTGCAGAAAAAACAAAAATGCCCTCCCGTGTTGGGAAGGCAGGTGAAGGTGTTACTCCGAGATGGTGATGGCGCTCACCGGGCAGGCCTGTGCGGCTTCCACGGCGGTGGGTACGGTGTCGGGCGGCAGCTCGCCCGGCACAGCGACGGCCAGGATGCCTGTCATCTGGAACACCTCGGGGCAGATCCCGGTGCACTGGGTGCAGCCGATGCAGAGATCGGGGTCAACGAATGCTTTCATGGGAAGTTCCTCTCTTTCTGAAATGGCCCGCCCTTCGTTCAATCTCAGGGGCGGCTTGTGATAAAGCAAGTATGGACGGAAAGAAGATGAATTATCCCTAGGTTTTTTCCGGCAGATATGATACAATAGAGCACACAGGATCCAGGAGGAAAAACGATGAACATTCAGATCTTTGGCACCAGCAAGTGCTTTGATACCAAAAAGGCCCAGCGCTATTTCAAGGAGCGGGGCATCAAGTTCCAGATGATCGACCTGAAGGAAAAAGAGATGAGCCGGGGCGAGTTTGAGAACGTGGCCCGCGCGCTGGGCGGCTGGGAGCAGCTGGTGAACCCGGCGGCAAAGGACAAGCAGACGCTGGCCCTGCTGGATGCACTGGTGGATTGGCAGAAGGAGGACAAGCTGTTCGAAAATCAGCAGCTCTTCAAAACGCCCATCGTGCGCAACGGCAAAAAGGCCACCGTGGGCTACCAGCCCGAGATCTGGAAAACGTGGGAATAAATCGCGCTTTCACAAAAAATCCACGCCCCGGGTTTTGCACCGGCGGGCAGTTTGTGGTATACTGAAAGCTGGTATTTCCCCAAAAGATGACCTGATTTAGGAGACGATAACGATATGAAGACCTATATGACCCCGGAAGAACACGCCCGGCTCCACCGCCGCCGCGCCCGGCAGACCCTTGGCCTGCTGATCGCCGTGCTGGCGCTGGTGGGCATTGTAACGGTCGTGCGGGCCGGTGTGAAGGGTGTGGCCACCCTGTTTGACGACACCCAGCAGAAAGCGGAATATGAGGACCGGCTGGAAGGTCTGGTCCTGTTCGACCCGCTGCCCTTTGACGGCATCGAGAACATCGATGACCTGACCCTGCGCGAAGCCGCCGTCTGGGGCTGCGTGTACAGCATCCAGGAGACCCAGGGAAGCTTTGATAACTACAACACGGACCCCGACACCGAACAGCTGCTGCTGCCCTCGGTGGATGTGGATGCCTATCTGGCAAAGCTGGTGGGCCCCAGCTTCAAGCTGACCCACAAGAGCTTTGAGATGGACGACATGACCGTCGCGTTCGATGAGACGACCCAGTGCTATAAGATCCCCGTCACCGGCAGCGTGGGCACCTTCCGCGCTACCGTCACCAGACTGTTCAAGAAGGACGGCCTGCTCCACGTTACCGTGGGCTATATCCCCACCCAGAGCAGTGATGACAGCATCCTGAACACCTCGTCCGACACGCCCACCAAGTATATGGATTACCTGTTCAGCCGCCAGAGCGGCAGCTGGTACCTGACCGGCCTGACCGACAGCGAGACCAAGCCCGAATCTGCCGACAGCGCAGTCTCTGCCGCGGAGCCTGCCCCGCTGGCTGAGAGCGAGGTCAACGATGCCATCCTTGCCACCGCAGGCGATTCTGCCGCCGCCAGCGTGGCCGCCAGCGCCGTTGCTGACGAGGCTGCCCCGGTGGAAGAGGCGGCGGAGAGCACCCCGGCGGAGAGCACCGAGGCTTCCTCTGAGAGCCCGGCGGCATAAAGCGAAAAAACTATCAAAACAGACTCCCCACTGTGAGTGAATCTCACGGCGGGGAGTTTTTTTCATCTGTTACAGCTTCGAGAGATCTTCCAGCAGGGCCAGAGCGATGGGCTTGACACGCAGAGAACAGGCGTTGAATAATTCCACTACTCGATCGTTCGCATAGTCCTTGCGGGCCACTTCCGTGTTGGTCAGAATCGCTGCAAGCTCAGTATCCAGCTCGGTGCAGATGTTAGAGAGGGTTTCCAGGGTTGGATAGACCCGCCCATTCTCGATTTTGGAGAGATATACCACCGAGATGCCAACCTGCTCCGCCAGCTTTTCCTGTGTGATGCCTTTTTCCAACCGCTGTGTTTGGATGCGTTTTCCGATGAGAGTATAGTCGATCATGTCATGGGCCTCCTGTAGATGTCTTATACTGACAATACAGGATTAAACTGAAAGAATAATAATCTAATAGATTAACTTGACTTATTAGGACAATAATACTATAATGAAATCGGAATCCTCAGGATATTTTGTGGATTTTTAGGCACTGAATGAATTGGGGACGTAAAAAGGAGGAGAAAACCATGAGACGGAAAGTTACACGCCGGGATTTTATGAAAGGAGCGGCGATCGTTGCGGCATCTGGCTTGTTGGCAGGCTGCAGCGGTGGAGAGGGGCCGGCAGCTCCTGACAATTCGGAGCAGCCCGGCACCTCGGAAAAGCCCGTGGAATCGAACAGCAACTCTTCCAGTTCTTCTGAATCGGAGAGTACTTCTTCCAGTAAGCCGGAGAAAACGAATGGAATCAAATGGACATACAGCAAAAACTCTGATGGTACGATTACACTGAAGGGCTATGATAAGAATGCCGAAAAGGTGCCCTCCGGAGAATTGATTATCCCGGAAAAGTATGATGGGTACACAGTCAGTGCGGTGGGATATCAATGTTTGTACAAAAACAATGATATCGAAAGTGTGGTTGTTCCCAATTGTATTCAGACAATTGGACAACAGGCCTTTTGCCAATGTAAGAATCTGACAAGTGTATCATTGACAGATGGATTGAAGAAGATTGAAACAAGTGCGTTTTCTGGCTGTAATCTGGATGGTCTAACACTTCCGGCGAGCCTGACGAAAGTTGGAGCAAATGCTTTTGCGGAGAATATATCCTTGACTGATGCCGTAATCTTGGGCAAAACGGAGTTTGATTCGGGTACTTTTAAGGAATGCAAGAATCTTGTTGCAGTTGGCTTCAAGAATAGCATTCGCATACTGCCGAACGAGATGTTCCGTGAATGCGTAAAGCTTCAAAATGTCGTGCTTCCTACCGGATTAAAGACACTGGGAAGTTACATTTTCTATGGATGCAGTTTGCTGGAAAGTATCGTTCTTCCTGATACGTTAACTGATATTGGAAGGTACGGATTTGGTTGCTGCAAGTCGCTGCGGTCGATTGAAATTCCTAAGGGTGTTACGAAAATTAGTGAGTGGATATTTACTGAGTGTACGAACCTGAACAGTGTAAAACTTGAGGAAACGGTAAAGATTGTCGAAAGGGGGGCTTTTAATAATTGTTCAGCGCTTGCAACTATTAAGTTGCCGAAAACAATGTCTGAAATTCAAAGTGTGGCTTTCTGGCATTGCAGTGGGTTGCAGAAGATTGCACTTCCGGAAAATATTTCAACGATCAGCAATCAGACTTTTCAGTTTTGCGTTTCTCTGCGGGATATTTATATTCCCGCAAGTGTGACGACAATTGAATCTTGTGCATTTGATAAATGTACATCACTGAACAATGTCTATTTTGGTGGAAGCAAAGCAAAGTGGGATAGTATTCTAATAAGTACTGGAATGCCATCTTATGATACCTATAATGGCAACAAATATCTGACCACTGACATTATGAACCGCTACTGGAACCAGACTGCGGCATCAATAGGCTACTGAATCAAATTACAAAAATCCCACCTTCTGTTCCGGGCATTTATGTGCCCGATGAACAGAAGGTGGGATTTTTACGTTACTTCAGATCAAACCTGACCACGACCAGCCGATACCACAGGTAGGGCACCATGTTCCAGATCATCCACAGCTCCATGAGGATATAGTTGGGCAGGTCCTTCAGGCGGAAGGGGCGCTTGCCGAGCCGTCCCTCTTTGAGCAGGGCAAAGGCTTCGTGCATTCCCTTGTCCCAGGCTTCGCCAAAGCCCTGCTTGTGGAACTTGTAGCACTTGAGCAGATAGCCCAGCGCCAGCGGGAGAAAGTTCAGGATGAGCATGAGCAGCGGCTCGTTCTTGAGGGGGAGCAGGATGCTGTTCCGGCCGCTCTGCTGGCTCTTGAAGGCGTTGTACTTCACCGCGCCGGTGCTGGCACCGCAGATGTGGTAGCATTTGGCGGTGGGGCAGAGGACACACTTGTAACCTGCGTTGTTGGCACGCCAGCTCAGGTCCACATCCTCAAAGTAGGCGAAGAAGTTCTCGTCAAAGGTGCCGATCTCCTCCAGAATGCTCTTGCGGTAGAGCGCCGCGCCGCCGCAGGCCGAGAAGATGCGCTTTTGTTTGGTGTAGCGGCTGGCCCGGCGGCCATCGCCGGTCTTGCAGGCAAAGCCCATCCAGGTGACGTAATCACCGGCATCGTCGGCCAGCTCCCGTTCAAAGTGGCGGAGCATCAGGCTCTGCACGGCAAAGATTTTGGGATCGGTCTCGGCGGTGCGGATGAGTTCGGACAGCCAGTTCGGCTCGGCAAAGGCATCGTTGTTGAACATGACCACATACTCGCCCTTGGCCCGGGCAATGCCCTGATTCACGGCGTGGGAGAAGCCGGTGTTGGTGCCGTTTTCGATCAGGGTGAAGTTGGGGCGGCCGCAGTAGCTGCGGGCCTGCTCCAGACTTTCATCGGTAGAACCGTTGTCCACGATGATGAGCTCAAAATCCTGCTCTGTCTGGGCATAGACCGACTCGATGGAGTCCTTGAGCCAGCCTTTGCCGTTGATGTTGGGGATGACGATGGTTGCTTTCATATATAAATGCTCCTGAAAAATCAACTTCAAGGCAGATTATACCATAATTGCGTTGAAAAAGAAACCGGCAGTTGAGAGAAGGCGTGGGAAGCACGATGAAAAACTTTTCCGGACTTTTGTAGCAAATAACCAACCACTTCACTGCACGGTTGTGCAATCTGCCCTTGAATTGTGACCAAAGCGTGTAAATATTGAGAAAATGGCTGCAAAACTGTTTACAAAAGAGTAACAGAATGATATACTTTACACCAGTGAATGAAACGCTCTTTTGTGAAGAAAGGATACTGACGTGGAAACAGCCAAGCACTTTGGAAGCAAACTTCGGAAAACTCTCGCTGCCCTGCTTGCAACGATGGCCCTGATGGCCGTGCTGCTCCCCGGGGCACTGGCCGTGGACCTGAACGTTGATGTTGGGTTCTACTTCAAACAGAGCCGGGGCGGCACCTGCACCCTGGCCTCTGCCGCAATGATGCTTCGCCGCCGGGCCTATCTGGACGGGATGGACAGCTGGGTGGATGTGACTGAAAACGGCATCAAGAGCACGGCCTGGTCGGGCGGGCTCTCCCACAGCTTTACATACAACGATATGCATGTGGGTTATGCGACCCTGCCCTCGGGCAAGGCGGCCAAGACGGGAGCGCTGGTCTCCATTCTGGCAGAGCATCCGGAGGGCATCGTGCTGTACGACCGCACCAGACCCCATGCCGTGCTCCTGACGGACTACACCGACGGCGTGTTCTACTGTTCCGATCCTTCCAACGGGGTTGCCTCCGGCCGTGTGCCGCTGTCTGCCGCCAGCATCTCCATTGGCGGCGCGTCCTGCTACTGGTACATCACCGAGGATGGCAATGACGATGGTCTGGAGCTGCTGGAAGAGGCTGTGCAGGCAGAGGAAGCTGCCGCGGAAACTGAGACTGCGGCAGAGACTGAAGCCGCTGCTGGCGAGGAAAGCAGCAGTCAGGATTGGTGGACGAGCCTGTTTGGCTGAATATTGATCTTTTGGGCGGCTGGCCGTTGGGTCAGCTGCCTTTTTTGTTAGCATCCTCACCCTCTCAGGCCGCTTCGCGTCCAGCTCTCCCAAAGGGAGAGCTTTTGACAAAACCGCAAACCTTGCATTTACTGCCAAGGCCTCCCACTTTGGGGGAGGTGGCATCGCGTAAGCGATGACGGAGAGGGTGAGCCCGTTCACCTCCGCAGCTCTGTCCCCGGGAAATAGTGCGCCAGAATTTCCTCCGCGCTCTGTCCCTGCTCGGCCAGCGCCTTGGCACCCCACTGGCTCAGCCCCACACCGTGGCCATAGCCCTTGGTGGTGAGGAGAAAGCTGCCCTCCTGATACTGCACCGTGAAGCAGGCGCTCCGCAGGCCAAGCGCTTTGCGCAGGGCCGGACCGGTGACGCTCTGTCCACAGACGGGCAGGGAGGCTACATAGCCCGAAGGGGTGAGCGCGGCCTCTCCGAACCAGTTGGCAGGTGCGGCAGGGTCAGGGAGAAGCCCCAGCCCGGCGAGAGCCTGCTGCATCTGTTCGGCGGTGAATTGGACGGTATAAAGGTAGTTGTCCGCATTGAGGTCGGTGGAGCTGTCCACGGCCACAAGATAGGGAAGGGCAGTGCCCCAGACGTTTTCGCTGGCTTCAGTCATGCCGTTGGAGATGGCAAAGTAGCTTGCCCCGGCGGGGGCGCTGCCATAGTAGAGCACATCGGTCAGCACACTGTCCACCAGCGCCGAGAGGCGGGCATAGTTCTCCTCATAGGCGGTGCCCCAGTAGCTGCGGAGGACTGCATCTGTTAAGTATCCCTGCCGCCGGACGGGGTCCACGCTCAGCCAGCCGGAAGCCGGTTCGGCGGCATGGTCGCGGCAGTAGAGGGCATAGCTGTGGGCCGCGATGGCCTGCGCCTTGAGCGCCTCGTCCGGCCAGCTGATGGGCATTTCCGCTGCCACGGCACCGATCAGATATTCCCGCCGGGGCACCGAGACCACGGCCCCGGCGCTCTGGTCGGCCAGCAAAAAGCTCTCGCTGTCCTGATCGGAGGGCGGCACGGCGGCGCTGTCCGGGGCGGCTTCCGAAGCTGCAGTGCCCGGCAGGGGAGCGGAAGAAGCCCCCTGTGCCGGGCCGAACACCGCCAGTGTCAGCCGGTAACCGGCGATCGGCAGGAGTGTGCCCAGCACCAGCAGCAGGGCGCAGAGGAGAAAGAATGTCTTTTTCATCGTAGTTTTCCCTCCCGGACAGGCATTTTTCTGGGCATAGTGTACCAGTACGGCGGGGTGAAAAAGCGCACATTTCATCCAAGACTTGAATTTACTTCACAAAAGCGCTATCATAAGGGTGTGCCATCATGGTGGATGGCCGGAAAGTATATAAGAGAGAAATAAGAGAAAGGGGAAATTCGCGCATGAACTATACCCATGCAGAGGTAGCGTCGCTGGACCCGCAGACCATGCGGACGCTGTGTGAAGAGTATCTGGCAAACAACTACATCGACCCGGAGACGAGCGAACGTCTCGGTGTCAAGCGCGGCCTGCGCAACCCGGATGGCACCGGTGTGCTGGCAGGCCTGACCAATGTCTGTGACGTTGTGGGCTACAAAAAGGATCAGGAGGGGCATGTCATTCCCATTCCGGGTCGTCTGATCTATCGCGGTGTGGACATCAACGAGATCGTGAACGAGGCCTACCGCAATGACCGCTTTGTGTTTGAAGAGGTCATCTGGCTGCTGCTGTTCGGCAGCCTGCCCACCCAGGAGCAGCTGGACGAGTTCTGTGAGCTGCTGGCAGAGCACCGCGCCCTGCCCGATGGCTTTATGGATACCATGAATGCTCCTTCGCCCAATATTATGAACAAGATGCAGCGGTGCGTGCTGGGCCTGTATTCCTACGACGAGCACGCCGAGGATCTGACGCTGGAGAATATCCTGAACCAGAGCATCAACCTGATCGCCAGTATGCCCACCATGATGGTGAACG
>ENA-ORRL01002256-ORRL01002256.1-human-gut-metagenome-genome-assembly--contig:-NODE-2256-length-11914-cov-4.925710_pt1 | contig 11914 bp, 7 predicted proteins | sample MGYA00242175_ERZ509134 | MGnify/ENA primary metagenome ERZ509134 (study PRJEB26280, sample SAMEA2338660) | human gut metagenome | biome: human gut; feature: human-associated habitat; material: faeces... | reverse complement strand
TTTCGGCCCCGGACCGGCCACAAAGCCCCGCAGTGCGGGGCTTTTCAGCGTTCGGAGTTGTAGGCGTTTTCACTGGATTTCAAATGAGTTGTAGGCGCATTTTCCGAAAAACTACCGCGTCGCAGGGGGTTGCACCCACAACAAGCGACATCAACAGAAAGGACGGCAACTATGTCAAAAGAACAGATGACTATCCGGCTTTATCCCGAAACGCGCAGACAAATGGATAGCTGGCTGGAAGAAAGCAACAGCAAAAACCGAAACGAATTCGTGGAAAAGGCTCTACGCTTTTATATGGGCTATCTCGGCACGGAGAATATTACCGAGTATCTCTCGGACGCACTGGTGTCAACGCTGCGCGGGATCATCGCGGACAGCACCAACCGCACCAACGGCATTCTCTTCAAGTGCGCGGTAGAGCAGGGCATCATGGCGCACACCATCGCCGCCCACTTCCGGGATACGCTGGAGGATCGCCGCGCCCTGCGCGGGTATGTGGTGGACGAGGTGAAGCGCACCAATGGTCAGATCAGGTTCGAGGATGCCCAGGATGTCCAACGGCAGCTGCCGGATGACACATGGCGAGGTTGATATTTATCTCTCCATACATGAAGGGCGGCAGAGATGCCGCTCGGCTGGCCCATCGCACCCGCTACTTCGCCACCCGTGAAGGCGTGCAGCTCCTCAAGGAGGACAATGCCCATCTTCCTGTCACGAAGAAACAGCAGCAGTACATCCAGCGTCTGCTCCGCAGCTTCCCAGAGGCAAGGGAACTGCCGGAGCATGAGGGGTATGCAAACACACCTAACCGGCAGACTGCCTTTGCGCTCATCGCGCAGATCCACGAGGACTTCATTGAGCCGATGGATAGCCGTGAAAACTATCTTGACTATGTCGCAAACCGCCCCGGCGTAAAAGCGTTGGGCGAACACGGCTTGTGGGACGCCCATGGCAAGGTCCCGTCGCTGGAGAATGCCGTGGCAGAGGTGGCGCGGCACACGGGGAATGTGTGGACGCCGGTCATCTCCCTCTCCCGAGAGAACGCGGAGCGGCTGGGTTATACCGACCTTAAAAACTGGCAGGAGCTCATCAACGCATCTATCACCGACATCGCCAAGGGCTATAAGATCCATCCGGACCGCCTTCGTTGGTACGCGGCTATGCACGAGAAGGAGAAGCACATCCATGTTCACATGGTGCTCTTCTCAACCGATCCGAAGGAGGGCTACCTCTCCCGGCAAGGTATCCGCAGCATCAAGTCCGCGCTGGTCAGCACGATCTACCGGAACGACCGCCTGCACATCTATGAGCAGAAGGATGAACAGCGCGGCCTGCTCCGGCAGGAGGCGGAAGCACGGATGGCAACGCTCATCGGGCAGATGGCAACCGGTAATCTGCAAAGCGATAAGCTGGAGCTGCTGGTGGCGGATCTCGCCCAGCGGCTTCAAGAAGTTAGCGGCAAGAAAGTCTACGGTTATCTGCCGCCCCGTGTCAAGCGCATCGTAGATGAGATCGTGGATGAACTGGCAAAGGACGAACGGGTGTCGTCTGCCTATGCTCTATGGCAGGATCTCCGAGAGCAGCTTTGCACTGACTATAATCAGACACCGCCAATGCGAGTACCGCTGTCGCAGCAAAAGGAGTTCAAGACTGTGCGCAACATGGTCATCCGGGAAACGCTCCGGCTCTCGGAGATGCACTTCACCTTCGAGGATGATGCCATGCAGGATGCGCCGGCGCCGGAAGAACCGCCTGTGCCTCCAGATCCAAGTGCAGAGCGGATGATCCATCAGCGGGCGCGGTTTTACCGCAGAGCAAAAAGCATATTAGATGCTGCAGACGCAGATCCCAGCGAGAAGTCAATGGCATTGGTCACACTCCACCGTCTGTGGGAGGAGGGCTATACCATCGCGGCACACCAGCTGGGAAAGGCATATCAGGACGGGCTTGGCATATCGATTGACCGAAAAGCGGCGGCAGAGTGGTTTCAAAAATCGGCGAAGGCCAGTAATCCTTGCTCCGCATACGCGCTGGGCAAACTGCTGCTGGAGCAGGAGCAATTCCCACAGGCTCTTCACTGGCTGCGGCAGGCAGCGGAGCAGAACGATCCTTACGCGCAATACCGGCTCGGCAAGCTGCTGCTCACCGGCGCGGAGGGTGTGCCGAGGGATGCAGTTGCCGCCATTAAACTTCTGAAGGACTCTGCTGCCCAGGGCAATCAGTTTGCCCAATACACGCTGGGAAAGCTCTATTTGCTGGGACAGGAGGTGCAAGTGGACCGCGAAGAAGCTCTGCGCTATTTCGCACAGGCAGCGGCACAAGGCAACACCTACGCTCAATATTTCATTGACCATCAGGACGACTTCTCCGATGCGGCGGCGGGAACCGCTATCCTTCGGATGCTCCATCAGATGAGCCGCATATTCCGCGAGAACGCCGCCCAGCCTGCCATCTATGCAGGGATGCAGATCGACAAGAAGCGTCGCCGCAGATTGCAGGAGAAGCGTATGGCGATGGGACACAAGGCGGATGACCATGAGGATCGCGGACTGACGCAACAGACACAATAAGGGAGGGACTATGTCAAAGTACATTCCGTTTACAACCGAGCAGAAAGAACGAGCCGCGTCGGTGGACTTGGAGGAGTTCCTCCGCCGCCGAGGAGAAAAGCTCATTACCTCCGGCAGAGACAAACGCCTTGCCAGCGACCACAGCATCACCATCCGCGGCTGCGAGTGGTTCGATCACGCCACCGAGCAGGGCGGCAGAGCCATCAGCTTCGTCAAGCAGTTCTATGGACTCAGCTACCCGGACGCCATGTCTCTGCTCCTTGGCGATAATCTGGGTGGGAGTTACCCTGCGGCAAAGGAGAAGGAGCCGGAGCCTGCAAAGCCCTTCACGCTCCCAGCGCAGAGTGAGTCCATGCGCCGTGTGTATGCCTACCTGCTGCAAAAGCGTTGCATCGACCGCGAGATACTCAATGCCTTCGTGCGCAAGAAGCTCATCTACGAAAGCTGTGAAAGATCCAGGGACGGGACAAAGGAATACCACAACGCCGTGTTCGTCGGATTCGATGAACACGGCGTTCCCCGTCACGGGCATAAGCGCGGGCTGTATACCATGGGGCAAAGCTATCGCGGCAACATTGAGGGCAGCGACCCGAAGCACAGCTTTCACTATCTCGGCGGCGATGACACGCTCTATGTCTTCGAGGCCCCTATCGACCTGCTCTCTTACATCTCCCTCTTCCCGGAGGGGTGGCAGGAGCATAACTATGTGGCCTGCTGCGGGACATCCTCCATCCCCGTGCTGGAGATGCTGCGGCAGCTCCCCCAGCTCCGGCAAGTGTACCTCTGTCTGGACAATGACGCTGCCGGTCATGCCGCCAGTGAGCGCATGGGGAAGCTGCTGGAGGAGCGTGGTATCTCTGCGGAGCGGCTCGTACCGCAGCAAAAGGACTGGAATGACGATCTCAAGGCAGAACAGGAAAACAAAATGGAAAGGAGCGAGCTATGCCAAACCTTCTGCTGACAATGTGGGACACGATCAAAAGCTCCAACATCGGGATATTGGTCGCGGCAGGGCTGGGGATGTTCGCCATCATCGGCGGGTTCTCCATGTTGTCTTACCACTATACACTCAGCGGCATCAAGTCCCGCACCGTGGGTGACGGGCAGCACGGCACGGCGCGTTGGGCGACCGATAAGGAGATCCGCCAGACCTATGCCCATGTGCCGTTCAAGGTCAGAGACTGGCGCAAGGGAGTAAACCTTCCCACAGAACAGGGGCTGGTGCTGGGCTGCAAGGGCAAAAAAGATGAACTGACTGCGCTGGTGGACGGCGACGACATCCATTGCTTGATGATCGCCGCCTCCGGCGCGGGCAAGACGGCTTTCTTCCTCTATCCCAACCTTGAATATGCCTGCGCGTCCGGCATGAGTTTTCTGGCGTTGGATACCAAAGGTGATCTCGCCCGCAACTACGGCTCTATTGCCAAAAAGTATTACGGCTACAAGCATATCTCCGTTATAGACCTGCGCAACCCCACCCGCTCGGACGGCAACAATCTGCTGACGCTCATCAACCGCTATATGGACATTGCCAGAAAACAACCGGACAACCTCGCTGCCCGCGCCAAAGCCGAAAAGTACGCCAAGATCCTCGCCAAGTCCATCGTCAGCCCGGAGGGGAACTCCGACCACGGGCAGAACGCCTTCTTCTACGATGCGGCGGAGGGCTTGCTGTCTTCCACGATCTTGCTGCTTGCGGAGTTTCTGCCGCCGGATGAGGAGCACCCGGAGGAGCGGCGGCACATCGTGTCGGTATTCAAGCTGGTGCAGGATCTGCTGGAGCCGGCGCGTGGTGCGCGGGGACGCTCCCGTTTCCAACTGCTCATGGATAAGCTGCCGTCCGAGCACAAGGCGCGCTGGCTGGCAGGCGCCGCACTCAACAGCTCCGAGCAGGCGATGGCATCCGTCATGTCCACGGTGCTGTCCCGGCTCAATTCGTTTCTTGACAGCGAGCTGGAGCAGATCCTGTGCTTCGACAGTGCCATTGACGCTGAAATGTTTGCTGCCGAGAAATCTGCCATCTTCCTCATCCTGCCGGAGGAGGATCAGACGAAGAACTTCATGGCGGGCTTAATGATCCAGAACCTCTCCCGTGAGCTGTTCGCAGTAGCGGATGAGAACGGCGGCAAACTGAAAAACCGTGTTATTCTCTTTTGTGATGAGCTGGGGACCATGCCGCCCTTTGATATTTTGCCGCTTTTCAGTGCGGGACGCTCTCGCCGCCTGACGCTGGTACCCATCATCCAGTCACTGGCGCAGCTGGAAAAGAACTATGGCAAAGAAGGTGCATCCATCCTGATGGACAACTGCCAGGATGTGATCTGCGGCGGCTTTGCGCCCAACAGTGAAGCAGCGGATGCCTTCTCCAAAGCCCTCGGCAGCCGCACGGTGCTCTCCGGCTCTGTGAGCCGCGGCAAAAACGATCCCAGCCAGAGCTTGCAGATGATGGAGCGACCCCTGCTGACGGCAGATGAGCTCAAGTCCATCCCCAAAGGCAGCTTCATCGTGCAGAAGACCGGATGCCACCCAATGCGTACCCGCCTGCGCCTGTTCCTCGAATGGGGCATCACCTTCGAGGAGGAATACCGTGTGGAGGAACAGGCGGCTCGAAAAGTATATTATGCCGACCAGAATGCGCTGACCCGTGCCATCGTGCGGAAGTATCCGCCCAAGCTGACGGAGCAGAAGACTACCCGCTCCATTAAGGGCGAGGGGCAGCTCCGCGACGCGCCCGCGCAGGAGATGGTGGTAGCGGAGGACATCGACTATGACCGTATGCCGCACAAGCGCGCCCCTTACAATCTTCCCCGGCAGGAGGTAGACCGGTGAGCTACTTTGACAGCATTTACGCCGACACGCTCCTGCCGCCCAGGGCTGTATCCGTTTATATGTACCTCAAGGATCGGTCCAACAGCGCGGGAAGCTGCTGGCCGGGGATCAAGACGATTGCGAGAGATATGAATCTCTCCCGCAGCACCGTCAAGCGGGCACTGGCGGATTTGGAGCAGCACGGCTATCTTGCCAAGCTGCCCCGGTATCGCCCCAATGGGAGCAACACCTCCAATCTCTATACGCTCAAATAGAGCAAAAGTGGTTGGTATCATAATGTGATACCAACCACTTTACCCGAATAAAGGGAAAGACTGTATCGCTCCGCCAAGGGGCAACTATACCTGTTTGCTGAACCGAGGAGGGGTTCAATATGAACCCACCAGAACAGCCCACTCTATCGGAGAATTAGGACAGAGAAAGAACAAGAAGGGAATACTCTTGACTTGCAGGTTTCTTCCATTTAAGTGTATAGTGCAACAGAGCCTGTGTTATACAACGAACCCCCCGGTAGCCGACCGATGGGTGATTGTTTCAATCAATTATGGTGCTGAATTTGCCCGCCCCCGTGGATGCAAAAATGCGAGGGTCTATACACCCGCCCCACTTGCCGAAACCCGCTCATTCTGAAGCTGCGCCTCTTTTATAGGCGACACACTCTCCGTATCGTACAATACCCTCATGGACAAGCTACAAAAAACGATACGGAGGATAATTTCATGAACGAGCTGCAAGCCTTTGAAAAGCACCTGCGCGAAAACGAGAAAAGCCCCGCCACGATAGAAAAATACCTGCGCGACACCCGCGCCTTCCTGTGCTGGCTGGACGGGCGCAAGCCCACCAAGGAGCTGACCGTCTGCTACAAGGAAGGTCTGACCGAGCGATACGAGGCCGCCAGCGTCAACTCCATGCTGGCGGGGATCAACAGCTACCTGTCCTTTTCCGGTCGCGCCGACTGCCGGGTGAAGCCCCTGCGCGTCCAGCGGACGCTGTTCGGGAGTGAGGAACGGGAGCTCTCCCGCGAGGAATACGCACGCCTTGTCCGCGCTGCGGGCGGGGCGCAGATCGGCGTTGTCATGCAGACCATCTGCGGCACGGGCATCCGCGTCTCCGAGCTGCGGCACATCACCGCCGAGGCGGTGCGGGAGGGCCGCGCCGCCGTCCGCAACAAGGGGAAAACCCGCGTGATCCTCATTCCCACCGCGCTGCGAAGGCTCCTGCTGGGCTATATGAAAAAGGCCGGCGTCACCACCGGCAGCGTGTTCCTCTCGAAAAATAAAACGCCGCTGGACCGCGGCACGGTCTGGCGGCGCATGAAAGCCCTGTGTGAGCGGGCGGGGGTTGACCCGCGCAAGGTCTTTCCCCATTCTCTGCGGCATTTGTTCGCCCGCGTTTTTTACAGCGTGGAAAAGGACCTGCTGCGGCTTGCGGACATCCTCGGCCACGCCAGCGTGAACACCACCCGCATCTACACCATGGAAACCGGACGGCAGCACATGAAGCTGCTGGAGCGCGTCAGCCGAACACTGCTCACATAATGGCGATTCTGTTGCGGAATAGTTGTAGCAACCCCATACTACATCTACATCATAACAGAGACCCAGTATCATTAGCAAGCAAAACTTGAAAAATCCAGCGAAAAAAGTCAAAAAACGATAACGGCAACAAGACCGGATGATGAAATCTTCTCTCCCGGCCTGATTTTGTGCGCTATTTTTACCCTCTGTTCCGCCGTTTAGAGTCTACGCTGTTGGCGGCGGACACGGCGATGCAACAGAATCGCCATTCTGTTGCTGCGGAAGCGTACCGCAGGAAAAAGGGGGTGGGCGTAGGAGACGAGTTAAGGAACAGAAGAATTGCAGCGACCATATTAACCGATTACAAAGAAAACGGAGGAACAAGACCATGAGAAAAAGACTTCTCAGCATCCTGCTGCTCTGCTGCATGGTGCTGACGCTGCTCCCAACGGCGGCACTGGCGGAGGAAGCCGCGCCAGCATTTGATCTGGCAACGGATCTGGCAGACATCACAATTCCAAACGATCTGGTCATCTGCGTCTGCACAAAGGCCAACGAAACCAAGCGGTATGGTCAACTGACGGACGGTTTTTCCGCTACTAAGGTTGCGAAAGAAGGGAACGTCTGGACTGTTATTATCTATGTCGAGAATTCCATCTATAAAGCTGAATTTGACAAGGACATGGGTTGCACACATGCCGCAGATGGGAATTATCTGTCCGACTTCACTCCCCCGATTCAGTTTAAGCTGAAATATGAAGGAGGCAAATGGGTGCTTCTTGGCAAGATGCCCCAAAACAAAATGCTTCACTTCACCTGCAGCGGCGGCCATGTGTATCAGGGGGACATTCCTGTCATCGAACTGGTTACCAGAACGCATACGGATATTAAAGTGACGGAGAATGACAAATGGGAGTATTCCATAGACAATGGGGCGACCTGGCAGGGCAGCTGCCATTTCACCAACCTGCAGTCTGGCACGGAATACACCATCATCGCCCGTGTGAGGGAAACTGCCACCCACAAGCCCAGCGGGAACAGCGCACCCCTCAATGTTACCACGATGCATCTTGCCATCTCGGATGAGTTGAGTGTCAAGCTTCGCGCTGTTGTAAGTGCCTACAAGGCTGAATATGACGGCAATGAGCACGAGGCGGTCAGTGTGGATGACACTAAGATGCCCGAGGGCTGGAGCATCGCGGGTCACACCGCGGGCACCGGAGATGACTTCGTGCCCCAAATACCGAAGATTCGGAATGTGTCCGGTTCTAACCTAACGGTAAAGACCAAATTTACCCACCCGGACTATGTACCGAGTCTTATTGTCTATTCCTATCCCGAGATCACGCCCAAGCCCCTGACCGCCGACATGATTACCGACATCCCTAATCAGCTTTATACAGGACAGCCCATCCATCCCAAGCCTGAGATTAAGCACGGCGACATGGTTCTGATGGAGGGCACGGACTTCACCTACAGCTACGATACCAACACTTCGCCGGAGCAGGGCGGCAAGGTGACCATCACCGGCAAGGGCAACTACAAGGGCATGGCCTCCAAGTCCTTCAACATCGTCAATGAAATTACAGAGATTACGGAGGATGATCTTAAGGATCTCGAAATTCCCACCCTTGTCACCGTCAAGTGTACTACAACCAACAGCAGCAAGGAATACGGGAGGATTCCCGGTGGCTTCGACCTGAGCAAGAAGCCCTACATGGAAAATGGTGTTTGGAAGGCCATCGTCCAGCTCAATTTGCCCGCTTACAAGGCCAAGTACGATGCGGACACCAAAAAAACGCACGAAATTGCAGATTTGGGGGGAAACCTCGTAACGACCTTCACCCTGAAGTATGTCAACGACAAGTGGGAGCTGGATGGCACTTTTCCGAATGTTATCATTTTGGTGAAATGTGACGGCCAGCATCCGCAGACTCCGCCGTATCCCACGGAGGAGAATGTCAGCGGTCTGGGTGATCAGATCGTCGCGGTGCTCTGCAACAATGCTCCGACCGGTCAGCAGTCCGGCAAGTATTACGGCCTGATTGGCGGCGGCTTTACCTCAACAGCTCCCACGCTCAATGCGGATAAGGTGTACGAAAGCACCATTACCCTTATTCCCTCCGTGTACTGCAACCAGTTCAGCGGCGACACGGGCATCATGCACAAGGTGCTCTCCGCGCAGACCACCGATGGTCTGAAGTTCGTAGTGAAGTACGACAGCTCCACAAAGATGTGGAAGCCCGCAGAGGAAGTTAAGCAGATGGCCATTTGGGTGACGTGCGACAAGCATGAGACCCCGACCCCGGAAATGCCCATGTATCCCATGGCCGACAACATCAGCGGTCTGGGTGATCAGATCGTCGCGGTGCTCTGCAACAATGTTCCGACCGGTCAGCAGTCCGGCAAGTATTACGGCCTGATTGGCGGCGGCTTTACCTCAACAGCTCCCACGCTCAATGCGGATAAGGTGTACGAAAGCACCATTACCCTTATTCCCTCCGTGTACTGCAACCAGTTCAGCGGCGACACGGGCATCATGCACAAGGTGCTCTCCGCGCAGACCACCGATGGTCTGAAGTTCGTAGTGAAGTACGACAGCTCCACAAAGATGTGGAAGCCCGCAGAGGAAGTTAAGCAGATGGCCATTTGGGTGACGTGCGACAAGCATGAGACCGACACACCAGTCCCCACCGAGTTCACCATCACCTTTAACGGCAACGGCGGCACACCCTCTGTCGGCAGTATGAGAACCACCAATCAGAAGCTGACCTCTCTGCCCACCGCAACCCGCAGCGGCAGATACAGCTTTGACGGCTGGTACACCGCGGCAAGCGGCGGCACAAAGATCACGACCGCTACTGTATTCTATGAAAACACCGCTGTGTACGCCCACTGGACCTACATCGGCGGCGGTGGCGGCTACAATCCGCCCGTCACCTACTACACGCTGCGCTTTGAAACAGGCGGCGGCAGTGATATTCCCAGCGTGCGGGAAGCGTACAATACCTACATTGACCTGACAAAGTACGTCCCGACCTGGCGCGGGCATACCTTTATCGGCTGGTACAGCGAACGCAGCCTGACAAACAAGGTTTCCGGTGTTTATCTGACGAAGGATATGACCGTGTATGCACTCTGGCGCGTGGACGAAAATCCGGGCACAGGCGCGAATCCCTTTACCGATGTTTCTGAAAAGGACTGGTTCTACGGCGATGTGATGTTCGTCTACGAAAACGGACTGATGCTCGGCACGAGCAAGACCCTGTTCAGTCCGCATGGGACGGCGACGCGCGGCATGATGGCGACCATTCTCTGGCGCATGGAGGGCAGCCCCGTACCGAAGGGCAAAAACAGCTTTACCGATGTGGAGGCCGGAAAGTGGTACGCTGACGCGATCACATGGACAGCGGAGAACGGCATTTTTGCGGGCTACGGCAAAGACAAATTTGGCCCGGACGATCCCATCACCCGCGAACAGCTTGCAGCCATCTTCTACCGCTACGCGGACTACAAGGGCTATGATCTGACCGTCAAGGGAAATCTGGACAAGTTCAAGGACGCGGACAAGATCACGGATTACGCAAAGACGGCGATGCAATGGGCGGTCGGCAGCGGTCTTGTGAAAGGAAAATCCGGCAATCTGCTTGACCCGCAGGGCACGGCGACCCGCGCTGAGATCGCCGCCATGCTCCACCGCTTCATTGAGAAGTATGAGCTGGTGCAGGGCAAGGCTCCCGGCGGCCTGATGGGCTGGATCGACCCGAAGCGGCTGCAAATCCCAAAGACCGGCGACAGCAGCGTGTTAGGCTTGTGGGGGTTCTCCCTCTGTATATCTCTTGCCGGATGCCTTGCGCTGACCACATGGCAGATCAGGCGGCGGCGTGAGGAAGAAGCGCTGCAAATCATCGAAAAGTAAACAGGTTCACCTTTAGGGGCGCGGGCAAATAGCCCCGCGCCCCTTTTCGGTTTCATTCGTCAGGAAAGGCGGTTGCTCTTTTGAACAACCGCCTTTCGCCATTTCTATCCGATTTGAGCAGAAAGGAAATCAGTCTATGACAAAAGAGTACGGGAGGTGTCGCTGATGCGGCTTGCCGCCGCACAAATCGCATAACCGGACTAATACGGCATGAAAGCAGTTTTCTGCACCCGCCTGCCCTTTCTGCTGTTTCATTGCGCCTATTGAGCACCTATGAAGGCTTTGAAGCCTTTATAGGTGCTTTTGTCATCCACGGCACTTCTTCGCCGTGGGCTGCCGCTCCCCGCCGCCCTCTGTTTGGATTTTCACGCGACATCAAACAAAAAAATCCAAACGGAGGAATACAACATGACAACGATCAACCTGCGGGAGCTTTACCCGTGGTACACCGAGGATGCCTTTATCGAGGTTTCCGATGAAGTAGCTGCGTTTCTCGAAGAAGATAAGCGGCTTCAGATCAACTACGCGCAGTACATCCGCGACAACAAGGCGTTCTACTCGCTGGACGCCGGCGACGGCATCGAGGCGGAAGCGCTGAATCTGCCGGAACAGCCGGACGAGATGCTGGAGCGCATGGAACTGGAGAGGCTGCTGAAAGAAGCGCTGGCACAGCTCACACCCGCACAGCGGCGGCGTGTTCTTGCTCATTTCGTTGAAGGACGATCCCAGCTTGAAATTGCGGCCAGCGAAGGTGTTGTTAAAAGCACAGTTTCGGAAGCGATTTCACGCGGACGGAAAAATCTCAGGAATTTTCTCAAAAAGTTTCGCTAACACCCCGAACTTTTGCCCGTTTTTTCTTGAGGTATATGAGAGGGATATTCTTCTTTCTCGCCTCTGCTCCTTGACAACCGCATAGACACCGGTATCAGCACAGACCCCGCGCGGCTGAAAAGCCAAGCGACAAAAGGCGCGCCGCCATGACGACAGACCTCCCGCCCTTCGGGACGGGCGGCTGTCCGAGCGATATACGCGGCCTTTGACCCGATGCATGGCAGCATCGGGCGCGATGACAGCGCGGG
>ENA-ORRL01002247-ORRL01002247.1-human-gut-metagenome-genome-assembly--contig:-NODE-2247-length-11936-cov-3.133743_pt1 | contig 11936 bp, 11 predicted proteins | sample MGYA00242175_ERZ509134 | MGnify/ENA primary metagenome ERZ509134 (study PRJEB26280, sample SAMEA2338660) | human gut metagenome | biome: human gut; feature: human-associated habitat; material: faeces... | reverse complement strand
TGCGGCGACAGTCTCCTCGTGAGAAGCGTCGTTTGCGCAAGTGAAGGTTGCCGACGCGCTTTCATAGCCGATCCACGTCCATGCCGGTTCGCCATACTGGTGGCCGGTTGCGGGCAGGTTTTCGGTCTTTGTGCCTCCGCACGTCGAGCAACTGTAGAAAGCGGAGCCGTCAGCCGTGCAGGTGGGTTCCTGACGCTTTGCGGTGTTCTCTGTCCAATCATGGTCGCCGGACTCGGTCGGGCAGTTTACATAATAGAAATCGATCCGGTCGTTTGCCTGAAGGAGATACTTGTCCAGCGTGGCGTAGGTCGTTGCATCCAGCATAGGCATCTTGCCGTTGACGGTGTACATCCAGCCAGACCATTCGCCGTGCGCCGGATCACCTGCGTACAGGCGGCAGCCTGCGGGGTCGGTCACACCGGTCACATAATTGCCGGAGCCTGTGTAAGTGTAGCTGTTGGAGGTCAGCACGGATTCCAGTGCGTCCCATGCCGTCTGATAGGCATTGCTCTTGCAGGTATAGGTTGCAGCTGTCAGATCGGCGAAGGCCGGTGCAAAGGTGCTGCCGGTCACGTTCACAGTGATAGTGATATCCTCAACAGACGGGTCCTCGATACCGGTAGTTCCGATCACGGTGACGACCGTACTCACCGGCTGCTTGTAGAACTGCTTGAACTGCGCATAGGCAGGATCAGAACTGAACTTCTCGTAATACTTGCCATATTCGACATAAGTCAGAACGCTGTCAATCTTGACATGCGTGTTGTACTGCGGCTTCGTGACGGACAGCTTCTCGTGCGCGACCACACTGGGAACGCTGGAACGGAAGCAGCGGTACTGCTCGGAGTTGTACCAGCCGTCGATATCATCCACCTTCACGCCGAGCCACTGGGATTCGGCCGAGGTGCGGAGGAACTTGTAACCGTCACCGTCCGGGACGATCTCCATGAACGACCACAGATCGCCGGTAACGTTATCGCGCGCGGTATTGGCCTTGCGGATGCCCTCCCAGTAGACGTCCTCGGTGCAGACCTTCTTCATAAAGGCCGCAGCTGCATCGATCTCGGTCTGGGACATAGCCGGGACGGTGATCTGGATCTCCTTGCTTGCAAGGACCTGCATGTTGTCATAGTCCTTGCCGGAACCGCTGGGGCGGGACAGGATCTTGACGGTCAGCGTAACCTTGGCATCTTCCTGACCGGGCAAAGGCCGGTAGACCCACGCGCGGGCAGCATTGGCTTCCAGGGATTCCACGACGGATTCATCGCTGCTGGTAATCAGAATGGGGGTGTATTTTCCGTCAAAGTCCGCGCCATAATTGTCAGCAAAGACGCTGCGCATATCCGAGGTGGTGGGGAAATGGATGTCGGTGGTGACGTTGTTCACGTCAATCTTCGCACCGGTCGCGGGGACATAGAGTGCGCCGTAGGGGTCCTGCGTGCCGCCGGACAGCCAGAGTTCCAGACCTTCCTGATATTCGATAGCCTTCTGGGTGCCCTTGACCGTTACAGTGTAGGTAAAGTAGACCTTCAGATCGTCGCGGCCACTGTAGGTCAGAGCGGCGGTGAGCGTCACGCTTGTATCCGTCTTCGGGCGGCTGACCTTCACGGTGTATGGTGCGTAGAGCTTGGTGGTATTACTGCCAATGCCGATCACAGAGGGGTTCGAGGACTGCCATGTGACCTCGGCCCACAGATGCAGATCATTGGACGAATTGTAGTCCACATCATTCTCGTCTACTCCCTCTTTGACCATGTAGTGCGGAACGGATGCAAGCGTCGTGCTGTCGTTCAGTTCCTGCGGGATGACGATGCGACGGCCCTGCACGCGCAGCGCTTCGAGTGCCCTGTCCTCGTCCAGACCGATGATGACGGTCGCGCTCTCCACCTCATCGGTGTAGCCGTCACAGGTGAGGATCAGCGCGGCATCGCAGTACAGGTTAGTCGAGGAGGTCGTGCCGTTGTCGTTCCACTTATAATGCAGCGTGCCGTCAAGATCGATGCTGGCACGCGCGTCCGTGAACAGATCCTTTTTGGTAACAGCGCTCTTCATCGCAACGGTGACACCCTCAATGTTACCGGCAGTCAGGCGGGCCTGCGCCATAGTCAGAAGATTCTTGTCCGTCTTGAAATTGGGCTGATAGTTTTTGCTCAGAAGCGTCTTTGCGGCTTCCAGCTTTTCACGGGCAGCCGCTTCCGCATCGGACATGTCCTTGGTCCAGCAAGCATAGAGGTCAAAGTGCTCGCCGTCCTCGCTGCCGTCCACATAGTCCTCTTCCCAATCGTCCCACTCGCCGTCGCTCCATTCGCGCAGGAGTTCCGCGCCGTCGGCATATTCCACCTTGCCATAGATGCTGGCGCTGGTGGACCAGCCCGCGAACGTGTAGCCTTCGCGCATCAGCGTGCAGGCAGAAAGCTGGATCTTCTGATCGAAGGGGGCGCGCTGGTCTTCCATGCTGCCCGTCACGCCGCTGTCAACGGTGCGGGCATGGTAGCAAATGATGTAGCTGAGGCTGTACCACTGCGCCTTGAGCGTCACGCCGCTGTCACGGTAGGCGCTGAGGTCATAGGAGGCCGTCACGCGGTCGCCCAGCGTGCCGTCCGCCAGCACGATGTACCAGTCGTAATACCTCTTTCCGCTGGGGAATTTGGCGCTGTTCAGCGCGGGAAGCACCGCATGGCCGTTTTCGTCAATGTCGGCGTCCAGAATGGCTTCCTGATAGCCATTGCCGTCAAAATGAACGGGCAGATTGGACTGCTCGGCCTCCCAGAGCGCGTAGAGCGTGGTGTCCGCCGTCAGCTCGACTGCCGCGCCGTCGTTATAGACCTTTTCGCCTGCGGGCAAAAGCGCCCAGCCCGCGAAGCGGAAGCCCGCTTTCGTAAAGGCGTTGGGCGTCAGCGTGCCCTTGCCCCCGGTCAGCGTCTGCGCGTCCATCGTGCCCTCGCCGCCGTTCGCGTCGAAGGTGACGGTGACATCGCTGGAAACAGGGTCGGTGCAGCGGATGTTCTTCAGCGTCATTGCGCAGGGCGTCATGAAATCTTCTTCCGAGTAGAAATCGATCTCGAAAATGTCGCCTGCTTTTACATCCACGTTGTACGGACTTGCGAGTTTATCGCTGCTGGTGCCCTTTGCGATTGCAGTCCCGTTAAGACGCAACTCGGCGTAGCTGTAGGGAGAACGGTTACTGATGGAGAACAGATGCTTGAACCAGAAGTTGCAGTTTTTCTTGAACGTAAACGTCAGAATCGCGTGCGTGTCCTCATACAGCTTGCTGCCGTTCTTGTTGAAGACGGCCACACTGGTTCCGTTGTTGCCGGTGTTCCATGTCGTGGTCTTGTCCGCTGTGGAAAGCGGCGTGGAGGTCACGGTGAAATAGTCGCCGAGGTTGTTGGGCCGGGGCGTTTCCGTCGTGTAATTCTGTGTAAAGATCGTTGCGTTGGGGTCAAAGGTGTAGCTTGCTGCGAAGACCTGTGCGGGCAAAAGGCTCAGAAGCATGACCAGCACAAGCACGATGGGTAGAATTCTCTTTTTCATCTGCAATGATTCCTTCCTTTATTTAATATCTATCTGAAAGCCCATTTAAGCAGCCGATAACTCCTTCCGATTGAATCAGCGGTTACTTGGGCTGAGTGCACACAGAAAAAAACGCCCAAGCGAGTCTCCGCGTTCGGGAAACTCACTTGGGCGTCGGTTCTTCCGATGGCCCGGCCTCACAGCCTGCAAACCATATGTTACTTTTCCTCCAGCTTTTCGCTCCGGGTCGCTTCCATCTGAACGGGCACGCCGTTCCGCATGACGATACGCATCTCCCCGTATTTCAGCTGGCGCAGTTCCGCGATAATCCGCTTTTCTGCCTTTGTCAGCCGAAGTTCATTCTGCTGCTCCATATTGCGGCTCCTTTCACCGTCCGATACAAAACAAAAAGCCGTGCGCCCCGATTTGGCCGCACGGACAAAGGCGTATAAACGCCCATCCTGTTCGGCTGCGGTGACGGCGCAAGCACAGGACAGCACTCGGCGTATCTGACTGATCCCTCCATGCCGGAAGGCTTCACAGTGACCCACTCGTGGGGCTTTGCACCCCGTTCCGCCTGCGGGTCAAGACCCGCGCGCGCTGTCCTTGATTCAGTTTGTTTGATCTATTTGTACTATAACAAATACGCTGTCGGAAATCAAGTCTGCAAACGGGATTTTAACAAGAATGCGCACGCGCATTTTCCGGCAGTATATTGCTCTTCCAATGCTCGACCAGCATTTTTTCCAGTTCCTTGGCGGCGACGCTGAGCGGCTGATCTTTGCGCTTAACGAGGCAGACACTGCGCGGCGGAAGCGGTTCAGCAAGATTAATGACGCACACATTGTCGGATGGGCGAATAAAATCCTGTGGGACGATGCCAACGCCGAGGTCAGATTCGACCATCGGGAGAATCTGATCGGCGGTAAAGGCCTCGATATCCGGACGGAACGGCAGGCCGTGAGCCGCAAAGAAGCCGGAATAAAGCGCATAGGACTGCGTATCCGCGCCGAGTGTGATGAGCGGATGGGTCCGCAGTTCCTCCAGCGTGACGGTACGGTCCAGCAGGTCCCGGAAGGACGGAGAACAGACGGCAACCTCCTGGATCTGCCGGATGTTTGTCTGTTGAAAGGCCGCCGCGTGCAGAACCGGCGTCGTGACAACGGCAAAATCTGCAGTCGTCTCTCGCAGAGCGGCGATAGCCTGCGGGGTCGAATGATTGCTGATGCGCAGGCTCACGCCCGGATATTGGGTGCGGAATGCCTCGAGCACCGGCAGGAGCACGCAGCGCAGTGCGCCCTCGCTTGCAGCAAGAAACACCGTACCGGCTTGCAGAGAACGGCTCTGCGCGAGTTCCGCTTCCCCGGCTTCCAGCTGTTCTACTGCAATTTTGACATGCCGGTAGAGCCGTTCGCCCTCCGGCGTTAACTTCATGCCGCGGTTCGTCCGGGAAAAGAGCGTGCAGCCCAGCTCCGCCTCGAGATTTTTGATCGAGCGCGTCAGGTTCGGCTGGTTGTTGACCAGCTCTCTTGCCGCCTGCGAGAGATTGCCGCATTTCGCAACATAATAAAAGATCCGGTAATAGTCATAATTTACGTTCATACATGTCTCCTCTGATATGTCATATTCATATGAAGACCATATTTATTTCGGATTTTACACATATCTGCATGCGCATTATAATATGGGCGCTTCGGGAAGTCAAGACAGCGTTCAACTGCTTTCCGAAAGAAAGGGAAACCAAAATGGCACTTACAATAGAGGCGCTGGCCGCAGCCGTCATCGATCTTGTCCTGCTTCGCGTCATGCTCCGTCTGGAAAATGAACCGGGCGCAGATCACCCGAAGGAGCGGCGCTGGATGCTGGCCGCGGGCGTTTTACTTCTCGTGGGCTGCATCGCGGAGATCGCACTGCGCGGCGCGCATATTATGCAGATCCTGCTTGGGATCGGCTTCAATCTCGCGTTTGTCGCCTACTTTTTCAGCTTCCGCGCCGCTGCGCAGGAAGCCTGAGCGGCGGCAGGCCTGATCAAAGGAGGATGCATATGAGCAAGAAGCGTAAGATCATTTCGCTTGCGGTCCTCGGCGTTCTGCTGCTTGCCTCGCTGGCGCTCAGCCTGCTGCTGGGCAAGGGCGGCGCGAAGGAATCCCTGCAGACGATCATGCGGGACGCGGTTCTGCATGAGGACAATAAAATCAGTCTGTTCGGGCTGATGGACGTGAATCCGGCGGTCGTTTCCGGGTTTATCGTCACGGGCGTACTGCTGGTGCTGGCGGCGCTGGCGCGGATCTTTGTGATCCCGCGATTCAAATATAAGCCCGGAAAGCTTCAGCTGCTGCTGGAAGAGCTTGTGACATTCTTCCAGAACCTCGCGCAGACGAACAGCCCGCACCGCAATGGCTTTCTTGGCGCGTATCTGTTCGGTGCGGGCGTCTATGTGCGCTTCGGCACGCTGTTTGAGCTGTTCGGCCTGCAGGCCGTGACGACGGCCGGCGGCTCCATTTCCCTTCCCGCGCCGCTGTCGGATATCAACGCGGCCATCAGCGTGGGCTGCATGTCCTATCTCGTGATCCTTGGCGGCGGCATCGCGGCAAACAAGCTCCGCGGCGCTGCCAACACGCTCAAGGATTTCTCGCTTCCCATCTCTATGAGCTTCCGTCTGTTCGGCGCGCTGCTGAGCGGTCTGCTGGTCACGGAGCTTGTTTATTATTCGCTCAGCCTGAGCTTTGTGCTGCCGGTATTCGTGGGCGTCATGTTCACGCTCCTGCACGCGCTCATTCAGACGTATGTCCTGACGACACTCGTGTCGATCTTCTATGGTGAGGTCACAGAGCCGCATAACAAAAAAGTCAAGCAGGCCGCTTGACGAATGGAGGAACAGAAAAATGAAACTGACTGCAAAACGAATGGTATCCCTGATGCTTGTCATGCTGCTTGTCTGCGCGCTGCTCGCCGTGTCGGCCAGCGCTGCGGATACCGCTGACGCCGCGGCGCTCCGACTGTGGGAAACCTCTCGGCGGTGGTGACCGGCGTGCTGCTGGCCTTCAACCTTCCGGCGTCGATTCCGTGGTGGATCGTCGTGATCGGCGCTTTCGTGGCCATCGCCATCGGCAAGAGCGCCGAGGGCATGTCCCGCCAGCCGGAAGCCTCCGGCAGCATCCGGTCCTCGATGATGCTGGGTCTGGTCTTTATTGAGACCGCCATCATTTATGCCCTGATCGTCGCCATTCTGATCATCTTCGTGCTGTAAAGGAGAAATAGTATGGGAGTACCGCTGAATATCGACTGGCAGCAGATCCTGCTGCACATGTTTAATCTGATCATCCTGACGGGCGGATTGTATTTCCTTCTGTATCAGCCCGTCACCGCATTCATGAAAAAACGGCAGGAGTATTATGCCGGACTGGAAGCCGACGCGCAGGCAAAGCTGCAGGAGGCCGAACAGAAGGTCCGCGAAGCCGATGAAACGCTCTCCGGCATGCAGGCGGAAGCCGAGCAGCTGCGCGCGGACGCCATGAAGCAGGCCGACGCGGAAGCGGCAGCCCGTCTTGCAGGCGCAGACGCAGAAAAGCAGAAAATTCTTGCTGCCGCAAAGGCGCAGGCCGCGCGGGAAAAGGACGCCATGCTGCGTGAGGCCAACGAGCAGATCGGTGCGCTGGTCTCCAACGCGGTCGACAAGCTGGTCTCCGACGCGGACGATCCGTATGCGGATTTTCTGCACGCAGTCAAGCGGGGAGCATAACGCATGAGTGAGCAGAAGCTGCAGGCCCGCGTATACAGCCGCACCGCTCCGACCGAGGAGCAGCTTGCGCAGCTGCGCGACTTCCTGCATCAGAAATACCAGCGTCCGGTCAACCTGCACTGGGAGCGGGACGACCGGATGAAGGATGGCTTCCGGCTGGAGCTCGGCGAGGGCGAGAGCCGCGAGCTGGTCTATGACTGGAGCAGCTCCGGCAAAAGCCGTCAGCTGAAGGACAAGATCGCCGCCGCCATCCGCAGCCGGAGCGACGTTATCCCGCTGCTCCGCAAAACGCTGGAGGATTTCCAGCCGGAGGCCTCCGCGACTGAGATCGGCACCGTCCTCTCCTACGGCGACGGCATCGCCGAGGTCAGCGGTCTGCCGGGCGCGGAATACGGCGAGATTCTGATTTTTGAAAACGGCGTGCGCGGCATGGTGCTCGATCTGAAGGAAAAAAGCATCGGCTGCGTTGTTTTTGCGGGCGAGGCCGCCGTACAGGCGGGCAGCGTCGTCCTCCGCAGCGGCAGATCCGCCGGTATCCCGGTCGGAGATGCGTTTCTCGGCCGCGTGATCGATCCGCTCGGCGCGCCGATCGACGGCAAGGGCAAAATTTCCGAATCGGATTATTACCCCATTGAAGCTCCCGCCCCCGGCATCATCGACCGCCAGCCGGTCGACAAGCCCATGCAGACGGGACTTCTGGCCATCGATTCCATGTTCCCCATCGGCCGCGGCCAGCGCGAACTCATCATCGGCGACCGCCAAACCGGCAAGACGGCCATTGCGCTCGACACGATCCTCAACCAGAAGGATCAGAACGTCGTGTGCATCTATGTCGCCATCGGCCAGAAGGCGTCGAGCGTTGCGCAGCTCGTGCAGGCGCTGCAGGCGCACGACGCGCTGCGGTATACCATCGTCCTCTGCGCGGCGGCCAGCGATTCCGCGCCGCTGCAGTACATCGCTCCCTACGCAGGCTGCGCGATGGGCGAATACTTCATGCATCAGGGGCGCGACGTGCTGATTGTGTACGACGATCTTTCCAAGCATGCGGTCGCGTACCGCGCATTGAGCCTGCTTCTGAAGCGGTCTCCCGGCCGTGAGGCCTACCCCGGCGACGTCTTTTATCTGCATTCGCGTCTTCTCGAACGCGCGGCGCATCTGGCCGACCACCTGGGCGGCGGCAGCATGACGGCGCTTCCCATCGTCGAGACGCAGGCGGGCGACGTCTCCGCTTATATCCCGACCAATATCATCTCCATCACCGACGGTCAGATCTTCCTCGAGAGCAGCCTGTTCTTCGCGGGTCAGCGGCCGGCCGTCAACGTCGGCCTGTCCGTGTCCCGTGTCGGCGGCGCGGCGCAGACGAAGGCCATGAAAAAGGCTGCTGGCGCGATCCGTCTGGAGTTGGCGCAGTACCGCGAGATGGAGGTCTTCATGCAGTTTTCCAGCGATCTGGACGACGCGACGCGCCGCCAGCTCGCCTACGGGCAGGGGCTCATGCAGCTGCTGCGGCAGGAGCAGTCCCACCCGTATTCCCAGCACGCGCAGGTGCTCCTGCTCGTGAGCGCGCTCGGTCATGTCTTTTTGCCCGTGCCGCCCGCGCAGGTGCGGAGCACCGCGCAGAAGCTGCTCGCCGCATTGGAGCAGCAGCTCTCCGCCCTCTGCAGCCGGATCGACACGACCGGCCAGCTGACAGACGGGGACTGTGCGCAGATCCTTGACGCGGCAAAGCGCTTCATCGCGCAGCAACTGAACCCGGACGGTGAGCGCAAATGAGCAGCACAAAGGAGATCAAGGACCGCATCGAGAGCGTGCGTGACACGCAGAAGATCACGAACGCGATGTATCTCATCGCGTCAACCAAGCTGCGGAAAGCTCGCGCGGAACTCGACCGGACGCGGCCCTATTTTGACGCGCTGCGCAGCGAGATCAAACGGATTTTCCGCACAGTGGAAGGCGTGGAGAGCCGGTATTTTTACCCCGGTGACGATCATCCGCTCCGCGGAACCTATGCCTATCTCGTCATCACCGCAGACAAGGGTCTGGCCGGTATGTATAACCAGAACGTGCTGCGCGAGGCGCAGCGGCTTCTGAACGAGCACGCCGATGCGAAGCTTTTTGTCGTCGGCGAGTACGGGCGGCAGTATTTTGCGCACCATCAGATCCCGGTTGAGCGCAGCTTTCTCTACACTGCGCAGAACCCGACCATGCAGCGTGCCCGCGAGATCAGCAGTACGCTTCTCGATTTCTACGACAGCGGGCAGGTGCAAAAAATCTTCGTCATTTACACCGACATGAAAAACGCCATGACGGAGGAGGCAAAGTCCACGCGGCTGCTGCCCTTCCACCGCCAGACGTTCGCGTCCAGACCGGAAGAAAAGGCGGTCAAGACGCCGTTCCGCTTTGAACCGTCTATCGAAACGGTTCTCGATACGCTGATTCCGAGTTATGTATCAGGCTTTCTCTATAGCGCGCTGGTTGACAGCTTTTGCAGCGAGCAGAACGCCAGAATGACGGCCATGCGCACGGCCAACGACAACGCCGAGGCGCTCTTGGCTACGCTTTCCTCCGATTATCAGCGGCTGCGGCAGGCAGAGATCACACAGGAAATTACAGAAATCACCGCAGGCGCAGCCGCGCAGCGGCGAAACGCAAGGGAGGCGCAGACACTATGAATACAGGTAAAATTCTGACCGTTTCCGGCCCTGTCGTGGACTGCGGCTTTGAAACGGGGCAGCTGCCCGCTATCCGCGAGGCGCTGCATGTCACGCTACACGGCGAAGTTCGCGTGATGGAGGTCGTGCAGCAGCTTTCCGCGACGCGTGTGCGCTGTGTGCTGCTGGGCGCAAGTGAGCAGCTTTCACGCGGCATGCCGGTCAAGGCGACCGGCACCGGCATTCAGGTACCAGTCGGTGAAGCAACGCTTGGCCGGATGTTTAACGTATTGGGCGAACCCATCGACGGCGAGGGTGCCTTGCCCAGTGAGACACCGCAGTGGGAAATTCACCGCAAGCCCCCGGTTTTTTCTGAACAGCGCCCGGCAACAGAACTGCTGGAGACAGGCATCAAGGTCATCGACCTGCTGGAGCCGTATCCAAAGGGCGGCAAGATTGGTCTGTTCGGCGGCGCAGGTGTCGGCAAAACGGTGCTCATTCAGGAGCTGATTCAGAATATTGCCACAGAACATGGGGGATATTCCATTTTTACTGGAGTCGGAGAACGATCCAGGGAAGGAAACGATTTGTGGACAGAAATGAAAGAATCAGGAGTTCTCTCGAAAACAGCCCTGGTATTTGGGCAGATGAATGAGCCGCCGGGAGCACGAATGCGTGTGGCTGAGACAGGTCTTACCATGGCAGAATATTTTCGGGACAGGGAGCGTCAGGATGTACTTCTGTTTATTGATAATATTTTCCGCTTTGTGCAGGCAGGATCTGAGGTATCGGCTCTTCTGGGGAGAATGCCGTCGGCTGTAGGCTATCAGCCAACGCTGGCGACAGAGATGGGAAAACTTCAGGAGAGAATTGCCTCCACAAAGGAAGGAAGCATTACCTCCGTTCAGGCGGTATATGTGCCGGCTGATGACTTGACTGATCCAGCCCCGGCAACAACATTTGCTCATCTGGATGCGACTACAGTACTTTCCAGAAAAATTGTAGAGCAGGGAATTTATCCGGCTGTAGATCCACTGGAGTCTACATCCAGGATTCTGGAAGCTGACATTGTGGGTGAAGAGCACTATGAAACGGCAAGACGCGTCCAGGAGATACTGCAAAAGTACAGAGAACTTCAGGATATTATTGCCATCTTGGGAATGGAAGAACTTTCAGAGGAAGACAAGAATATCGTATTCAGGGCCAGGAAGGTTCAGAAGTTTCTGTCACAACCCTTTCATGTGGCTGAAAACTTTACAGGAATTCCAGGAAAGTATGTGCCGCTGAAAGAGACAATTCGTGGGTTTAAGATGATTTTGGACGGAAAAATGGATGCCTATCCGGAAAATTCATTTTTCAATGTAGGAACCATTGACGAAGTAATCGCAAAGACAGAGGGGGGGAAAACAGAGCAGTAACCAGGAACCTGTTTTGAGGAGGAGCTTTATGGATTCAGAAAAAAGTTTTGGTCTTGAAATTTATTCCAGCAGTGAACGGTTTTTTCAGGGAAGGGCCAGGTTAATTACCCTTCCCTCTACAGACGGAGGACATACCTTTCTGCCGCATCATGAAAACACCGTTATCGCTCTGGTTCCTGGAATTACCAGATTTATTCCAGCAGAGGATCCGCAGAAATACGATGGAGACAGAGAAAAACAGGAAGAAAGAGTGATTGCTACAGGGGCAGGATTTGCGGAAATGGTGAATAACAGGATGAAGGTATTCGTCCATTCGGCAGAGAGACCAGAGGATATCGATGTTAACCGGGCCCGGGAGGCAAAGGAACGAGCGGAGGAACAGCTGCGCCAGGAACAGTCTCTTAGGGAATACTACAGAAACCAGAGGGAACTGGCCAGAGCCATGTCGCGTCTAAGCGCAGCAGGAATGAAAAATAAAACACAATAAAAAACAGCAGAAATAAAAATAAACAGGAAAATATAGAAAAAAATACAGAAAACGGGCGCATAGAGAGCGCGGATACCGCTTTCTGCATGCGGTGCCACCCTGGCCGGATACCCCTGTGGTGCTTG
>ENA-ORRL01002228-ORRL01002228.1-human-gut-metagenome-genome-assembly--contig:-NODE-2228-length-12005-cov-5.498494_pt1 | contig 12005 bp, 8 predicted proteins | sample MGYA00242175_ERZ509134 | MGnify/ENA primary metagenome ERZ509134 (study PRJEB26280, sample SAMEA2338660) | human gut metagenome | biome: human gut; feature: human-associated habitat; material: faeces... | reverse complement strand
TATTGGAAGTTACATCCGAACCGTGTATCACATGGTAAGCCATACTCCTAAGCGGTAGGTCGGGTGTTCGAATCACCTCGGGAACGCCATAATGTGGAGACAAAAAAGATGTCTCCTGCGAAAAGCCCGAATATATCGGGCTTTTTTGCTACCCAAAGGTAAACAAACACGAATGAAGGCGAAATGGGGTCTGTTTATGACCGAACAGAAAAAGAATACTATCATAACAAGCGGCATCGCTGTACTTGCCGTGATACTGGCATATTGCTTACGAATTGTGGGCAGGGGCAGCTTCTACCCGATGCTGTTTTCCTATCTGCGTAGCTTTATCTATATCGGTCTGTTCGCCGCCTGGGGGCTCTCCGTCCGTCAGCGGATCGTGCAAAAGCAGGTGTGCAGGTTTATGACGGTCACCGCAGTACTGCTCATCATATGGATGGTAGTCCGTTCGGCAAAGTATTTTATATTCTGGCAGCCGGATGCCGTCCGTTACCTGTGGTATCTGTTCTATCTGCCCATGCTGTTTGTGCCTATGCTGGCGCTGCTGATTGCCATGTCATTGGGAAAGCCGGACGAATACAAATTTCCCAAGGGAATGTCGATTCTGTGGATCATCTCCGGCACATTGCTTCTGCTCGTGCTCACAAATGACCTGCACCAATTCGTATTTACCTTTCCGAAGGACGCCGCCGTGTGGACAGACAAAAACAACGGCTACTCGATAGGCTACTTCATTATTGTAGGCTGGCAGGTGCTGTGTGCCTTTGCCGCACTCGTAATTATGTTTTTCAAATGCCGTGTGCAAAAAGGAAGGCTCCACTTTCTGCCCATTGTTCCTATGCTGCTGACGATCGTTTACAGCGTGCTTTACTATGCGGGTGCGGATTGGCTGCTCCACTTGTTCGGCGATATTGCCGCATTCCAAAGTGTGATGTATATTCTGACCTTTGAGCTTTGCATCGCCTGTGGATATATACATTCAAACAGCCGTTATGTGGACTTGTTTGCCTCCTCTGTCGGCACATCGGCAGAGATCACCGACAAGGGCTTTACCGTTCGGTATGCAGCTGTAAACACTGCGCCTATCTCAAAGGAAACGATGAAAAAAGCCGAGCAAAGCCCGGTCACGATGGGCGGCTTGACCGTTCACACCATGCCCATTGATGGCGGCTATGCCGTATGGACAGAGGATGTGTCGGCTTTGCGTGACATCAAGGAGGACTCTGAGCTTCTTGCAGACGAGCTTGCCGACAGGAACGAAATACTCCGTTATGAATACAAGCGTGAAGCCAAGCGCCGCAAGGTGGAGGAGCAAAACCGCCTGTATGATCTCCTGCGTTCCGCTACGCAGACGCAGATCGACCGCATTGCAGAGCTCACTAAGGAATACCGCCGAATCTCAAGCACCGATCCCGACAGTGCCAAAACGCTCCTTGCCGAGATTGCCGTGCTGTGCAGCTATATTAAACGCCGCAAGCATCTGACGCTCCTTACCGACCGAGATATTAAAATAGCGGAAACGGAACTCCACCGTGCCTTCAATGAGTCCCTCCAAACGCTGAAGCTGTTGGGCGTCCGCAGCTCGCTCTATGTGGACGAATCTCTTTCCATGCTCTCCGGCAAAACGGCGACTGCTGTATTTGATTTTTATGAATCGGTTATTGAAGCCGACATTTTGAATTTAACAGGCATACAGGTAAGCCTCATAAAGGCAAACGGCTTGCGCTTGTCACTGAATGTGTGCTGCAAAGCCGACCTTTCCGCTTTGGTAAGCGGAGACAGTATCCGCTGTGAAAAAGAGGATGACGAGGAATACCAGCACCTTGTATTTGAAGCGAAAGAAGGTGACAGGAAATGAGTGCATTTTCTTCCCTTTCTGAATTTTGGCAGACCATGCTGCCGTTTATCATGCTTGTGGAGATCGTCCTTGAGATCGGGCTGTTTATGTATCAGCTTCTTCGCAGCAATAAGCCGGTGCGCAGCCTGCTGAGTCTGGCAGTTATGGCGGTGATGATCCCGCTGCTATTCTCCGTTTCTCAGGCAGATCCCGATAATATCGGGGACGCATTTCTGCTGGACGCACCGTGGCTGATATTTGCCGCTGCCATTTTCCTTGCGGCAGTTCACTTTGCCATTGCTCTGCCGCGGGAATACCGCCGTAAAAAGAACGAGCTCTCGCCGTTCTCCATTAAGGAAGCAACCGATAAGCTGCCTATGGGCATCTGCTTTGCCGACCCGAACGGCAGGATCATCCTGTGCAACAACCGTATGCGCAGGCTCTCATTTGCCCTTTGCGGCCACGAGCTGCAAATCAAAAGCGATATGGAAAATGCCCTGAGCGCGCCGGACAGATCCGTGACCGTCAAGAATGATTGCTACATCCTGCCCGACAAGACCGTCTGGCAGTTTCGCACACAAAATATCACCGTGGACAGCGATGACCGCTGGCAGCAGATAACGGCGCACAATGTAACCGAGCTGTATAACGGCTGCCAAAAGCAAGAGGAAATAAATGAAGAACTGGCAGAAGTCAATCGAAAGCTCAGGAAGATGTACGCTCGCATGGAGAACGATGTCAAAGAGAAAGAAAGCCTTGACCTAAAGGTCTATATTCACGATACCATCGGGCGAAGCCTCCTGACCATCCGTGACATCATAGACAGCGGAGAGGATACCGAGCGAAAGCTTGAGGCGCTGCAAAATGCCATCGGTATGCTGGCAAGCAACCGTGTAACCTCTGTCAGCACAATGGACGAGGTAAAAAGAACCGCACAGCAGCTTGGCGTGGCTGTAAAAATCGACGGCTACCTGCCCCGTGATACCGTAGCCGAGGAGCTGACCGTTGCTGCCGCCAAGGAGTGCGTGACCAACTGCATCAAGCACGCAGACGGGAATGAGGTATATATCCGCATTGCCCAGCGTGGCGAACGCTATGATGTTACCATAACCAACAACGGCAAAATACCCACAGAGCCGATAAAGGAAGGCAGCGGCCTGTCAACGCTTCGCCGCAGTATTGAAAGCTCCGGCGGTGAAATGCATATTTCGCACAATCCACGCTTTGCTCTTCTGATTACGATTCCCGCAAAGGAGTTCAGCCTATGATAAACACCATACTTGTAGAGGATGATCTATACATCCAAAAGCACTTTGTCGATCGTCTTGCGGCAGACGGCGAGTTTCATCTTGTCGGCGTTTTCCGTGACGCCTTTGAAGCGGAAAAGCACTGCGACGCCACCGTAAAGCTCGTCCTTATGGATGTGCAGACGCATCATAAGCATTCCGGTCTTGCCGCCGCAGAGCGCATCAAAAAGGTTTTTCCGCAAATCAAAATCGTTGTGGCTACCTCGCTTGTCGATCCCGAAGTTTTGCAAAGAGCCAAAATGGGTGCTGCCGACAGCCTGTGGTATAAGGACCACGGAACAGAGGAGCTGATGAGCGTGGTAAAGCGCACCCTTGCAGGTGAAAAGGTATTCCCCGATACCGCTCCGGCCATTGAAATGGAGGGTACGATGTCCGATGTCTTCTCGCCCCGGCAGTTAGACATCCTACGCCTTTATATAAAGGGCTTTACCTATCAGGAAATTGCCGATAAGCTGGGCATCTCCAAAAACGGCGTTCGCTGGAACCTGGACGATATGGTGGAAAAGAGCGGCTTTGAAAGCAGAGAAGCGCTGGTTGCAACCGCCATTGAAAACAAGCTCATGGTGATCACCTTAAAAGACGAATAAGCAAAACTGAACCCCTTGGCTGTACGGTCAAGGGGTTTTTCGCGCCGAAAAGGCAAAAATTTTTGAAAAAATCGAGATTTTTTCTTCTGTTACTGGCACAAGTGCCAGTGACAAACGCCAAAAAATCAGTATAATAGATAATGTAAGATTAGGATTGTGCTTTTAGAAGGTGGTGATGATTGATGAAAAAAATCGTTCTGGACATTCAAAGCGATATCCATGCGCACACCATGGAGCGAATGCTGATGCAAAAATTGGACGATTGCCAAGTTGTGATCTCCGAGTCGCCGGACGCAACCGCCGAGTGGTGCAAAACGCATCGACCGGATGTGCTTTTAATGGAGGTCAAGGCGTATTCGCCATGGATGTTCAAAGAACGAATGGCGATCCGTGACAAGGTAAAACGGAACACGGAAAGCTGTCGTGTCATTCTCTTTGTGGATGATGATACAGATGAAGATTTGACCGAAAAGGTACGGCAGGCAAAGCGTGAGGGTCTGATAGACGCTTTTCTCTTCGGTTCGGTATCCGAAAACTACTTTGCTTCGGTCATCGACAGTGTTTAAATCAGGCAACACAAAAAGCATAAAAATCTTCAAAATAATTATGAGGGAGGAATAATAGTATGACAAAAACGAACAAACGAAGGCGCGTCGCCAGCGTCCTGTTGGCGCTTGTGATGCTGTTCTCACTGATGCCGAGTCAGGAACTTCATACCCATGCCTTTTGGGAGGACTACGACAACGGCACAGATTGTATCTACTGCGACCACTACCACTGGGGTGAGAATATGTGCGACGGTTGTGGGTTCTGCACTGTTGACTGCAACTCCGACTGCTTCGCTGAATTCCACTGCAACGATTGTGGTGAGTGTCTGTTCAATACACCCAATTGGTGTGATCAATGCTACAAGTGCGCCGACTGCATGGAGGAAACGCACTGCTCGACCTGCGGCAAATGCTACATCGGCGAGGATGACCAGCTATGTGGCGAATGCTATAAGGGTCCCTGCTGCTCCATAACCATTTGCGACTCCTGCGGCTTCTGCGATGACTGCGCAAACGATGACAGCGACCCGATGCACTGCTCGCTGTGTAACGCCTGCTTCGGTTCGGTGGACGAGTGCGTGGACGACGATGATACCGGCGTCATCCACTGCATCGATTGCCACACGGCCTGCGAACAGTGTGAGGAATGCCTGCTGAACCAGGAGTCCTGCGAGGACTGCGGCCTGTGCCTTGAGTGCTGCCGAGATAACTCTGAGGGCGGCGGCTGCCCGGACGGCGAGACCTGCGTGGAAAGCGCCGAGTGGGACGAGCACATCTGCCAGGGCTGTGACGGCTGGGTCACAGATAAGGAGGACGAGGACGAGTTCTGCGAAACCTGCGAGATGTGCAAGGAGTGCTGCGAGGGCAACTCCGACTGCTCCGAGGGAATGTGCGCAATGGACACGGACTATGCGGATCACTTCTGCGAGGACTGCGGCCTGTGTTTCCACGACAGCGATCCCTGCGAGGACGGCTGCGATCAGCGCTGCAAGGACTGCTGCCGAGATGCCGTAAGCGCTATGGGCTGCGATCATGACGACTGGTGCTTCAGCGACTCTGATTTTGAGGATCATTTGAAGACGGAGCATGCCGGCGCCGGACATACCCACATAGCCTCCGCCAGCTGGGCGGCTGACGGAACGCAGCACTGGCACCCCTGCCGCTATTGTGACGATAAAAAGCTGAATGCCGCCAACCATGAATTTGACGCCAAGGGCGTGTGCAAGGTCTGCGACTACATCAGCGGCAGCTCCATCGTCATCAACCGCCAGCCGAAGGGCGTCAAGTGTAAGACCTCTATCTACGATGATTATAACGAAGAGCCGGAAAACGGCCTGCTGTTCTATGAAAATAACCCGGTCACCTTCTCTGTCATGGCAAGAAGCCTGAAGGGCGACGAGCTGACCTATCAGTGGTATCGGAAGGATAATGAGAATCCTACGGCGGCGCCCTACAAGCTGCCAGAGGGTAGGTTTTACACGGGTGTGACGACCTCCACACTGAAGATGCCGGTTTCCACCCAAACCTGCCAGGAGGACTACTCCTACTACTGCGTCATCGGCAGAAAGGGCGACCCTTCCGACACCATGAAAACGGCGGAGGCAAAACTGACTGCCACCCATGCCTACAGCCACAAGCAGGCGGGTGTGCCTGTGCCCACGGAAGACAGCGAGAAAACGCCGGAATACAAGGTCACTTGGGTCGATAAGCATGGGAATACCCATAACGGTGTCGTGGGCGGCGACCCGAAGTGCGACGGTCACAAGCTCCCGTGCCTGTTTGAAGCAGGCGAATACGAAGCGCATTATATGACCACCGGCTCCAAGGAGCGCATCTTCCCGCATACCTTTGTGCTTGACAGAAGCCTTGACGCGGTAGGCGGCGGCAGAGTCGATGTGCTCAGATGTTCCGTCTGCGACTATATCGTTCCTGTGAAGAGCCATGTCCATGATTACGGCTGGAACTGGGACTGCACCGGCTTCGGCAGTATCTATGAGTATACCTTCAACATCGGCGGCTCGACCAAGACGGTGGAGCAGCTCATCCTTGAGTCCGGCTATGCCCACCCCGAAAAGTGCAAGGTTCCCGGCTGCGAGGAGTTCATCATGGTTCCCCATAGCTGGGGCCGCTGGAATGTGGTCAAAGCCCCCGATACCGAGGGCGATAAAGGCGGCATGGAAGCTGAATGCAGCGTCTGCGAATACAAAGAGACGGAAGGAATTGACGGCGATTGGACAAAGGACACCGCCCTTGTGACGGTGAAAAATGGCCGGGCAACCCGTATGATCGTCAAGCCAGGCGACAAGATCAGGCTTTATCCCGAGGAGAGAACCGGTCAGAAAGCCATCGGCTGGAAGGTGGAGTATCGCCGCGAATACAATGAGTATGACATCATACCTGTTACTAGAAATTGGAATACCAATGAGGCGAAGACCCTGTTCAAGCTGGTGACCAACGGCTCCGCCCTTGAGTGGGGCTGCACGATCCCAGAGTTCAGCGCCATGGGTGCCCCCGGCGGCGGCAGTTTCTTCTTTGAGCCTGTCTATGCAGGCTGTGACCACAGCGGCGGCACCACGGTGCTCAATGCGAAGGAGCAGATCTGCGACCGTAAGAGCTACACCGGCGACACCGCCTGCGCAGACTGCGGCCATGTCATCAGTGCCGGTTCGGATATCTACCCACCTGCAAACGCCGGTCATACCGGTCCACTGCAGCCGCTGTACTACTACGGCACGGCCAACTCGGCAACCACAGACGCGAGCCATGGCGGCAAACGCTATAACGCCAAATCGGGAGACTGCCGACACCGCGCCTATGAGGGCGACTACCGCTGCACGGCTTGCGGCGGCACCGTAAAGGGCGAGACTGGCGACTTCAGGCATAGCGGTCCCCTTGAACTGTGGGATGTAAGAACGGCGACCTGTACAGAGAGGGGCTATTCCGGCAACCAGTACTGCACATCGTGCGACAGGATCGCGCATAAGGGCGTCTCAACCCCGTCTCTCCACGAAATTGCCGATAACTACAAGCTGATCAATGAGGTTAAGCCAGGATGCACCACCTCAGGCTATAGCGGCGACCAGCAGTGCACAGCCGGCTGCGGACAGATTATCCGCTACGGTCATGTCGTTAATAAGCTCAGCCACGACTGGGACGGCGGCAAACCTGCAAAACAGGGCAAGAGCGAAGGAATTCTCTACACCTGCCAGCGTGCCGACTGCGGCGAGACAAGGTTCGTCAGAAGCTCCGCCGCGACCGAGTTCACAGTCACGGTCATCAAGGGCACAGCCTCCGTTGCCGCAGGGACACTCATCACGGACAAGATCGCGCAGAACACCGTTGTGACCGTTACGGCGGACGCACCGGAGGCAGGCAAGGTCTTTGACAAGTGGGTCGTGCTGGAGGGCAATGTCACTCTGGCAGACGCCACCAAGGCAACTACCACCTTCACCATGCCCGGCAATGATGTGAAGCTCGAGGCCACCTATAAGGATGCGCCTCCAAGCCATACCCACAGCTACGGCACCGAGTGGAAGTATGACGACACCGATCACTGGCATGAGTGCGAGTGCGGCGATAAGGCCAATATTGCAGCTCACAGTGCCAGCGAGTGGATCGTTGACACGGCAGCTACCGAAACCGCCGACGGCGCTAAGCATAAGGAATGCACCGTCTGCAAGAAGGTTCTTGAAACCGCACCGATCCCTGCAACAGGCAGCAATCATACCCACAGCTACGGTACAGAGTGGAAGTATGACGACACCAACCACTGGCATGAGTGCAAGTGCGGCGACAAGGCCGACACGACAGCACACAGCTTCCAGTGGGTGATCGACAAGGCCGCTACCAAGGAGGCCACCGGCATCAAGCACGAGAAATGCACCGTTTGCGGCGCCAAGCGCAGCGAGAATACGGTCATCGACAAGCTCCCCGACGGCGGCAACACCGACAATACAGGCAGCAGTGATAATAACACCAATAAGCCAGGAAATGACGACTCCACCAAGTGTCCTCAGACCGGTGACAGCAGCAACCACATCGGTTGGCTGGCTGCTCTGTGCGGCGTTCTGACTCTGCTGGGCGTAAGCGGAAAAAAGAGAAAGGAATCCGAGGTTAAATAAGCCGACGCTTCCGAAATCGAAATAGCCTAAACACAATAGGCGGTGACGGATCATTCCGCCACCGCCTATTTTCTTGAAAGCGGGCTTGGCAGCAAGTCCCTTTCCGAAAGGCGGCAAGCGACACCCACATTCTGACCGTGTATCCCCAGCCGAACGGGGACGGCAATCTCCGGCGCTCTTTCTTTATGCCTTCGACAAAATCAGGGCAAAGCTCAAAAATCTTTTAGAAAATTAAAAAAACTTGGTTGTAGCCCCCTCAACTTTTCGGCATGAAAAGTGAGGGGGCTTTCTCTATAGCCTCCGCCCGTTCTTTGAAAACCGAATAGTACAGCGCATCCTTTTGTAGGGCATAATTTTTTTGTGCCTAAAAGCAAATTTACTCACTGTCAAAAGCTTAAACTCACTACAAATAAAAAAATGGTAACACCAGCAGGAAGTTATTTTCCTGCTAATGTTACCTCATTTACAAGTATCACAAGATTTAAAGGGGAAATGATAAAGTCTTTGTAATGCTTATCGTAATTCTTGTAGCTTTACGCTTAATTCTTGTAAATGTTTTTTGGCTCTTTAGCTTGATAGCCACCATACATTGATGCACATCCGCAGGCAGCTATACCCATTCTCTTAGTTGCTCTGGCAATAAGGCTGGCAAGCAATTTCTTAAATGATCTCATTCTTATCACACCTCTTTTCTTTGATCTTCGCTGATATTATTAAAACTGCAATTAATAGATTTGTTAACAGGATCATAGATCCAACCATCTGATATCTATTGATAATCGCCCCGCCAAACAGATCAAGCAACAGAAAAACTATCATTCCCATCGCTTTGAACTTTGGCTTTTTTTCTTTTTCTATAGGCTTATTTTTGTTCTCCACAGGGCAGAATACAAAAGCTATTATCTCTTCAAACACCACAAAGGCAGCGATCACCCATATATTTATATATCCGCATACCTTGTCATTAAGAAAAGCTGTAGCAATAAATGTCGAACACATCAACAGATTGCATCTGAAATATGTATCTGCATGATACCCTCCGGTAATAACCCTGACAGCAATAAACACTGCCAAATATATTACGCTTTCCAGTAAATGTCCTGTCAATGCTCCCATAAGCAATACAAGCACAATGTTTAACATTGATGAGATAGTTATTTCTATGCCATACCGATAAAAATCCTGTACCTCATCTGCTTTGCCGATAGCTTCCTGCTCGGTCAAAAAATTAAGTATACCCGATACAACAAGATCCATAAACTACCGCCTCGCTTTTGTCTTACCCTAATTTGAATTTTACTAGAATAACAGCAATATGTCAAGCTTTTTGGAATGAGTTGCAGGTTTTTGTCACGAAATGCAGCAACGGTCCGGAACAATTAGTTCAGGACCGTTGTATCTGCCATCAATGTTACCTGACAGCAAAACATTCCCTCCGACTCATAGAAATCGCATCTGCCGTTATATTTTCTTGCTATCTCTCTGATTATTGAGGTTCCCAGACCATGCTGTTTTTTATCAGCCTTTGTGGTCGTAAGCCTTGGATTACTGTCCATAACAGAATGATCTATTGAATTTTTTATCAAAAACGTATATGTATCCGTTTCTCGGTCGATCTTCAGATACAGAAATTTATTTGCGTCGTCGGCTATTTCCTTGCATGCCGTTATAGCATTCTCCAACGTGTTGCTCAACAGATCGCAAAGGTCAGTTCCCTTTATTCCCTCAAAATCTGAAACTGTTATACATGATATTTTTATCCCCAAGGAAGAAGCCATTGTAAGCTTTGCGTTAACGATAGCATTTACAATATTATTTTTCGTTTTAACATAGGACTCCGACTTCCCGATAAGGTCAAAGCTTTCTGAGATAAATTTTCTCGTTTCATCTATTTTTTGTACTTTCAACAGTTCATTGACCGTTTCATATTTGTCTTTTATATCATGCCTTAGTTTTCTCATGGCGTCATATTGCGACTCGGCATTTCCGATAAACTGCTCAAGATACTGCTCTCTTAGTTTGACTATCTCCATTTCCTTGAGCTTCCGATTCTTTTTTATCAAAGAATTTATTATCCAGAATATAAGTATATTAAGAACAAAGACAAGCATATATGACAGATTTATATACAGCCTATGGCCATCGTCTGCCGAAAGTGACAGTTCATGTATTACCATAACGAGGAAAAACGAAATAATAAGCACTGCAATTATCGTAACCCAATCTGAAGCCGTATAATCATCTGTATGTTTAAAGGCCATAAGTATTAATCTAAATACAATGAATATAGAGATCTGGATCATTATAAGCGTCACAGATCTAAGCAAGCTTTGTTCGACCACAAGCTCCCTGAGGGATATTTTAAAAAATGACGATACAGCATTTAGTTCCAATGACGTTATCAACAAGATCGCAACCTGCGAGAGGGATATGGAAAGAAATTTCTTTACTGCATTGTCACTAAAAAAGCAAAACGCAAAAACAAGCAGACTTGCCCAGTACAAAGCACTTCCAAAGCCCTCAAATACAGTGAAATAATTAAAAGCGGTGACCAGACAGCCTTCACAAACGGCAAATATAACAGTCCATATCTTAGCCCTTTCATGAGATCTTGGCGTAAGAAATCTATATATAAACCATGTTTCCAGACCGCCCTGATAAAAGTTTATCAAGATCTCAAATATCGTCCACAATGTAATAGTCATCACTTTCTCCTCAGATATTCAGTCAAAGCGTCGTCAACTGCATTCTTATATCCTCGGCTCATGGGAAGCTCTGAACCGCTTTTGAAGATCACTGTTTCATTTGAACGGCTTATGTTAAAAACATATTTCAGATTGACGATATATTTTTTATGCACCCGTATAAAATCAAATTTACGATAAGCTTCTTCTATCTCGCCAATGCTATCTCTGACTGCAATAGTATCCTTATTATTTGCAAAATGATATATGATGCTGTGGCTATTGCTCTCTATATAAGTTACATCCCGAAGCTTTACAGAGATCCTTCCCTGCTCCCTATTCTCCAAAACCACTGTCTTTTCCTGCTTCAGTGCGTCCGTCAACTGTCCCGCTACCATATGGAGCCTATCCTTCATAACATCAGCGTCAGGATCTTTGCAGATAAAATTCAGCGGTCTGAAATTAAAGCTGTCATAAACCAGCTCCTGATGACTTGTCACAAAGATCACGAAGCAATTACCATTCTGACCTAGCTGCCGCGCGACTTCAAAACCGGTCATTTCAGGCATATCAAGGTCAAGAAATATAGCCGAAAAAGGCTTTTTACCATGGCAGTAAAAAAGCTCTCAGCTTTGGTAAACGTTTCTATTTCAGCCTTGACCGACCTTGATTCAAGTTCATTTGCCAGCATAAATTTAAAAAACTGAAGAAAAACAGCATTATCATCACAAACTGCGATCCGCATTTTTTCACGTCCTTTTATAACATAGTCTATGTACGATTTTATATTACCATAATTATACCGTAAGGTCAAGCCATAAGGCATTTCACAGCTTCCTGCGTCAAGACCACACCTTGCTGCAAACAAAAAAGGCGCTGTAAAAAAAAGCGCAACAAAGCCCGTGGATTTCCTCGATATGG
>ENA-ORRL01002218-ORRL01002218.1-human-gut-metagenome-genome-assembly--contig:-NODE-2218-length-12062-cov-3.267011_pt1 | contig 12062 bp, 6 predicted proteins | sample MGYA00242175_ERZ509134 | MGnify/ENA primary metagenome ERZ509134 (study PRJEB26280, sample SAMEA2338660) | human gut metagenome | biome: human gut; feature: human-associated habitat; material: faeces... | reverse complement strand
TCAACGAACAATATGATCGGGCAAAGGCAAATGGTAAAGAAATAAAGCTTTTTCATATCTGTACGATTTTAGTTAACACTTTAATTCATCTGTCTGTCACAAATATAAAGATTTCTTTTATAAAAATAGCAATCTAAAGACATAAAAAAACTCGCATAATCAAAAGAATATGCGAGTTTCTTATCATTTGTATGAATATTCAGATATGATTCATTAAAAATCGGCATTACGTGGGGTACGCGGGAACGGAATTACATCGCGGATATTAGACATACCCGTCACGAAGAGCAACAAGCGTTCAAATCCCAGTCCGAATCCTGCATGGTGGGTAGAACCATATTTTCTGAGGTCCAGATAGAATCCGTAATCTTCCTCAGCAAGTCCCAGCTCTTTCATACGGCCAAGCAGTTTCTCGTAGTCGTCCTCACGCTGGCTTCCGCCGATGATCTCTCCGATGCCAGGAACCAGACAGTCCATAGCGGCAACGGTCTTGTTGTCATCGTTCAGCTTCATATAGAACGCTTTGATCTCCTTCGGATAATCGGTAACGAAAACCGGTCTCTTGAAGATCTGCTCGGTCAGATAACGCTCATGCTCGGTCTGCAGATCGCATCCCCAGTATACTTTGTAATCGAATTTGTCGTTGTTTTTCTCCAGAAGCTCGATAGCCTCGGTGTAGGTTACACGGCCGAACTCAGAATTTACGACATGGTTCAGACGCTCGATCAGTCCCTTGTCCACGAAACTGTTGAAGAACTGCATTTCTTCCGGTGCATGCTCCATAACGTAGCGGATGACATATTTCAGCATTGCCTCAGCAAGCTCCATATCGTCCTCCAGATCAGCGAAAGCGATTTCCGGCTCGATCATCCAGAACTCTGCTGCATGGCGGGTGGTGTTGGAATTTTCTGCACGGAAGGTCGGTCCGAAGGTGTAGATATTGCGGAATGCCTGTGCAAAGGTCTCGCCGTTTAACTGTCCGCTTACGGTAAGGCTTGTCTTTTTTCCGAAGAAGTCCTGTGTGAAATCGACAGCGCCGTCCTCGGTTTTCGGAATATTGTCAAGATCCATGGTGGTTACCTGGAACATCTCGCCGGCTCCCTCGCAGTCGCTTCCGGTGATCAGCGGGGTGTTGACATAAACGAAGTCTCTCTCCTGGAAGAACTGATGGATCGCATAGGCGCAGAGGGAACGAACACGGAATACTGCCTGGAAGGTGTTGGTTCTCGGACGCAGATGGGAAATGGTACGAAGGTATTCCATGGAGTGGCGTTTTTTCTGCAGCGGGTAATCCGGTGCGGAAACGCCCTCTACGGTAACTTCTGTCGCCTGAATCTCAAACGGCTGTTTTGCCTGCGGGGTAGCAACGAGGATACCTTTTACGATGATGGCTGCGCCGACGTTCATTTTGGAAATCTCAGAGAAGTTTTCCATCTCATCGTGGTATACGATCTGCAGGGTTTCGAAATAGCTTCCGTCGTGCAGAACGATGAAACCAAAGGTTTTGGAATCACGTACGCTGCGCACCCAGCCGCCTACGGTTACTTCTTTGTCCAGGTATGCTTCCCGGTTTTTATAAATCTCTCGGATGGTTGTAAGTTTCATTGTCTTTTTTCTCCCTAAATATTCATAGTGCTTTCTTTATTCTAACACTTTTTGCGTCATTAGAAAACCCCGCAAATCACTCGATCTTTACTTTTTTAATATAACTGATGAAGACATTGCCGTTCTGTGCGAACAATGCATCGCTGTCATCGTCAGAAAGTGCAGTTGTCTCGCCCGTTGCCGGGTTATACAGCCAGGAATTTCCAAAAATATCGTATCCGGTCAGAAGCAGACTCTCGTTCGCGCCGGTCTTTACAACAACGCCGCAGCCGCTGCTGATCATATAGAGAATTTCTTCTCTTGTGCAGCCCGTCAGGTTCAGCAGTTCGTAATCATCACCGAGTGACTCCTTCAGCACGTTTTCGTCCAGAGATGCACTCTGGAATCCCGACGGCATCGTTGTCTCGTCGAGGCGCATGCCCTGCTGGCGGTTTCCGCGCTCCCACACATAGGACTGGCTGCTGTTCAGCACAACGCCGACATTCTCATCGGCAAGCTGTACGGCCTCGGCCGGGGAGCTTAAAATGGCGATCAGTTTTCCTTTTCCATATACATAGTAAAGATCTGCGCTGCCCGTGTCGTACGACATCGTAAGATCGGTCCGTAAGGTTGAATAGATATATTTCGGTGTCAGTGTCAGAAGCGACTGTGTTTTGCCGCTCGTCGAGAATTCCAGAAGGAACTGCTGCTCTCTTCTGTCGTCCACCGTTGCCAGGCGGCCCGTCACCAGTTCCTGGCTCTGCTGCTCGCCGTTCATGATGTGATCCTCCGGCGCATCCGCATAGCCGTTTTCCTGGCGTACCACGCGGTCCAGCTCCAGAAGGCCGTCCGAAATCGACACGCCTGTCACATAATAGCCGTCCTGATGATACTCTTTTTTCACGTTTCCGTCGATGCTGACAATCCGCACCGTATGCATAGCGAAAACTTCATTGCCGGAAATATCTTTTAAAATATCGCTGTCGTTTGCCATACCATAGACAAAGTCTTCATTGATAAAGCCAAGTGCCCGGATCTTCTGTCCGTCATCCGCCGCAAAGCGCTGCGTTTCCCCGCTCTCCAGATTCATCACGGTGATGTTCATCGCACTGCTTGCATTGTCCGCATCCATCCACGCGATGCTCTCCTGGCTTTCCGATACTACAAAGCAGTCCTCCGGGATACTTTCCCGGCCCACCGTCGTCGTGCCGGTTTCAATATCTACCTTACACAGGTTCTCATTCAGATAGAGATACATCTCTCTCTGCTTGTTGACGTAGGAGAGGCGGTCGAGCTGTTTTTTCAGCATCTCGTAGGAAATATCCGCCGGAACGAAAATCTCCTCGGTTGCCACATTCCGCTCGGCGCGATAATAGTAAACGGCTGCTCCCACTTCACCCTCGTGGTTTCCGCGGTTCATATAGCCATAAACAACAAACGTCACATCGCCCGCATCATCCACACGCACAATGTTGACATCATGCTCTCCGTGCTGTTCCCGTTCATCCATGCTGCCGTTCTCACGGAAGCTGAAAACGCGGATCGTCTTGTTGGCGCTGCGGTTGTAGCACCAGAGATCACCGTTTACTACAAATGCGACAATATCACCTGCCGTATTCGTCACATACTTGGTATCCTCGCCGGTCACACCGAGGTTGATGCCGGATTTCGTCAGAACACCAAGCTCCGGATCAAAGATCTGCTGTGCGCTCCGCTCGAAGTCCAGCAGAATAATCTCTCCGTCGGACTCTCGCATCCGATAGAACTCGCTTACGGTATAATACTCCGTCTGTCCGTTCTCATCCTGCGCACTGATCATGTACTCCTGTGTGATGCTGGTCGTCGTCTCATTCGCTTCTTTGATCTGCTGCACCGGCTGCTGTACGATCGTCGGTGCGAGGCTTCCCCAGGAAATCTGGTCGAGGCTGGAATGAATGTTGACATTGAGGAACGAAGAATTATCCCCCGTCTCATCCGGCTCAAGCTGCGGAACGAGCGCTTCCGCCTGCGTTTTATCCAGGCATGTCTGCGCAAACATCTGCGTGTAGGCCAGATAATCGCCGACCTCCACGCCGTTGCGCTGTACAATGCGGGTGTAATACCAGGCAGACTGGCCGTCCCCGTAGGCAACCTCGAGCTTCAGCGTATATTCCTGATTCATCAGAATCGCGGTCTCTAACTGGAAGTCTGCTTTCAGATAGCTTCCGTCCTCGTCAAACGATTTCAGCACCGAGTTTTCAATCAGCGCTCCGCCGTCTGTGCTTTCCACCGTATAGGTCACGTTTTTAATTTTCTGTCCCTTCGCATCAATTTCAAGCGTAAGCGAACGGTCCGTCGGCAGCGGTGTCAGGTTTTCTCTTGTCGTTACGCCGTTCATCTCCTGGCGGTATCCGTACATGCGGTTCACTGTCGTGTCCGCGGTCTTCATGTACAGCACCGGAAGACTCGCTGCGTCCAGATCGGTCGCATTCTCCGTCGTCTCATGGCTCATCAGGTGTGTGAACACACCGACTGATGCGGCAAAAACAAGAAAAAGGATCAGAATCCTTGCTGCTCTTTTATTCATCACGGCTCCTCCTTTTCTGTGAGGAGGTCTGCCAGTGTCGGCTTCACATGGTACGCTTCCATGCACGCTTTCAGTTCTTCCGGCAGTTTTTTCGAGCCTTCCTGGCGTTTTACCGCGCGGATCAGAAGGTTCTTCGGCGTGTGCTCCATGTCGATGAATTCGAGAATCTGTGTCTCATAGCCTGCATTCTCCAGAAGCTTTGCCCGGATTCCGTCGGTCAGAAGCGCCGCCATGCGCTCTTTTAAGATGCCGTAATCCATGATCGGATACAGTTCTTTGTTTGCAATCTGGCGGTTCAGCTCATGCTGGCAGCACGGAACGGAAAGAATAACTTTTGCATTCCATTTGACGGCCTTTTCCAGCGCATAGTCAGTCGCCGTGTCACACGCGTGCAGCGTCACCACCATATCGACCTCGTCGCGGCCGGTATAAGAAGCGATGTCACCCTGATAGAAATGCAGCTTTTCATAGCCATATTTCTCTGCCAGTCCGTTGCAGATTGCGATGACATCCTCTTTCAAGTCAAGTCCGATGATATTGACATCCAGTTTTTTCAGTTCGCGGAAGTAATAATACATCGCAAACGTCAGATACGATTTTCCGCAGCCGAAATCGAGAATCGTGATCTCGCGGTCCGATGGGAGCTGCGGCAGGATATCTTCGATGAACTCCAGAAAGCGGTTGATCTGGCGGAACTTGTCGTAGCGGGTCCGCACGATTTTGCCTTCTTTTGTCATAACACCAAGATCCTGTAAAAAAGGAACCGGGATTCCTTCTTCCAGAATATACCGTTTCTTCCGGTTGTGCGCCAGATTGACGGGTTTGCCGGTTCCTTTCATATGCGGTTTCTTTTTGATCGTCATCGTTCCCTTTTTGCTGACCAGAACAGATGCTGTGCAGATGTCGGATTCGAGCTGCATCTGCTTGAAGGTTCCGTTCATCCAGTCGCTGATCCGGGTGATCACGTCGTCTTTTGTCATATTTTTATGAAACTCCTTCGTGCCGACGGTCTCCTGGCACTGAAAGAGCAGTTTTCCTTTTATTTCAACCGGGCGTATTCTCACTTTGGACACTTCACTGTCCCCTCTTGGGCCGCTGATCGTGATACGGTACAGCCCTTCCCGGATTTCATCCTGTAATAATTTCTGTAATTCCATTTATACTCTCCAAACTTCCTGAATCGTTTGTAAACATGTGTAATAAAGCCCCTTACAACCCCGCTAATATTGTAATCTGTTTTCCGCAAAACCACAACAGAAAAATTATTAAAAATGTGTTACCCTCTTATTACTTTATGGCGCGGTTTAAAGCCACAGATTGTAATAATGTTTCCTCCTGCTCCGCCTCCGGAACATTTCATTATAAAAAAGAACGCCGATCAAATCGAGCAGTTCCTCTTCTGCCGTTTTCTCATCCTTCCCGCCGTTTTCCCTGCCGTACTGACGTGCGATATTCCGGCAGGTGTGCTCCATCATAAGCCGGTCCGGGAATTCGTCGTACATCATGCTGCCGCGGTAATCCATGCGGTCACACTCTGCCTCCACCAGTCGCTGCAGATCAGATGCCGTCCGGGAATAATACGACTGCATCCGCTGCCGTTCCCGCGCTTCCTGCTGCTCCTCCATACTTCTTCCCCATAAGGGCTGTGCCGCAAAAAACGGCTCCGGCCGCTCCATCGGATTTCCCTGATAGGAATTTCTTCTATTTTCATACACTCTATCCTGATTCATGCCTGTTTTATTTCCTTTTTGCTCTTCCTTATACCATATGCACACCGCCGCCATTCTGCCGTTTCCCAGATCTCAAACACAATTTCACTTGCCAAAACCGCCGTTCCGTACTAAAATACAACCTGTATCTATTTTTCCGATACATCATATAGGAGTGAATATCATGAATCTGAATATGCAAGCTTTTAACATCAACACGCTGCTTGGCGGTCTCGATAAAGTCCGGGACGTCATGGGTGTTTACCAGCAGCAGCTTCTTCTGATTGTGATTGTTTTTGCCCTGCTGAACTGTTTCTTCGGCTATGCGCTCCGCAAGCTCTGGAGCGTCATTCCCGGATTTTTTCTCGGCGCGGCCGCCGGTTATGCAGCGGGTACCTACACGAATCAGACCACGACGATCACCCTGGCGCTTGCCGTCGGCACCGGTCTTCTGACCGCAATCATTGCCTTCGTCCTCTACCGGATCGGACTTTTTCTTCTGATCTGCGGGCTCATCGGCTTTTGCCTCTGGCATCTCGTCAATCCAAACGATATCACAGGTTATGGACTCGTCGCCCTCGTTGCTTTCGTGATCGGCCTGATCTGCGTTCCGTTCGAACGCATTTCCGTAATCCTGGTCACCTCCATCTGCGGCGCCCTCACGACGATCCGCATGGCATATTTCTTCAAGGACCTCGATCTGAACATGATGTTCTGGATTGTCTCTGCCATTCTCGCCGCAGCAGGCATGCTCTTCCAGTTTAAACCGTGGAAAGAGGCGGACTACTGGGAGGATGACGACGAAGAAGAACGCGAACACCGTGCAAAAGCGCGCGCCAGACGGAAGCGCAGATCCGGTTTCGATCCTCTTCCATCCAGAAAGAAGAAAAAGAAACGCCGCGGCTCCTCTTCCTCTTCTTCCGGCAACGCAAGAGATCCATACCGCAGCTATCAGAAACCGTCGAACCGTACCCGTGTTTCGCAGAACACCATGTACGATTTCCGTTTTGTTCCGGAAGAACCTGACGATGACGACGATGAGGAAGATCTTCCAAAAATCATCCGCCGCCGGCCATCCGCAAAACCGGCCGCTCCGGAGGAGTTTGACGAAGAAGAAACATCCCCAAAAGCTTCCATTGGCGACACGAAGCCGTATACCTCTCCTTCCAAACCGCAGATCACCGAGGACGGCATCCCGGATGTCGATCTCTCCGCGATCCGGCAGCAGATTTCCGAAGAGGTACAGAGAATTTACGAAGACGATCAGAACTCGTAATCCGCACTGCAGCGCAAAAAACCCGGCAGGCAAAGGAACATTCCCTTGTCTGCCGGGTTCATTTTTTATCCTGATTTTCAGTTATAAAGATACTTCTGATTTGTCTCCAGATCGATCGTGTCTTTGTCGAGCCACTGATATCCCGTATCGATCTTCTGATCTACCGAAAGTCCCTGAATCGCGCGGACGGCCGCCACGATTGCCGCATAGCCAAGACCGTACGGATTCTGCGTTACGGTACCGTACTCGCGTCCCTCCTGGATCGCTTTCTGCTGTTCTTCACCGGAATCAAAACCGACAATCTGAATCTGCTCAGTATTTTCCATATCCGCCAGCGCATCCAGCGTCTGGTCTGCCATGTCTTCGTTCGTACAAAAGATGCCCTTCAGAGCCGGGTAGGTTTCAAGTGTATTTTTCAGCATGTCCGCGATGGATTCTTCTCCATCTCCGTAATTCACCTGAACCACTTTCACGTCGGTATATTTTTCTTCGATCTCTTTTTTAAATGCTTCCACGCGCTCTGCGCTGCTCTCGGTGTTGTACTGATGTGCAACAATCGCAACCTCTCCGCTGTTGCCGATGGCCTCGCAGAGATGATCTGCCGCAAGCTTTGCTGCCGCTGCGTGATCAGTCGCACATGTCGAGGTGATCAGATCACTCTCGATGCCGGAATCCGCGATGATGACTGGAATCTGGCTGTCGGAAGCCTCTTCCATCTGTGCCTGTCCCGACTGCTGGTCAATGATGCCAAGGATCAGCGCGTCCGGATTTTCCGAAATGACAGAGTCGATGATATTGATCTGAGAGTTGGTGTCACTTTCATTTTCCGGGCCTTCAAATGTCATATAAACTTTGTCGTTTCCGGTGTAGCCAAGCGAGGCGTTCAGATCGTCAAGTGCCTGCTGCGCACCGGCTTTTACGGCTTTCCAAAAACCGGCACTTAAGTCTTTTGCAACCACGGCGATGTAAGAGCCTTTTTCAACGGTAAGTCCATCCACGGTGTCGTACAATGCTTCCATGCCGTCTTTGTGCGGAACGGTGATTTCTATTCGTTTTTTGTCTGCTTCTTTTCCTTCATCTCCAGAGCTTTCAGAAGATGTGGATGCACTGGCTGACTCTGCTGTAGAATCTGCGCTGGACGATGAGGCCTCCGGACTTTCTTCTGCCGCCGGAGTTTCCGTCACTTCCTGAGACGACGATGCTGCGGTGCTCTTGTCTGTCACTGCTTCTTTTCCGCATCCAGCTGCCGAGCACAGCAGGATTCCGGAAAGCAGTACTGCAATCATTCTGCGTTTCATAATTCTCCCTTTCTGCTTTGCCTGATGAATCATTTTCCATTACTTTTTACAGTTTTGTTACATAACCTTTCTCTATTATACACAAACCGTAAAAATAGTCCAGTCCTGTTTTCTTATGATTTTCTGAACTTTTTTGCAATTTCACATAGCTCTGAATAGTTACACAAAGCTGTGGAAGATTTCACCTTCTGGTTTTACGGTAAACGAAAGCCGTTTGCCTGTCCGCGGATGCTTCAGCTCGAGACGATGTGCGCACAGCGCCAGAGATCCTTTCTCTTTCGCCCCATATTTTGCATCCCCCGCCAGCGGATATCCCGCATGGGAAAACTGGACGCGGATCTGGTGGTGGCGGCCCGTTCCGAGGTGGATCTGCACCAGGGTTCGGTTCTCCTGTGTCCTTATCACCTCATATTCCAGCACCGCTTTTTTCGCTCCGGCGGTGCCTGGCTGTACGACGCGGGATGTGTTGCTCCGTCCGTCTTTTACAAGGAAATCCTCAAACTTCTGCACGCCCTGTTTTTCGATTTTTCCCTCACAGACGGCGAGATACTCTTTCTTCATCGTCCCGTCCTTCACCTGCCGTCCCAGTTTTCCTGCGGCGTCTTTGTTTTTCGCAAACACCAGCACGCCCTCAACCGGCTGATCGAGCCGGTGAACGACCGCCAGATATGGAATCTGAGTCCGCGCCTGACCCGGTGTTTCCGCCCTTGCCTGCTTCGCCAAATAATTCAGCAGCGCATGCTCCAGATCCATCTGTCCCATCCGCGCATTCTGCACTGCCATACCCGCGTGCTTGTGAACAACAAGAATATCGTTATCTTCCATTAAAATATCTTCTCTGCAAAACCCAGCCACTTTCTTCTCCTGTTCTGACTTCTTATTTTCGATACACGGATTTCTCCGCTGTTATGCTTTAAGAAGTATGCACCATTTCCGCCGCATCTGTCAAGAAAAACATGCCCGGCGGACGAATTACACAACACAAAAAGCGATCGCCATACCAATCATTTTTTCTGATACAGCGACCGCTTTTTCTTTATTTTCCATATTCAGTTTTTTCTCTACTTTCAAGGATTTTCACTGGTTTTCTTTCTTTACCGATCTGTGATCTTTGTTTTCGCTTTCGTTTGATATTTCAAAGATCGTTTCTCTTCCATTTCCCTGTTGTAGATTTTCTTTTTTTCGGGAAGATGTTCTTTTTCAGAGGCTTTTCCTTTGCGGTTAAGATTTCCACTCCGAAAATCTTTTCCTTAGGATTTCCTAAGATCTGCTCTGATCTCATGTTTATCAAAAGGTTTTCTTTCGAACTTCTTTTGTATGGATCTTTATCTCAGGTTTTCTTTCCTTTCGGAAGTCTCTCATCTTAAGAACATCTTCCTTTTCCCTTTTTTCCATTCTTCTATAGAAGATTTCTCGTCTCTTTCTATGAAAATGGTTTGTTCTCTTGAAAAGGGGGTCCCAAGTCTTTCTCTTTGTACCTCTTGGTTAGGTTTTTGTTTTCTTGTTTCTTTGTGATTTTAATATAACAGATCCGTCAGCATTTGTCAACACATTTTTAAAATATTTTTACTGTTTTTTTATATCGCTTTTCCTTTTCTTAATTATTGTGTTTATTTTCTGAATTTTATATTGTTTTCTGATATTTTGTTTCAAATAAGTGTGCAGAAAAAGAGCTATGAAACAGACTTTTCTCCTGCCACACAGCTCTTTCTCAAATACTTATCCTCTATAATAGTTGATCAGGCATCCCTTGCGGATGATTTCTCTCTCATCATCGGTCAGCGCGCCTAACGTCATCTCGAACGGAACAAGTGCTCCGTCTTTTACAACGTACGCTTTGATCACATCGGCTTTCTCTTCCACTGCCTTGCGGATCTCCGGTACAAAGATGTAATCTCCGTTTGTAAACGGCAGATCTCCCTCCGGGATCAGGAATGGAAGCATGCCCCAGTTGATCAGGTTGGAGCGGTATCGCTTCGTTGCATACTCGTTGGCGATGTTTGCCCAGCCGCCTAATACCTTCTGGCAGGAAGCTGCCTGCTCACGCGCAGAGCCGTCGCCCGGTTTTACAGCGAAGATGGTGGATCCGACACCGACGTTTGTCTTGTCGATATCCGGGTACTGGGTATGGATGGCTGCGAAGACCGGTTTCAGTTCCGGAAGTGCCTCTGCCGGGCAGTTTCCTTCCTGGATGGCTTTCTCTGCGACCTGTACTTCTTTTGCACGTCCCACGTAAGCCGGATCTTTTCTTGACAGGGTGAACTCTGCCAGTCCGAGCGGGTTGGAACGGAAGGAAGAAGTCTCGCCGGATGGAATCAGCTCATCGGTTGTCGTAACCGGATCGTGGATCTCGGAAACAACCTTCAGAATCAGGTTCTCGGCAAGCTGCGGCATAGCCGGCCAGTCTTTGATGTTCGGTCCGAACTGGATTTCTACAGACGGATCTGCCACACCCTTGCTGTCGAAGACACGGTTCTCGTAAATCTTCTTGTCGAAGTGGTATGCCGGTTTCGTGTATGTTCCGGTGAACTCGTCTGCTGCGGTCAGGAATCCCTTGTTTGCTGCGGTTGCTGCAATGGAACGTGCATCCATCAGGGCAACGGAAGAAATCTGGCCGTTCTGGATCTTGGATCCCTCGCGGTTCGGGAAGTTTCTGGTGGAGTGACGGATTGAGAACGCATTGTTTGCCGGAGTATCGCCTGCGCCGAAGCACGGTCCGCAGAATGCGGTTTTTACGATCGCACCGGTTTCCAAAAGGTCTGCCAGTTTTCCGTTTCTTGCCAGCTCCATATAGATCGGGGTACTTGCCGGGTAAACACTTAAGGTGAACGCATCGTCGCCAATGCTGTGGCCTTTCAGGATATCGGCTGCGTCGCAGATGTTCTCAAATCCGCCGCCGGCGCATCCTGCGATGATTCCCTGGTCTACCAGGAGTTTTCCGTCGTGTACTTTATTTTTCAGAGTGAACGGAACTTTTCCGTCGAGGCTGATGGCTGCTTTCTTCTCTACATCGTTCAGGATGTCATCGAGGTTTGCTTTCAGCTCTTCAATGGTATAAACATTGCTCGGATGGAACGGCATCGCGATCATCGGTTTGATCTTGTCGAGTTCTACTTTTACAACGCCGTCATAGTAAGCAACCGCGCCAGGATTCAGCTCTTTGTAATCTGCGCTTCTGCCGTGAATCTGATAGAACTCGCTGATCTTCTCATCGGTTCTCCAGATGGAGGACAGACACGTTGTCTCGGTTGTCATAACGTCCACACCGATCCGGTAATCTGCGCTTAAGGAAGATACGCCAGGTCCTACGAACTCCATAACTTTGTTCTTTACGTAACCATTTGCAAAGACTGCACCGATGATGGCAAGTGCAATATCCTGCGGTCCTACGCCCGGCTGCGGTGCGCCTGTCATGTAAATTGCGATCACTCCCGGCATAGCGATATCATATGTTTTGGAGAGAAGCTGTTTTACCAGCTCCGGTCCGCCCTCGCCCATGGCCATGGTTCCGAGTGCACCGTAACGGGTGTGGGAATCGGATCCGAGGATCATTTTTCCGCCGCCGGCAAGCATCTCGCGGGCAAACTGATGAATAACTGCCTGATGAGGCGGTACATAGACGCCGCCGT
>ENA-ORRL01002216-ORRL01002216.1-human-gut-metagenome-genome-assembly--contig:-NODE-2216-length-12063-cov-6.283894_pt1 | contig 12063 bp, 9 predicted proteins | sample MGYA00242175_ERZ509134 | MGnify/ENA primary metagenome ERZ509134 (study PRJEB26280, sample SAMEA2338660) | human gut metagenome | biome: human gut; feature: human-associated habitat; material: faeces... | reverse complement strand
GCGGACACGGCGGATTCCCGGAATGGTACAGCAAAGCTCTACCGCATCGGCAAGACTGCCGCCCCACTCCATGCCGTAGAACCCCAGATTGATGCCGCAGAGCACCAGTTCCTGATAGCCGTGCTCGGCCACCGCCGCCAGCGTCGCACCGACTGAAAGCCAGCGCGTAAACCGCGTCAGCGTCGAGCCCATCAGCGTCAGCGATCCGTCCAGCGCAATGCAGCACAGCGCCAGATAGCCGCTCGGTGCCATCGAAAAGCCTTCCTCTTCGGAATGCTTGATGTGCAGCAGCGCCGTGCCGACCAGCCCCGCGTAAACCGCGCCGATTTTCACCAGCAGCTGTTCTTCCGTCGCCGTGAGCTGGTCGTATTCGCACAGCAGCGTTCCGATGCGCGGGTTATAACGGCATCGCGTCACACCTTTGATGCCCAGAAACGGCACGTCGCTCTTAATCGGCTTTTCCAGCTGAAAGCGGATGCGCCCCGGCATCGCGCTGAGCACTTCGAGGTGAAGCGCTCCTTTTTCGTTTCTCATCGGTCAGCGACCCTCCATCGGCGGAAAAAACATCAGCCGCAGCGAGTTCGCAACGACCAGAATCGTAGACGCGTTGTGCATCAGCGCGCTCATCATCACGGAAATACCGCTTGCCGCGCCCAGAATCAGGCCGACCGTGTTGATGCCGATGACGATGGCGAAGTTCTGCTGCACGATGTGCATCGTTGCGCGGGAGAGCTTGCGCAGTTCGGGAATCATCATCGGGTCGTCGCGGCTGATAACCACGTCGCTGGTCTCCATCGCGATATCCGTGGACTTGCTGCCCAGCGAAATGCCCACGTCCGCATATGCCAGCGCAGGCGCGTCGTTGATGCCGTCGCCGACCATCACCACGCCGTTGCCCTGTGTCTGCAAGCGAAGCACCGCTTCCGCCTTCTGCTCCGGCAAGAGCTGCGCCTTGAAGCCGTCCACGCCGACCTGCTCGGCCACGGCGCGCGCCTGCGGCTCCATATCGCCTGTCAAAATCTCAATATCGCCTACGCCGTCATAACGCAGAGCATTGACCGCGCGGCGCACGTTGTCGCGCGGGCTGTCCATCGCGAACAGTACCGCCACGAGCTTGTCATCTATGCCGACGTAATTCGGAATCGCGCCCTGACCGTCCGGAACGGCTTTCACTGTGGTCACGCCGTTTTCCTTCATGTATTTCATATTGCCGACGCGGACGATATGTCCGTCCACATCGGTTCGGCTGCCGCGCGAAACCTCGGTGATAATCTCGCCGTGGTCGAGCGCCTGCGCACCGATCTGACGACCATAGCCCAGAATCGCGCTTGCCAGCGGATGTGTGCTCGTCTCCTCTGCCGCCATGGCGTAGGCAAGCACCTCGCGCTCGTCCATCTCGTCATCCAGAACGACCATGGAAACGACCTTCGGCTTGCCCTCGGTCACGGTGCCGGTCTTATCCAGCAGCACGGTGTTCGCGCTGCTCATCTGCTCGATGTATGCGCCGCCCTTGATGAGTACGCCCTGCTTGACCGCCGTATTGATCGCCGCGGAGAACGCCGTCGCCGTGGAGAGCTTGATGCCGCACGAATAATCGATGACCAGCATTTTGAGCGCCTTCTGTGCGTTGTGCGTCACCAGCCAGACAGACAGGCAGAGCAGGAAGTTCAGCGGAACGAGATAATTCGAAAATTTATCCGCATAGCGCTGAATGGGCGCTTTTTTCAGCTCGCTGGCTTCCACCATGCCCACAATGCGGGAAACTACCGTCTGATCGCCGACCTTGTTCGCCTTGACCTGAATGTTGCCGCTCTTGACCACCGTGCCCGCGAAGACCTCGTCGCCCGCGCGCTTCTCAACCGGCACAAACTCGCCGGTAATCGCACTCTGGTCAATGACGGCCACGCCGGAAGCAATCACGCCGTCCACCGCAATCTTTTCGCCCGTGTGAACGGCTACGGTGTCGCCCGCGTGCAGCTGCGCAATCGGGGTGCGCGCCACACGGCCATCCTCCAGCACCTTCCACACGTCGCCGTCGTCCGCGGAGAGCATCTTCTTGATGGAAGAACGCGTCCGCTCGATGGTGTAGGAAGTCATCAGCTCTGCCAGATCCGACAATGCCAGAATCATCAGCGCGGAATGCGGCGTGCCGAGCATCAGGCTGGCGACGATGGAAGTCACGGTCAGAAAATCGGCGTTCGGCCGCATGTCCTTTCGGAGTCCTTCCAGCGCGCTTCTTGCCATCGGCGCGGAAAGGCCGAGGCTCGCCAGCGCTTCCAGCGAGGTGAAATTCGCCAGCGCGCCGCCCAGCAGCGGGGCGGTAAAGAGCGTGTTGCCCAGCACCATTGCGCCCGCGTTCACCGCCAGCCGCTTGGCCAGACGGGCGGTCGTCATCGGCTGCTCAGCCGTTTCTTCCTTGCCGCTTGCGTGGCGCGCGCGCAGGGCGGGCATCGCATAGCGTGCCAGCACCATATCCGCGCATTCCACCAGCGCCGCGGAATCCAGTTTGTTTTGATCGTATTCCAGCAAAACGCTGCCCGTGCAGGGCGTCACCTGCACACGGCGCACGCCGGCAATCGTGGCCAGTTCCCCAGCCACGTCCATGCGCGCGTCAAACAGAAAGCCAAGCCCGTCAACCCGCAGGCGAAGCCGCCCCGGCAGGCTGCTGGCGATCTGCCCCTTCATCCAATCCTTGTTTGATTCTCTGCGAAGCATTTTTTCAACCTTCTTTGACTTGCGGAAGCCGCAGAATCAGCCGCTGGTGCGCAAGGCGCTTCGGCTTGCGGGGCGCGAAGACCTGATTGGCTACGGCAAGCAGTGCCTTGTGCCGCCGGAGCGCGATATGCGGGACGACCGCCGTCCGATGCGTCCGGGCGACAATCCGGCGCACGCGCACAAGGCGATTCGCCACCCAGACAAGCGGCAGCAAAACAGCGAAAAGCCGCAGAACCGTCGGCAGCGGAGAGGATACTAATTGCATAAAGGCCGCCCTCGGATGCAGTCAAATTCGACTGTCCGAGGGCGGTTTTTTCAATTATTGCAACAGCCGCTGCGCCATGCTTTCTACGTCTTCCAGCGTCAGGAGCGTGACCGACCCGAACGGCGCGTTGAGCAGCACTTCAACCGCGCGGCGGTAGCGTGTCAGCAAATCCACCAAATCGGGCAAATCGCACGGCTGCTTGTCTTTTTTCGCCTGCATGAGCTGCCCCGCCAAATCGAAAAAGCAGTCACCCAGCAGGTGCAGGACGATGCCCGCCACGCCGCGAATCTCCGTGAACAGTGTGCCGCTCTGGACACCCTGTGCAATCGTTTGTTCCAGCAGCGGGTGGAAGCGGTCTGACAATGCGTCCAAGTACGTCAAAGCCATCGCGCGCCCTTCCGGCGAAGTGGCCATCGGCAGGAGCATCGCCGTGAACGCCGCGTCTTCATCGCGCATCGGCAGACACGCCGACAGCAGCAGATTCAGCCGCGCAAGGTCATCCGGCGCATCCGCCAATTGGGCTTCGGCACGTTCCGCCGATTCCTGCGCGTGCTGGTGACTGAGCAGCGTCATGATTTCTTCCTTGCTGGCGAAATGGTGGTAGATGCCGCCCTTGCTGACGCCCGCCGCACGGACGATTTCCTGCATACTGGCGGCTTCGTAGCCCTTTTGGCAGAAAAGCTGCTCTGCCGCCCGCAGAATCTCCCGTTTCGTTTCGTCACCCTTGCGCATGTGATGCTTCCTCCCGTTACTCCGCGTTTTCGCGGTGCATGGAGCGCTCCGACGAAAAGCCATTCGGATAGCGCCCATGCAGTTTGCTAAGATTTCCCTGCAAAATTTCGCTCAGCGGCACATTCAGCCCCTGCGCCGCCTCCGCTAAGTACCACGCGACGTCGCCAAGCTCCTTTTTCAGCTTCTCCTTATCCAGCGGATGCCCCTGAAAGCGGTGCTTTTTGAGCAAATCAATCGCTTCGCCGCTCTCGCCGCAAAGCCCCATCAGCGCGTTTTCCAGCACATCCTGCGGATTCAGCGCTGGATTAAGCAGGGACATGGCCTCCTGCTGATAATCATCGACATTCATTGCGCCTGCTCCTTCCGCTGCATGAGTTCCAGCCCCATTTTGCCCGTGATTTGCTCCGGCGTCAGCACCATCAGGCACAGGCGGCTGGCAAACTGCGTATATTCCACTTCGGCGGCGGATTCATCCGGATAGAAGCGCTTCGCCAGCGCGATGCACAGGTCATGCTTCTGCTTTTCGTCCGTCACGATGGCGATTCGCCCCTTGACGATGACGCTGCGGTACGCGGTCGTGTACTTCTCCGGAATCACGTCGTCCGCGTCAATCACGCAGAAGGACGCGCGGTTATCGCGGCGGATGCAGTCGATTTTCTGCCCTTCGAGCGCGCCGTGAAAGACAATCACGCCATCCACCAGCGCATAGGACAGCGGCACGCCGTACGGGAAGCCATCGGGGGAAATCAGCGACAAAACACCGCTGGTCGCCCGGCAAAGCACCTGTTCGCATTCTTCTTGGCACAACACCTGTTTGTTCCTGCGCATGGTTATGCCTCTTCCACTGCCTTTTTCAGCGGCGTGAGGTCGATGCCTTCCGCGTCATTGAGCACCTTCAGCAGGCTTTCCAGCATCTGCTGTACGCCGCCGGGCACGTCGCTTTCCACATTCAGCGGCAGCACAGGGTCATGCACGGACAGGCGGAGCAGGAACCAGCCGTTGTCCATGCCGCCGTCAAGGTCGAAGGAAATGCGCACACCCTCGCGGTTATCCGGCGCGATATGCCAGTTCTCCGCCGCGTTCGCATAATCCAGCACGCGCTGAATGACTACCTTGCCCGCGTCGCGGAAGTCATCGGCGGTGATGTTCAGGCGGATTTCGCGGCTCTCGACCGGCTCTTTCAGGTCGGCAATCAGGCTGCCGAGCGTCTTGCCCTCCTGCTTGAGCTTCATGGCGCGGACAATCAGCACCGTGACGAGATACATGCCGTCATCAAGAAAGTGATTCTCGCGCAGGGCGGCGTGTCCGCTCGTTTCAATCGCCAGCGGGCAGGAAATGCCCTCTTTGTTCAAGCGGATGGCTTCGTCGATGACGTTGCGGTAGCCGCGCTTGTAGCGGTAATGCTCGCCGCCCCAGTCGTTGATGAACTTCTTGAGGCCTGAGGACGTCACCGAGTCCGTCACAATCGTTTCGCCGGGCTTTTCGTCCAGCAGAATCGCGGAAATCAGAGCAATCAGGCGGTTGCGGTTGATTTCGCGGCCGTTGGCATCCACCACGGCGGCACGGTCGCAGTCGGTATCGAAAATCACGCCGAGGTCAGCGCCAACGCGCTTCACCGCCGCGGAAATCGACGCCATCGCCGCTTCATTCTCCGGGTTCGGGATATGGTTGGGGAACATGCCGTCCGGCTCCAAGAACTGACTGCCTTCAATCCACGCGCCCAGTTCTTCCATCAACTGCGCATAGAATCCACCTGCGCCGTTGCCCGCGTCCACCACGACGTGCAGCCCCAGCAGCGGCTTGGGCACATCCGTACCCAGTCCGCGGCGAATGCGGTCGGCAAGCTGCTCCTTGTACGTCGGCAGGAACGGCTTCTTGACAATCGTGCCTGCCAGCGGGGTGTCTTCGGGTTCGAGCGTGCTCGCCGTTTTGAGCAGTTCCTCCACCACGTCGCCTTCCACGCCGCCTTCCGCCAAGAAGAACTTCAGGCCATTCTTGTCATACGGGTGATGGCTTGCGGTAATCATAATCGAGCCATCCGGCTGGAAACCGGGCGTGATGATGCACATGTACATTGCCGGGGTCGTGCACATGCCAAAATCCAGCACGGACGCGCCCGCTTTGCTCACACCCTCCGCCGCCGCGTGCAGCAGCGCCGGGCCGGAAATGCGGCTGTCACGCCCAATGGCAATCGTCACCTGCGTCACCGGCTTGCCGACATGCTTCGCCACATAGCGCGCGAACGCCATGCCAAGGCACATGGCCACATGCTCCGTCAGCGGGGCATTCTCGCCCACCGCCACGCCGCGTACGTCCGAGCCGCTCTTGAGCTTCATCCAATCCATCTTCTCTTCCTCCTCTGGCCGTTTATCTACGCATTTTCTGAACCATCTTGTCCACATCTTCCGGCGGAACCGCCTCATACGCGCCGCGCAGCAGGTGATACAGCGGCGACAGGCTCAGGAAATCCTCCTGCACGCGCTTCGTCAGCTGCGGGCTGTGCACATCCACCGAGGCAGTGCTTTCCGGCGAAATGTACACCTCGCGCAGGGCATACCAGCCCTTGAGGTCATCCGGCACACCCGCCGGCACTTCCAGCCGCTTGAAGGAGCTGCCGCCGACGAGCATGTGATGCTCCGTCAGGTGACACTGCTTGATGACGTTCCGCACTCCGTCCGGGTCGGCGACAATCCTCCGCCGCAAGATGTCCATCATCTGCCGATTTTCACCCCATGTGCCGACACCCCAGTTCATACCCGACGGCGCGAGTTCAAACCAGTACATCACGCTGCCCTCGCGCGGTTCGCCCGCATGGCGGAACAGTACCCACAGATGGTCGCGGAAGGGGCTTTTGTCCTTCGTGAAACGAACATCACGCCGCAGCCGCGCCATGCAGCGGTATGGGCGGAGTTCCATCTGCGGGTCAATGGAGAGCATCGCGGGCGCGAGTTCCTGAATGAACGCCTCAAACGGCGCTTTCACGTCCCGCTCATAGCGCGCGCGGTTCTCCTCGAAGTAGTCAATGCTGTTATGGAAGCGAATGTCCAGAAAGAACTGAATCGTCGCCTCCGGAAATCCGATAAACATCATGCAGCCTCCTTGGGAATCTCCCTTCTATTATACCTGCTGAAAAGGGATTTTTCAACCGTTCCGGCAGCGCAAATCGCAAAAAAACAGAGGAATGCCCGCGCATTCCCCTGCTTTTCTATGAATCACTCGAAGCGAATCGTCATCTTGACAGGCGTCTGCCCGGTCAGTTCCGCCGAACGCTCGTCCGGCTGATACAGCCCGCAGTACACGTCGAACACCTTGCCGTCCGCCACGCGCTCGCCCGCATCGTTGACGACGGTGAAGGCATTCTTATCCAGCGGAACAGCAATCTGCCGCTTCTCGCCTGCCTTCAGCGCCACGCGCGCGAAGCCCGCCAGATGCGGATGCAGTGTCTCCCACTTCGTGTCCACGTCCTGCACATACACCTGCACAACCGTCTCGCCGTCGCGGTCGCCCGTGTTCTCGACCGTTGCTGTCACCCAGCCCATTTCGGCATCCACCGCTTCGTTATCCAGCGCGAAGGTGGTGTAGGACAGCCCGTAGCCGAACGGATAGAGCGGCTTGCCCTCGAAGTAACGGTAAGTGCGGTTCTTCATCGAATAATCAGTGAATTCCGGCAGTTCAGACAGATCATGATAGAACGTCACCGGCAGACGGCCGGACGGGTTGACCTCGCCGAAGAGGATTTCCGCCAGCGCCGTGCCGCCCGCCTGACCCGGATACCACGCCATAATCTCCGCATTGCCCTGCGGCACATTCAGCGCAGAGCCTGCCGCGACGACCGTGACCAACGGCTTGCCGGTTTTGACCAGCGCATCAAGCAGCTTCTGCTGGCTTTCGGGCAGATTCAGCGAAATCTTATCGCCGGACGCAAACGCATTGCCCGTGTCGCCCTCTTCGCCCTCCAGCGTCGCATCCAGACCGACGCACGCAATCACAGCATCCGCATTTTCCGCAACCAGTTCGGCTTCCGCCAAGCGGTCGTTCGGCTGACCCAGATTCTGCACGCGGTCTTTGAACAGGTGGCAGCCTTCGCTGAACAGCACGCGGATGCCGTGCTCCTCCGCATAAGCGCGGATGCCTTCGAGGAACGTCACATAGCGGCTGGAACGGCCGTTGTAGTTGCCTTCCAAAGCAGGCACGCTGTCCGCGTTCGGGCCGACGACGGCAATCGTGCGGATTTTGCCCGCGTCCAGCGGCAGCACACCATCGTTGCGCAGCAGCACCATGCACTTTTCCGCTGCTTCCAGCGCCAGCGCGTCATTCTCGTCGGTATCGTTGGCGGTATAGGGGATTTTGTCGTACTCACAGTCGTCCGCGAAGCAGCCCAGCAGATAGCGGGAGGTATACATGCGCTCGCAGGCGGTCGTGATGTCCTCCTCCGTCACCAGGCCCTCCTGATACGCGGTCAACATATGCAGGTAGGTGTTGCCGCAGTTGACGTCGCAGCCGTTTTTGAGCGCCAGCGCCGCCGATTCCGGCGCGGTATCGGTCACATGGTGATGCTCGTGGAAGTCGCGAATCGCCCAGCAGTCGGAGGTTACATGCCCCTCAAACTGCCACTTATTGCGCAGAATGTCCACCAGCAGCGTCTTCGATCCGCAGGCAGGTTCACCGTTGACGCGGTTGTACGCGCCCATGACGCTCTCCACCTTCGCTTCCTTCACCGCCGCCTCGAACGCAGGCAGATACGTCTCGTTCATGTCCTTCGGGTTCGCCACGGCGTCGAAGGAATGGCGGATGGCTTCCGGGCCGGAGTGCACCGCGAAATGCTTGGCACACGCGGCGACCTTGAGGTACTTGCCATTGCCCTGCAAGCCCTTGATGAACCGTACGCCCAGCCGGCTGGTAAGATACGGATCTTCACCATATGTCTCATGACCGCGGCCCCAGCGCGGGTCACGGAAGATGTTGATGTTCGGGCTCCACATGGACAAGCCCTTGTAAATGTCGCGGTCGCCATGCGCAGACTGCCCGTTGTATTTCGCGCGCGCCTCGGTGCTGATGACGCTTGCTACCATTTCGTGGAAGTCCTCGTCGAAAATCGCCGCCAGACCAATCGCCTGCGGGAACACCGTCGCCGTGCCCGCGCGCGCCACGCCGTGCAGGGATTCATTCCACCAGTTATACGCCGGAATGCCCAGCCGCGGAATGGCAGGCGAGTCAAAACGGAGCTGGGAGGCCTTCTCCTCCAGCGTCATCTGCGCAACCAGCTCGTGTGCCAGTCGGCGTGCTTCATCACGATTCATCATCGGAACGTTTCTCCTTTCCTTTTCCAAGGGATTCTCATGTACATTTCCACCAAAAAGCAAAAATTCCTGCTGATTTCGCACAAAAATTTTCACGAAATCCGACCTTTTTCTGCAAAACGCTATGGCGCAACCTCGAATTCTTTGCTATAATAGAACGTGAGAGTGATTTCTGCTGTGAGGTGAGAGAGTTGAAGCCGGTCATTCGCGCCATTGCGTTTGATTTGGATGATACGCTGCTGCGGGACGACCGCACGATTTCGGACGAAACAGTATCCGTTCTGCGCCGCGCAAGTGAAGCGGGCATCTTCATCCTGCCCGCCAGCGGACGCACCTATTGCAGCATGGCGGGGTTTGCAAAACGCATCGGGTGCGCGAGCCGGGTCATCTGCGCCAACGGAGCGGTCATCGCCCAGCCGGACGGAACGACGCTGCATGAACTGACGATTCCCGCGGACATCGCACGGCAGGTCGCCCGGTTCGCCAAGGAGCGCGGATGCTACTGCCAGACGTACGCGGGCGATTGCTTCTACTATAATCAGCAGGGGGATTATGCCCGCGCATATGCGGAAAGCTCGTCCCTGCGCGGCGTGTATGTCGGCGATTTGGAGCAGCATCTATCTGCGCCGACGACGAAGCTGCTGATGATGGCGCCGCCGGAGCAGGTTGTGCAGATGCTGGCGGAGGCACAGGCGCAGTTCGGCGAATCCGTCGCGCTGACCTGCTCGAAGCCGTACTTTCTGGAGGTCAATCCCCCGCTGGCGACGAAAGGACACGCATTGTCCGTCTGCGCAGAGGAAATGGGCTTCCCGCTTTCGCAGTGCATGGCGTTCGGCGACAGCCTGAACGACGTGTCGATGCTGCGCGCCGCCGGATACGGCGTGTGCATGGGCAACGGGCGCGAGGATGTGAAGCGCATGGGCTTTGCCGTCTGCGGGACGAATCAGGAGGACGGCGTGGCGCGGTATATCCAGCGGATTCTTTTTGACTGATTTTGCATAGTATTTAGGAGGTTTCCTATGGTACAGGCAGCCGACTTTGCCAAGACGCTTCAATTGACGGTGCTGTCCCCTTCCACGCAGACGGAATGGGATATCCGCACCACCGACCTGAACCGTCCGGGTATGCAGTTCTGCGGCTTCTATGAATATTTCCCATTTGAGCGTCCACAGGTCATCGGCAAGGTCGAAATGACGTATTTGGAGAACCTTGAACCGGAAGTACGCCGTCAAATGCTCAAAAAGTACTTCTCCTTCGACATTCCCTGCGTCATCATCTGCCGCGGGATGCATCCGCCGGAAGAGCTGCTGGAAGCCGCCGCCGCGCGCAATATCGCCGTCTATCAGACCGGAATGGTGACGACGAAGTTCTTCTTCACCGCCATCAACTACCTGAACCGCTGCCTCGCCCCGCGCGTAACGCGCCACGGCGTTTTGGTGTCGGTGTACGGCATGGGCGTGCTGATTACGGGCGACAGCGGCGTGGGCAAGAGCGAAGCCGCACTGGAGCTGATTCGCCGCGGGCATCAGCTGGTGGCGGACGACGTGGTGGACATCTGCCGCGTATCGGACAACCGTCTGACTGGCGAGTGCCCGGAGATGGTGCGCCACTTCATGGAGATCCGCGGCATCGGCATCATCGACATCCGCGCGATGTACGGCATCGGCGCCGTCGCGCAGAGCAAGTCCATTGACCTTGTGATTCACATGGAGAAGTGGGTCGAGGGCAAGGAGTACGACCGGCTTGGGCTGAATGACGAGTACATCACGATTCTCGGCGTGAAAGTACCCAGCCAGACCATGCCGGTGCGGCCGGGGCGCAACCTCGCCATCATCATCGAGGTGGCGGCGCGCAACTTGTCCATGAAGAAGCTCGGTTTCAGCGCCGCACGGGAGCTTGACCGCCGCATGAACGAAATGATCATGAAGCGTTCCAATCCCGACGCGCAGAATCAGGGCTAACGTATTTTCACAATTACAATATACAGGAGGCTTTTTCCCATGATTTATGTTGGTATTGACGTTGGCGGCACGGGCATTCAGGTCGGTCTGGTGGACGAAAGCGGCAAGATTCTGTGCAAGGGCGGCATCGTCACCCGCACGGATATTCCCTTCGACATGCAGGTGAAAGCAATGGCGGACTGCGTGCTGGACACCATCGACAAGGGCGGCTACACGCTGGGTGACGTGAAGGCCATCGGCGCGGGCGTTCCCGGCGTAACCGACCCCCGCACGGGCAATATTGCGTTCTGCACCAACCTCGGCTGGGTGGACGTGCCGTTTGTGCAGGAGTTCAACAAGCACATTGCCAAGCCCGTTTTCGTCGGCAATGACGCGACGGTCGCAGGGCTGGCAGAGAGCGTTGCGGGCGTGAGCGCTGGTTCGGACAGCAGCGTGTTCATCACCCTCGGCACAGGCGTCGGCGGCGGCATCGTTTTTAATGGCAAGGTCTGGAACGGCTTCCACGGCGTCGGCAGCGAAATCGGTCACATGATTCTCGAACTTGACGGCGAGCCGTGCACCTGCGGCAACTACGGCTGCGTCGAGCGCTACTGCTCCGCGACCGCCATCATCCGCATGGCGCGCGAGCTCTGCGCAGTGCACCCGGAAAGTGAAATCGTGAAGGTGTGCGAAGGCGACCTGAACCGCGTGAACGCGAAGGTTGTTTTCGACGCGGCGAAGAACGGCGACGAAATCGCGCTCAAGGTGTTCCACCGCTATGTGAAGTATCTGGGTCAGCTGGTTGCCAGCCTGGTTAACTGCATCGACCCGGAGGTTATCGTGCTGGGCGGCGGCGTGAGCAAGGCAGGCGACTTCCTGCTGGACGCTGTTCGTGCGGAAACGCGTCGCTATGTGCTGTACAAGACGCTCCCATCGGCGCGCATTGAGCTGGCGAAGCTCGGCCCGGATGCGGGCATCATCGGCGCAGCGATGCTGGGCAAGTAATTCATCCCCCCAAATAAATTTATCCCCGGAAGCATGACGCTTCCGGGGATGTTTTGTGTCCTTATACTATTTCCAAATTCACCTGCGCCATCTGCTTGCGCCTTTT
>ENA-ORRL01002212-ORRL01002212.1-human-gut-metagenome-genome-assembly--contig:-NODE-2212-length-12089-cov-3.680572_pt1 | contig 12089 bp, 11 predicted proteins | sample MGYA00242175_ERZ509134 | MGnify/ENA primary metagenome ERZ509134 (study PRJEB26280, sample SAMEA2338660) | human gut metagenome | biome: human gut; feature: human-associated habitat; material: faeces... | reverse complement strand
GAAGCACTACTGCCACTATCCCATCGCCGGCTATCCCTCCGACGTGGCGCACATCGTCAGCGACGAGGGCTTCGGCAAAAACGACTACATCGAGACCACCCACTCCCTTGTCGTCGTGACCGCGCCCGGCCCGGGCAGCGGCAAAATGGCGACCTGTCTGAGCCAGCTCTATCACGAGCACAAGCACGGCGTCGCCGCGGGCTACGCCAAGTTTGAGACCTTCCCCATCTGGAACCTGCCGCTCAAGCACCCTGTCAACCTCGCCTACGAGGCGGCGACCGCCGACCTCAACGATGTGAACATGATCGACCCGTTCCACCTCGAGGCCTACGGCAAAACGACCGTCAACTACAACCGCGACGTGGAGATCTTCCCCGTGCTGCGCGCGATGTTTGAGAAGATCCAGGGCAAGTGCCCCTATCAGTCTCCCACCGACATGGGCGTGAACATGGCGGGCAACTGCATCATCGACGACGAGGTCTGCCGCGAGGCGTCCCGTCTGGAGATCCTGCGCCGCTACTACACCGCGCAGGTCTCCTTCGTGCGCGGTGAGGCCGACGAATGTCAGCTGCGCAAGCTGGAGCTTGTGATGCAGCAAGCCGGCGTCACGCCGGATATCTGCCCCGCCGTCGCCGCTTCGCTGCAAAAGGCCGAGGAGACCGGCAAGCCCGCCGGCGCGATGGTCCTGCCCGACGGCCGCGTGGTCACCGGCAAGACGAGCTCGCTGCTGGGAGCCTCCGCCTCCCTGCTGCTCAACGCGCTCAAGGCGCAGGGAGGTGTGAGCGACAAGCTCGACCTTATTTCCGCGCAGGTCATCGAGCCGATCTCAAAGCTCAAGATTGAAAGCCTCGGGCACCACAACCCGCGCCTGCACTCGGACGAGGTGCTTATCGCGCTGTGCATCTCGGCGCTGACGAACCCCATCGCCCAGCTCGCGCAGGAGCAGCTCGGCAGTCTGCGCGGCTGCGACGCGCACTTCTCCGTCATCATCTCGGAGGAGGACATCAAGCTCTACAAGCGGCTCGGCATCCATGTGACCTGCGAGCCGAGGTACGAGGTCAAAAAACTGTACCATAAGTAACGCTGCGAAAAGGGGGAGCATATCCCTCTTTTCGTCACTCCAAAACCGAATCGACAAGGAGCCAATATCCATGACCATTATCGAACAGCTCGCACGCGAGCTGAACCGCCCCGCCGAGCACATTGAAAATGTCGTCAGACTGCTCGACGAGGGCAACACCATTCCGTTCATCGCCCGCTACCGCAAGGAGCTGCACGGCTCGATGGACGACACCGCCCTGCGCACACTTGAGGAGCGTCTTGCCTATCTGCGCAATCTCACCGAACGCAAGGAGAGCGTTAAGGCGAGCATCGCCGAGCAGGAGAAGCTGACCGACGAGCTTGCCGCCGCCATCGCCGCGGCGCAGACGCTCGCCGAGGTCGAGGACCTTTACCGTCCCTACAAGCCCAAGCGCCGTACCCGCGCGACCGTCGCCAAGGAAAAGGGGCTTGAGCCGCTCGCGGCGCTGCTCTTCGCGCAGGAGCGCGATTGCCCCCGACCGGAGAATGCGGCGGCAGCCTATATCGACGCGGAAAAGGGCGTGGAGACGCTTGCCAACGCCCTGCAGGGCGCAAACGATATTATCGCCGAGTGGATCAGCGATGATGCCGCCGTCCGCCGGTCGCTGCGCGAGCTGCTGGAAAAGCGCGGGAGGCTCCGCTCCCTCGCCGCGACGGAGGAGGACAGCGTCTACCGCCTGTACTACGATTTCGAGCAGCCGCTCAGCCGTCTCCAGGGGCACCAGATCCTCGCCATCAACCGCGGCGAGAAGGAGAAAATGCTCAGCGCGACCGTCCTGCTTGACCGCGAGCTGGCGCTGCCGCTGCTGCGCCGCGCGGTCGTGAAGCCAGGCTCCGCCGCGATGGAGTTCGTTAAGGCCGCCGCCGAGGACGCTTACGACCGCCTGATCTACCCCTCGCTTGAGCGCGAGATGCGCGCGGCGCTGACGGACAAGGCCAGTGAGGGCGCGATCAAAATGTTCGCTCTCAACCTCAAGCCGCTTTTGATGCAGCCGCCGGTCAAGGGCCATGTGACGATGGGCCTCGACCCCGGCTATGCCCACGGCTGCAAGGTCGCGGTCATTGACGCGACCGGCAAGGTGCTCGACACCACGGTGGTCTACCCCACCTACGGCGAACGGCAGAAGAATGAAGCCATCACGAAGCTCGCGCAGCTCGTCAAAAAGCACGGCGTGGAGCACATCGCCATCGGCAACGGCACGGCGAGCCGCGAGACCGAGCAGATGACCGTCGAGCTCATTCACAAGGTCGGCGGAGGTCTCAGCTACATGATCGTGAGCGAGGCGGGCGCGTCGGTCTACTCCGCAAGCAAGCTCGCCGCGGAGGAATTTCCGCAGTTCGACGTCAACCTCCGCTCCGCTGTGTCCATCGCCAGAAGATTGCAGGACCCGCTGGCGGAGCTGGTGAAGATCGACCCCAAGGCCATCGGCGTGGGGCAGTATCAGCACGATATGCCGCAAAAGGAGCTGGATGCGAGCCTGAACGCCGTGGTCGAGGACTGCGTCAATGCCGTCGGCGTGGACCTCAACACCGCCTCCCCCTCGCTGCTCACGCGCGTGGCGGGGCTCAACGGGACCATCGCCAAGAACATCGTCGCCTTCCGCGAGGAGAACGGCGTGTTCACCACGCGCCGTCAGCTTCTGAAGGTCGCCAAGCTCGGGCCCAAGGCCTTCGAGCAATGCGCGGGCTTTCTGCGCGTGCCGGAGAGCAAAAACGTACTCGACAACACCGGCGTCCACCCCGAAAGCTACGATGCCGCCAAGGGACTGCTCGAGCTGCTGGGCGCGACGCCGAAGGACGCGCGCGACCTGCCCGCAAGGCTCAATGCCTACGGCGCGGAAAAGGCCGCCGTGGCGCTCGGCGTCGGTGTGCCGACGCTGCGCGATATTGCAAAAGAGCTTTCAAAGCCGGGGCGCGACCCGCGCGACGAGCTGCCCGCGCCCATTCTGCGCACGGATGTGCTGGACATCAAGGACTTAAAGCCCGGCATGGTGCTCACCGGCACGGTGCGCAACGTCATCGACTTCGGCGTGTTCGTGGATATCGGCGTGCATCAGGACGGTCTGGTCCACATTTCGCAGGTGTGCAATAAGTTTATCAAGCATCCGAGCGAGGCCGTCGCCGTCGGCGACGTGGTGAAGGTCGTGGTGCTCGACGTGGACGAAAAGAAGCACCGTATTTCTCTCTCCATGAAGCAGGTCCCCGAAGAATAAAGGAAGCGCGCGGTACGGCCGCGCGCTTCCTTTATTCCTGCTCCAGCTCGTCCTTTCCGATCGCCATGTCCTTCCACTGCTCGGGCAGGGCGTGGGAGATGAGCGGAAAGACATTCTCCGTGTCCGCCGTCGGCTGGATGTTGTAGGTGCCGTACTTGTTCACCAGGTCGGCGCAGCTCTCCGGCTGACCGAACACCGGGTCGGCAAACGGCGCATCGGGAAAGGGATAGTGCGTGCGCTCCTTCTTTTCCTTGCTCATAAAAAAGATCACCTCCGGGCTATCTTGCCCGCAGGTGATCCCTTTTATGTTTTATCCGTGCAGCGTCGGCGGGTACACGCCCGCGTCGTGCAGCGCCCTGAGCGCCGCGGCGACCGCGTCCTTATCCTCGTGATAGGTCATGCCGAACCATTTCGCGTCGGAGTGCAGCACACTGACGCGCAGCTCGCCCTTTTCGATCAGCTCGCCGACCATGCTCGGCAGCAGACATTCCTTCTTGAGCTCGCCCGTGGGGAGCGCGCGGAGAAAGGCGTTGAAATACTCCTCCAGCTTTGTGAAGATCCACGGCGTGAAGCCCCAGAAATTCATGGACACCGGCGTATCAGGCGCGTAGACGTCGCCCTCCGGGTTTTTGTCCACGTCGCGGATGGTACCGTCGGGAAATACTGTGAGCTTGAAGGTCTCCACAACGCGGTCGAGCTTCCCGTCCGTCACATGGCACACGCCGCGCGTCACGCTGCCGTGTTCGCTGACGGTCTTATCCAGGCGGTAGCCGACCATGGTCGCCTCGCCCTCGGCCTCGAGCCTCCCAAGCTCTTCATAGATTACGCGGAAGGCGTCCACACCATAGTAATCGTCGGCGTTGATGACGATAAACGGCTCGCCGACGCAGCTCCGCGCACAGAGCACGGCGTGCCCCGTGCCGAAGGGCTTGGTGCGCTCCGTCGGAATGGAATAGAATGCCGGCACGCTGGAAAAGTCCTGATAGGCATAGCAGACCTCGACCGGCGATCTGTCCGCCGCCGTCATGCCGGCGACGCGCCTGCCGCAGAGCGTCTCCACCAGCTCACGCATTTCGGGCTTGATGATGAACACCACCTTGGTAAAGCCCGCGCGGATCGCGTCGTAGATGGAGTATTCCATCAAAATTTCGCCGTCGGGACCGATGCCGTCTACCTGCTTGCTGCCGCCGTAGCGCGAGCCCATGCCCGCCGCCATAATGACCAGTGCCGCTTTCATCGCCGTTCCTCCTCGTGCGTTGAGATTTTCTTTATCATAGCCCATTTGTCCTCGGTTTTCAACTTTTTTCCGTCGAAGCCTTGTTTTTTGGCGGCAAACTGCTATACTGTTTGCGTGAATAAATTTTTTTGAGGTACAGAGCGATGGAAACCTTTCTTCACGCCGTTGCATCCGTCACCATTATCCTGCTGCTGACGGCGACCGGCTACTTCTGCGCGGTCAAGGGATGGATGACCGCGCAGGTCAAGACCTTCATCAGCCGCTATCTGATGACCGTCGGCATTCCCGTCATGCTGATCTACGGGATGCAGAACAATCTCACGCGCGCGGACGTGCTCGCCGCGCCGCGTCTGCTGCTCATCCCGCTGCTCGTCATCCCGAGTTGCGTTGTGATGAGCCTGCTGGCGGGCCGCCTGATGAAGCTGCCGCACCGTCAGCTCGGCGTTTTTGTGATGATGTCCGCCATGGGCAACACCATCTTTATCGGCCTTGCCATGTGCATAGAGCTGTTCGGCGACATTGCAACGCCGTATGTCATGCTCTTCTATCTTGTCAGCAGCTGCTTTACGCAGCTCATCGGCATCCCGCTGGTGCGCTGGTCGGGCGAAGCGGGCGGCTTTTCCATGCAGATGGTGTGGAAATTCCTGCGCGCGCCGACGGTCATTTCCGTCTTTCTCAGTCTCCTGCTGGTCGGACTGGACATCCATCTCCCGAGCCTTGTGATGAGCTACGCGAAATACATCAACAACACCGTCACGCCTCTGGCGCTGCTGCTGACGGGCTGCATCATCCACGAGATCGGGCTGCGCAGCCTGCGCCTGACACCCACGCTCGGCGTGATGATGGTCTTCCGCTTTGTCATCTCACCGGCGCTGGGCGCTGCCCTCTGCGCGCTGCTCGGTATCGGCGGTCTGGTGCGCAGCGTATATGTCGTGGAGTTGGCCATGCCGGTCGTGACGCAGACGGTCGTCGCCGCGGCGGAATACGGCGCGGATGAACAGCTGGCCGCGCAGGGCGCGGCGATCTCCACCCTCGCCTGCTTTGTGGTGACGCCGGTGCTGATGCTGCTGCTTTGAGCCCTGCACATAGTGAGAAAACGAGAGCCGGAAACCGCAGCTTCGCGGTTTTTGGCTCCCTCTTTTTTCAATTCTCCGCCTTCTCCGTCGATTTTTCCGACGCGCGCTCGGGCAGCGCGATGAGCACCGCCATCACCAGAATGGCAGCAAAGCCGAGAAGATCCTGCCACGCGAAGCTCGTGTGCAGCCAGAGCGCCGCACACAGCGCCGCGCTGACCGGCTCGGTGCAGGCGAGCAGACTTGCGCGCACGCCGCCGACGTCGCTCACGCCCTGCAGATAAAGCGTGAATGCAAGCGCCGTGCCGACAACGGAGATCTCCAGCGTGCCGAGCGCCACCGCGGCGTTGAGCGCGACCGGAATCCGCCACGCCTGCGTGAGCACGAGCAGCACCACGCCGCCGATGAACATCCCGCAGCCCGTGCAGACACTCACGGGATAGCGCCGAAGCAGATCGCCCGGCAGGAGCGTATAGAGCATCAGCGCCACCGCCGCGCACAGGCCCCAGAAGAGCGCCTGCGGCGAGAGCGCGAGCGCGGTCAAGCTGCCGTGGGTCGCAAGCAAAAAAGCGCCGAGGAGCGCGAGCACGAGCGCGACGCCCTCGCGCCGCGTCGGCAGGCGGCGCGCACGCAGGCACACCCAAAGCAAAATGAGCGCCTGTCCCATATACTGCAGCACCGTGGCGGTCGCGCTGTTGGAGTAGCGGATGGCAGCGAGGTAGGTATATTGGCAGGTCATCAGTCCGCCGACGGAGAAGAGCACGAGCCGCAGCGCGTCGCGCCGGTCCGACCAGATGGTCCGAAGCTGCGGGCGGTGCCTTACGAGCGCACCGCCGAGCAGCACCACGCCGGCCAGAAACATCCGCACCACGGTCAGCCATCCGCTGTCCACGCCCTGACAGGTGAAGAGATACTGTCCCACCGTGCCGGACGCGCCCCAGCACACGCCGCCGAGCGCCGCGCACAAAAAGCCGCGCAGCGTCCTCTTTTTTTCGCCCATACACGCCCTCCCGCGATCATTTTTGCCCATTGTAGCAGACCGCGCGCCGCTTTTCAAGCGCTGTGCGCGTCTTTGCACATATTCGCTCCCCGCGTTGCATAGATTGAAGCAACTCGAATAGGGAGTGTTTCATTCATGAAGGGTAATATTGAAGAGCGGGCCTGCGATCTGGCAGTTTACATCATAGAAAACCGCACCACGGTGCGCGCCGCAGCCAAGAAGTTCGGTGTCAGTAAATCGACCGTCCACAAGGACATTCAGGACCGGCTTCCGCAGATCAACCACAGCCTCTACCTTCAGGTCAAGGAGATCCTTGAGATCAACAAAGCCCAGCGGCACATTCGCGGCGGCATCGCCACGAGAAAAAAATATAAGGGAGCTTGAAACTTTTTTCTCTGAATTTCGTCAAATAAAAGCAGAAACCGATCAAACACCGCACGGCCGGCCGGCCTTTTTCCTCCGCCGGCCGCGCAAGCTCTTTTTCCCTCTTGTAGTTTGTTGACATAATGAGTATAATGGCAGTATTCCCCTGTTTTCGACAATAACGGAAAGGACCGTATCCCGCCATGCAGAAAAAAAATCCCGCGAAGCGCCGCCCCGAGCGCCTTGTGGTCACACTGTTATCCCTGCTCTTTTTATCGACCGCCGTGTTTGCGACGGTCAAATATGTCTTTCGCGCGCCCGAGCTTGACACGGACAAGCCCGTTGTAACGCCGGATGGCACGGCAAGCACGGACGTCGACCGGACCGGCACGGACGAGCCCGACGCTCCGGGCCGCACACGCCGCGAATACTGCTACAACATTCTCGTCTCCGGGCTTGACGACGACAACGGCGGCAGCGACACGAACATCCTCGTCCGCTTCGACGTGCCGAACAAGCGCATCGACCTTGTGAGTCTCCCGCGCGATACGCTGCTGCACAATGAATACCGCAACAACAAGCTCAACTTCGCCTACGCCAAGGGCGGCACGGAGCTGCTGATGAGTCAGATCGAAAACCTGCTCGGCGTGCCGGTTGATTTTTATGTCACGGTCAACCTCAAGGGCTTCATCGCGCTGGTCGATCAGATCGACGGCGTGGACTTTGACATCCCCATCAACATGGATTACGACGACCCCTATCAGGACCTGCACATTCACTTCACCAAAGGCCCGCGCCATCTCAACGGGCAAGAGGCGATGGAGGTCGTCCGCTTCCGCCACAACAACGACGGCACCGGCTACGGCACGGAGGACATCGGCCGCATCGGCACCCAGCAGGCCTTCCTCAAGGCGGTCGCCAAGCAGCTGCTGCAGATCGGCAACGTCAAGAACATCCCCGCGCTGGTGGATATTTTCTACACCTACGTCAAGACCGACCTCACGACCGGCAACCTCGTCTGGCTCGGCAACGAGGCGCTGAATATCGGCACCGAAAACATCCACTTTGCCACCCTCCCCGGCGACGGCTCCGGCTATTACAACAAGCAGTCGGTCTATGTGCTCGACGCGCAGGCCACCTGCGACCTGGTCAACGAGGCCCTCAATCCCTACAATGAGGCGCTCACGCTGGAGGACATGGATATCCTCGTCCCCTGACGAGATAAGGAGTAAGCACCATGAAAAAACGGCTTTTGCTTTTCCTCTGCATCTTTACCCTGCTGCTCTCCACCGCCGCGCAGGCGGAGGACGTGACAGCGGGCGTCCCCGCGCCCGCTCCTTCGGCGGAGAAGGCGGACACGCTCTCCCCCTTTGCGCGCACGCGAAGCTATGACGGGCGCTTCACGGATGTGGACGCCTCGGCGTGGTATCACGACGCCGTCGCTGCGCTGTACGAATACGGTCTGACCGAGGGCGTGAGCAGCAGCGCTTACGCGCCGGAGGGGAGCGTCACCATTGCCGAGCTGGTGACCTTTGCCGCGCGGCTGCACGCGCTTGAGCGCGGTGCGGCGATCCCCGCGGCAGCAGCCGGCGAGGCTTGGTACCAGCCCTATGTGCGCTATCTCAAGGCTGAGAAATGCCTCGGCGACGAGCTTGACGGCCACTATCTGGAGGCCGCGACACGCGCGCAGACGGCAGGTGTGCTGGCCCCCGCGCTCAGCGCGGAGTGCTACGACGAGCGCAACGCCGAGACCGTGACCGTCGGCTATGCCTCGCACCGCCGCATCACCGATGTGGACGATTACACGCCCTATCAGAGCGATATTCTCCGGCTCTACAAATGGGGCATCGTGGGCGGCGTGGACGAGGACGGCTCCTTCCATCCGAATGATACGCTCAAGCGCAGCGAGCTCGCGGCGCTGGTCGTGCGCATGGTCGAGCCGTCCGCGCGCCTGACGCTCTCGTGGCAAAGTCTTTCCTATCGCTCCGCCGCGGGCACAGCCTGGGGCGACCTGATCGCGGCGCCTGCCGAGGTCTCCACCGCGCCGGCAGCCGACGACGCCAACGCCATCGACGCGCTGATCCGAAAGATGCTCCACGACTGCGCCGACAGCATCACTCTGCAATACAATCGTACGCTGACCAACGAGGAGGTCACAAAGCTCACCCGCGCCTTTACGGTCGGCGTCAAGCGCCATTGCGAGCAGATGTACAACTCCACCTCCTGCCGCAGCTATTCCTCCGGCAAGGTGCTGCTGACCTTCTCCTCCACAGCCTGCGACAGCGCGCAGCTCAAAAAATACCGTGAGGAAACGCTGGCCCGCGCAATCCTCGTCCACGACGCGCTGTGGGAGAGCGGCTATCTGACGGGCGACATGACACAGTATGAGCTGGCGCGGGCCTACTACGTCTGGCTTTGCAACAACTGCGTCTACGACGAGGGGACCGTCTCCAGCAGCTCCCTGAGTCATCTGGCCTATAGCGCACTGGTGGACGGCGTAGCCGTCTGCGACGGCTACACGGGAGCATACGACCTCCTGCTGCGGCTCGAGGGCATCGAGTGTACCGCGCTTATGAACGCCGACCACATCTGGACCGTCGCGGAGCTCGACGGCAAGCCCTACCACATCGACACGACCTGGGGCGATCAGGGCACGTGCGTGGATATGAGCTTCTTCGGCATGACCGAGGCACAATCCCGTGCCAAGCACGCATGGTAAAGTCGACCGATAAAAAAGCAGCGGCTGCATCGCAGCCGCTGCTTTTTGCCGTGTTGATATGTTTTCAGCGCTGGCCCTTGTCGTAGGGGATGCCCTCCGCCTTGGGAGCGCGGGAACGCTTGGAGGTGAACGCCAGCACGATGAGAGAGATGATATAAGGCATCATGTTGTACACCGGACTGGGAATGTTCATCGCCGTGAGGAAGCCAAAGCCCATGTAGACATTCGAGAGCGCGCGGAACAGACCGAAGAGGAGCGCTGCGAGCGCAATGCGCTGGGGCTTCCACTGTCCGAAGATCATGACCGCGAGGGACAGGAAGCCGAAGCCTGCCACGCCGTACTCAAAGCGCCATTCGGAAACGCCGGCGGTGATGAACACGATGCCGCCGATGCCGCCGAGGAAGCCGGAGATCAGCACGCCCGCCCAGCGCATCTTGTAGACGTTAATGCCCACGCTGTCCGCCGCCTGCGGATGCTCGCCGCACGCCGAAGCGGGTCTTATAGAGCAGGACGTAGGACGCGGCGAGCAGCAGCGCGGTCACGAGCATGAACCAGCTGAACTCGAACGAGCCAAGATTGACGGTGAACGCCTTCTTCGCACCGGCATACTGCACGATGGAGGAAACGTCGTCGGGATTCGCCGCGGTGTTGATGGCCTTGACGATGACCGTCGCGCCCGCGGTGCCGAGCAGATTCAGCGCGGTGCCGACAAGCGTCTGGTCCGCCTTGAAGTTGATGCAGGCCACGGCCAGCAGGCAGGAATAGATCATGCCGACCAGCGCCGAAATAGCCAGAACGCCGAGGATCATCACGATGGCGGGCACATTGGGCGAAATGTAGCGCATCGCCAGCGCGCCGCCGAGGGCGCCCATGATCATGATGCCCTCAAGGCCGAGGTTGATGACGCCGGAGTGCTCCGCGAAGCAGCCGCCGAGGGCGACCAGGATCAGCACGGAAGCGAAGATCAGGGTGTATTGCAGCAGCAGTACCATTACTGATCGCCTCCTTTCCCGGCTTCGGCCCGGGCCTGCGCTTCGGCTGCCCTGGCCTTCAATGCCGCCTTCTCCTCACGCTTGGCCGCGTAGGAATTCATCGCGTGCTTCATGAACAGCACGAAGCCGCAGAGATAGATAATGAGCGCCGAGATCAGATCGGAGATCTGCGCGCAGTACATGGACTTATCCACATACGCGCCGCCCGCCGTGATGTGCTGGATAAAGAACGAGGCGAGCACGGTGCCGATGGGGTTCAATCCGCCGAGGAAGGCCGCGGCGATGCCGTTGAAGCCCATCGCAGGGACGGAGGAGGTGGAGCACTGCCACTGCTCATATCCGGTGAGGTAGAGCATCGCCGCGCCCATGCCGGCGAGCGCGCCGGAGATCATGAGGCTGAGGATGATGTTGCGCTTTTCCGCCATGCCGCAGTATTTGGCGGCATTCTTGTTGTAGCCGGTGGCCTTGAGCTCATAGCCGAACTTCGTCTTTTCCAGCACGACCCACACGAGGATCGCCATCAGCACGGACAGCGGGATCGCGAGACCGACGTACTGGTTGTTGTTGAACAACTTGCCTAAGCCGAGGGAGGGCAGCACCGCATTGGGATTGGTGGTGTTTAGCACCAGAGTGTATGGGCTGGTCTCTTCCTTTACCTTGGTAAGCAGCATATTTGTGAGGTAGAGGGTTATCCAGTTGAGCATTATGCCGGATATGACTTCGTTTACGTTGCGGTATGACTTTAGCACACCGCTTATGCAGCCGAGCAGCGCGCCCGCCAGCATTGCGAATACGAGGCAGGGGAGCCAGCTCCAGCCCAGGCCAAGCGCCGTGTAAAGCGCCAGAGCCACGCCGGCACAGTACTGACCGGCGGCGCCTATGTTGAACAGACCTACTTTATAGGAAAATAGTATTGACAGGGAGCAGAGGAGCAGAGGAGCCGTCTTTACCAGCGTATTGCCCATGTACTTCAGCTGTGCCTGGGGCCTGTTGTAGGTCATGAAGTTCTTTACTATGGTAACTATGGCATTGCCTGCGCCGGTAGGATTAATGAACAGCAGCACAATATAGCCGATAAACAGTCCCAGCACGATGCATACGAGGGACGCTATCAGCGACTGCACACCGTTATTTTTCAGCAGATTCTTTTTCATGCTTTCACCTCGTCTCTCTTTGCGCCTGCCATGTAGAGGCCCAGCTCTTCCTGAGTGGTGGCCTTTGGGTCAAGCTCGCCGACTATCTCGCCCTCATACATTACCAGTATGCGATCCGGAACGTCCATCACTTCATCCAGCTCAAGGGATACCAGAAGTACTGCCTTGCCGGCGTCACGCTGGGCTACAAGCTGTTTGTGAATGTACTCGATCGCGCCTACGTCAAGGCCGCGGGTGGGCTGGACGGCTACCAGCAGG
>ENA-ORRL01002201-ORRL01002201.1-human-gut-metagenome-genome-assembly--contig:-NODE-2201-length-12175-cov-2.718152_pt1 | contig 12175 bp, 8 predicted proteins | sample MGYA00242175_ERZ509134 | MGnify/ENA primary metagenome ERZ509134 (study PRJEB26280, sample SAMEA2338660) | human gut metagenome | biome: human gut; feature: human-associated habitat; material: faeces... | reverse complement strand
CCTTCCAGTTCGATACTGCCATCCAGTCCGGCACAGAAAACCACCAGATCGGCTTTGGCAGCCAGTCGTTTCGCTTCAGAAAAGTCAATATCACTTTGATAAGCATATCCCATCCGGATCTCTGCCGGTGTACTGCGTTGGTTGCAGAACTCCAACCGAATATGTTTGGCATCCCCTTTTTTTGCGGAAATTGCGGTATTGCGAACATCGAATGATTGAGATTGAGAGGCATCCAATGCTAATGTTCCGTCTATCCATAAACGATAGGCACCTTGTGCGTCGACAAAGAATCGGATACTGTCTGTTTTCTCGACATCTACATATCCTTCCCAGCACACCCGATAATCATTTCCCAATTTACTTTCGTTGAAAGGATATCCCCACCATTCATAATTTACCGTGCGGTCGGTGCGGCGGAGAATCAATCCGCTTTCTTCTTTATCGGTTTCTACAGTCCGGTCGGCCGATTGATTAACACTTACAGTTCTTCCTGCCGCTACTGCTTGCTGTTGGATCATTTTATCCGAGAGTGTGGCAGAAGTGTCGGAAGATAGTGCATAATAGCTCGCTTCCAGTCCGGGTTTACCTTCTTTCGTACGAAATTTACTGTTACGGAATAAGCGGGGTTTGAATTGGTTGGATATTCCTTCCGTGTAAAGTACGGTTGCTTCCGGAAACTCCTGACGGATACCTTCTAACGCTGAAACTACATACCAGGGATGAACTTTTGAACTTCCCCCACCACCGTAAACGATGCTGTTTACATTGTATATTCTATCCGAAACGATAGCCGGATTGGCAGTCGGTCCGATCACAGCTATCACTTTGGGGCGGTGGATCGGTAAGGTATTCTGTTCATTCTTTAACAGGATGATTCCTTCACAAGCGGTATTCAGAGCCATCTGATTGGCTTGAGGATTAAAAGTCGGAATATCGGCTGAGGCCTGTCGAAAAATCCCATTGAAATACAGGCACCATAGATGCGGCGCACTTTATCATTGATTACTTCTTCTGTAACCTTTCCTTCTTTAACAAGTGGGAGAAGTTCTTTGCGGGTGAACCAGTCATTGCTGCCCATCTCAAGATCCAAACCGTAGTTTGCGGCATTTTCGGCGGAATAGGTACATGCCCAGTCAGACATTAACATGCCTTTGAAGCCCCAGTCTTTCTTTAAAATATCGATCAGATGTTTGTTTTCAGTGCAATATACTCCGTTCACTAGGTTATAACCCGTCATGACAGCCTTGACACCTGCTTTTTGCACAGCAGCTTTGAAGGGAGGCAGATAGATTTCCTGTAAGGCACGTTCGGATACTTCGGTACTGACGGTGTATCGGTCAAATTCTTGATCGTTGGCTGCGAAATGTTTGATGGTAGCAATGACTCCTCCGTCTTGCACTGCTTTTATAAAGGGGACCACCATCTCGGATGCCAGATAAGGATCTTCACCAAAATATTCAAAATTACGGGCTCCTTTTGAAGCCCGATAGTTGTTAACTCCGGGAGCTAAGAGAAAATGAATACCTCTTGCACGCCATTCCTGAGCATACATTGCTCCTGTTTTCTCTGCCAGATTTTTATTCCAAGAGGCAGCCAGCGAAAGTGCTGATGGAAATGCGGTGGCGCGTCCGAATAATCCCCAGGATGCAACGCCCAGCGGACCGTCGGCCAGTTTGAATGCCGGTATTCCTAATCGTTCGCAGGGGTGCAGATAGAAATCATTGTATCCGGAAAGCAGGTCGATTTTTTCTTCCAGAGTCATTCGTTTGATAAGATCGTCTACTCTTTCTTCAGTGGATAATGTCGTGTTCTGAAATGGGTACTGGCTTTGGGCATGTAGCTTGCAAGGAAAAAGCAGTCCTATACCCAGGCTCATGGTAAGGAAAATGTTTTTCATGTGTTTTTTCTGAATTAAATGTTTATTGAGTGATGTTGCAAAGTTCTAAAAAAGAGGGCTTATTGCAAAATAGAAAGCCCTCTCTTTTAGAATAAAGTGTGTTAAATTAATGTATAGCTTCTATCATTTCATTTCCGTTTCTTACGGGTTGTTTAATCAGTTCCGGCAGATTATAAGTTTTAGTGAACGTGTCATAAAAGTCCGGATCTTTTTGGGGCATCAGGAAGGGTTTCCCCGCTTTTCCGGTTTCCGGATCGAAACTGGCAAAGAAAGGGCGAGCCCATAGTCCGTCCAACCGTTTGCTGCTGAAAACAAACCAGCGTCCGGATGATGACCATGTATGGAAACTCTCCACGTCGTTGCTGTTCACTTCATTTAAAAGCCGTATTTCTCCTGTATCCATTGTCAACAGACAAAGTTCGCTTTCCGGATGCCAGATGGAGAAGTTTCCATAATCCGACAGGGTGAACATCAGGTATTTACCATCGGGAGAAACCCTTGGGAAAGAGACGCTTTTTCCCTGTTCGGAGGCTCTGTACACACACTCCGGCGTACCGAATTTACCGGATTCCGGATCGAATCCTATCCTGCACAGGTCATAACGGATACTGTCCAGTGGCATCTTCTCTTTATAAGCGTTTCCCCGGCAGAAATACAGTGTTTTCCCGTCCGGTGTCCAGTTGGGGAATGTTTCCATATACCGCTCTCCGCATATCAGGGAGTCAGTGAGGAATGTTTTCTTTTCAGTATCATAAACCATCAGGTCGGCAGCCAGGTCGGATACCTCTATGGGTTTCTGTCCCGATGAATGGAAGAACTGCTGTATCTCATTCATTGAGAATGCGATGTATCTTCCTGAAGGATGCCAGGCCGCGTAGGTTCCCCCATTCTTGAATCCCTCCGGTTTGGTGTTTACCTTTTCCACTTTCCCGTTTTTGCATATCAGTGTCCCTCCCGACTTTCCCCGCACATGCACCATCATGGTTTCCGGAGAGTTTTGATTGAACGTATGGCAGTTGATGCACTGTTTGCCGAAATTTCGGTTCTCCGCTATCGGAGTCTCTTCATAGCCTGTCAGGTCTCTCTGGTAAATCCCCATCTCGTTCCATAGTTCATATCCCGGGTACAGCAACCGGTAGACCAGGTACTCATCTATCGGTTCGTTCGATATGGTATCCTTGATATCCGCATAGCGTGTCCATTTCCCTCCCCTCAGCAGGGTGATGCGGATGAATATTTCTTTTCCCGCGGCTTTTTGGAGAAGTTTCTTCCATTTCTTTGTCGGTATAATCACTTCGGGACTCTTGCTTGTGTAGAGGATGTCCGCCGTCTCCCCTGTGCCAATTTCCGTCTGGAAGGCATCCGCGTTCTCCCCGATCCTGAAATTGGGAGGTGCAATATTCAGCGGGAATGTGACTCCCGCATAATCGGGATATATACGGGGAATGCTGTCCGTGCAGGCATCCGGTTTGCCGCATTGGGCGGTGCATGCCTGCAGGCTCCAGCTGAGAACCGTGATAAGAAGGATATAGATTGTTTTCATGTCTTTACATATTAGTTCCTTATGATTTTGTCTCCATACGGACTGATGAAGTTCAGGTAATACCAGTAGGTGTTTCCAAACTCCGCTTTCAGCCTCTGCATTTGCCTGTTTTTATACAGGCTGTAATACCTTTGGAATCTCTTTTCGGTGTTTTCACTGACATTGAATCCTGATTTGGAAAACGTTTCCCCGTCCACTCCCAATTTGTATATATAGAGTGCTTCTTGGTATGCGGGTGGCATTTCCGGATATTTAAAGTGCCTGATGAACTTCAGGTTATCCACAAAGCGTACTACGTTATTGCTCAGCAGTAGGTCACTCATCAGGTATTCAAAAGCCATTCTGTTTGTCGTGTCCTGCTCACACAGATACTGTAATTCCGGTCCTATATTGATGACGTTTGCAAATCGTGCGGGATGTTCCTTATTGTTTTCAAGTGCCATGCGCAGTCCCGGTACACTGCCTGCATGGAGCTGTTTTTCCAATTCTTCGGCATCTTTCCGATAGAAGAGGGACTGTTTCAGGAGATTGATGAACCGTCGTGCCACTTCAGGTCTTTTGTTTACTATGTTGTATCGTGCCAGGTTAAGCAAATGGGGTGCCGTTTCTCCCCATACCACCATTGCTTCGAATTCCCACCGCTGTGCTTCGTTGATGTATCCTAAGTCTTCATATATAAAATGTCCGTACTCACTCTCACGGCTATCGCTGTTCCATGGGAAGTATAGCGCCTTGACTCCCAGTTTTTGTGGGTAATCGAATAGTTGATAAGGCAATTTTCCCGTATGGTACAGAGCCAGGTTGTGAAAGTAGGAGATCAACTGGTTGGTTCTTCCCGAGTTGATATATTTTTCGGTTTGTGTCAGTACATTTTCCCAATTCTTTTCTTTTACACTCTTTTCCGCCATTATCATAATGCGTTCGGGCATATTATATGAATGTATGAATATATAGCAAGCTCCAATGGCATATATGGTTATGAGGGCCGTAGAAATAATTAATTTTTTTTTCTTTCCGGGAACATTTATTCTACGCAGTGTAATGTTTTTCCATATTCCCGATATGAAAAATGCTACGCATCCAAGTATCAGAAGCCCTAAGAATACTCCGATAATCAGAGTCAGTGAATGATCCACAGGCAGCGTATAGATGAAAAGAGATACTGATGGGATCAATGATAATTGCAGTATGTCCGGTTGTCCGGTTATTTTTTTTATGTTGTAATGTGTCAACAGATAGATTCCCGCCAATATACCGGCTAATATAGCACTTCCTAATGCGGGTATGTAAAAGAATTGAATAATGAAATCAGTCAGATAACCAAGCAGTCCTTCCGTATGAATCTGCTTAAGAAAATATTCTTTAGAGAATAGAAATAAATGATGCTGTTCATGATAGTATATCACATGTGACAGCACCCCTTGGTAACAAAGGAAATAGATGATAAAAAGGAGGGCAAAAAGTAGGTGCGGTAACCGTTTCATAAGTATAGGTGGAAGATAATAAGTGAAATGAGGGCATTCCAAATAGAATGCCCCCATTATCTAAAACACTATTATTAATAACCCGGATTCTGTGTGAGGGCAGGATTCAAGTCTATTTCACTCTGAGGTACAGGGAATAAATAATTGTTGTCCGAGTATCTGCTTCCTGATAAAATAATAGGATCGCCCTGATAAAGGATACACATCTTTCCGCCATCTACTTTCTTGTCGGGATCATTCGGATTGTCTACAATCTTATATTTCAATCCCTCAAATGGAGCATTCAGTACATCCTTTGCGATACCCCAACGACGAATATCCCACATACGTTTTCCTCCTTCCAGGCAGAATTCAACACGCCATTCGTTACGGATACGCTGACGAAGATCATCCTGAGTTGCACAATAAGTTGGCAAACTTGCATTGGTGTTTTGGAGTTCGGGCATACCTACACGACGTCTAACCTGGTTTACTGCGTCAAAAGCCTCCGGATCTAATCCCTGCAGCTCGTTTTTAGCTTCAGCATAAGTCAGAAGTACTTCTGCATAGCGGATGTGAACCCAATCTTTACCCATGTTCCAGCCATCTGACAGAGGATCCAAACTCGGATCTAACCATTTTTGTCCGTAATATCCGGTCTCTGTAGCATCATTATGTTGATTGATACCGGTACTACCGCTTGATGCTAAAGGAGCAACTTTTATTGTTACACCATACATTTCTTCACCGTCATGCAGAATGTCTACTTCCAAACGTGGGTCACGGTTCTTGAACGGATCTGTCGGATCATATATTTTAGATTTGCTGATAGGAGCTCCTTCACTGTCTTCGAATGCGTCTACCAGACTCTGAGTCGGGTTCATACCACCCCAACCTTTTGTCGGGAAACATTCCCAACCCATCAGATAATGGGTCTTATCCGGATAGTTGAACTGAGTAACAAGGATGAACTCATCACATCCGTCAGCTTTTTCCCAAAACAACTCTGCATATTTACCTGTATTATCTTTATCGTACAATTCGTACAGTCCCAGATCCATTACATTTTTAGCTTCTGTAGCCGCAGTGTCCCAGTTTCCATAATAAAGAGCTGCTCTTGCCTTCATAGCCATAGCTGCACCTTTAGTGACGCGTCCGTAATCAGAAGCTCCCCATTCTGTTGGCAAAGCAGCGATAGCTTTGTCAAAATCAGCCATTATTTTTTCATAGACTTCTGCTCTCGGCATGCGTGTTATCCCTTCCATATCTTTCAAATCTAACGGCTTGTCAATGTAAGGAACGTCACCAAACGAGCGTATCAGATTAAAATAGATATATGCTCTGAAGAAATATACCTGTCCCAATGCCTTTGTCTTGTCGGCTTCTGGATAATCAGGAATTTCATCGATTTTAGAAAGGATCAGGTTGCACTGACGAACATTGGCATAATCACTGCTCCAGCCTTGATCTGCAGGGTCATAAATACCTTTTGAAACATTGCCTGCCGCCCATTTGATACCCATTGTGGCGTTATCGGAGTTAATGTCGTTGTCTTGATCCCAAGTAGACAGATAGCCATAGAGATCTGAGACTACTTTGTTTGCGTCATCCGGCGTTTTCCAGAAGCTACCGTCAGAAAGTTCTTCCTGCGGATAGCGATCCAGAAAGTCGCTACAAGAGCTGAACCCTACTACAAGGGCTGTTGCAAATATATATAAGTAATTCTTTTTCATATTTTTGATAGTATTGAGGATTTAGAATGAAACTTTTAAGCCTAATGAAACTTTTTTCACGTTGGTATATGACCATCCACGTGTGCTCGATTCTTCCGGGTCAATATCTTCAAGACCACAGAATGTCAATAAATTCTCACCGGCTACATATACTTTGATTCTGCTGACACCGATTCTGTTCAACCAACTCTTAGGTAGGTTATAGCCTAATGAAACGTTTTTCAAACGAACGTATGAGCCATCTTCCAACCAGAAAGAAGAAGTTACGAAGTTGGTCTGTGAATCTTTTGTAATACGTGGATAGCTTGCGTTGTGGTTTTCCGGTGTCCAACGATCCAAGTGTTTTTTCAGCACTTTACCGCCATTATAAAATGCGTATGAAGATTCGGCTTCACAGTATTTATCAACATCAAATGCACCTTGGAACAAAGCAGAGAAATCAAAGTCTTTCCAGAATAAATTAATGCTCAAACCACCTGTCCAACTTGGGAAGTTTTGTCCGATTACTGTACGGTCGTTGGCAGCATCGATTTTACCGTCACCATTCAAATCGGCATATTTGATATCACCTAATTTTTCTGTACCGGTACGTTTGGGTTCATTAGCCAATTCTTCTTCCGTATTAAAGTAACCAATTGCTTTGTAACCATAGAATGAACCGATAGGATGACCTTCCAGACGCCACAATTTGTTATTGTCAGGATCTTCTCCTTCAGTTCCTTCAAGGTTTGTAATGCGGTTCTTTACATAAGCGAGGTTTAAATTAACTGCATAGCTAAAATCTTTATTGATTCGATTATTGTGGAAAATATTCAAGTCGAAACCTGTATTTTCTACACTACCTGCGTTCTGAACCGGTGCCGACATACCAAGAATACCTTGTACCGGGAGCTTCAATAACATATCATCTGTTTTTTTCTTGTAAACAGAAAGCTCGAATCCGAGTTTGTTATTTAAGAATCCTGCATCTAATCCAATTTCATAGTTGGTTACAGTTGCCCATTGGAGTGCACTGTTTACGTATCTGGCTTCATAAGCAGTTGTATTCAGTGTGTTACCGAACATATAAGATCCATAAGCATAAGTTGCTACAGCGGGATAGATATCGCTCAACTCTTCGTTACCGGTACGTCCCCAACCCAAACGTAACTTCAGATTACTCATCCAATCCAGATTATCTTTAATGAAGTTCTCTTCTGAGATTCTCCATCCGGCAGAAAAAGCAGGGAATACACCCCAACGATTATCTTTCGGGAAACGTGAAGATGCATCTGCACGTAAGTTTGCTTCAAACAAATATCTGTCGGCATAATCATATTGGATACGACCGAAATATGAACGGCGGGCTAGTTCTGTGCCACCATCAGAGTTGGTTTGAGATGATTTGTCCAGTGTATTCAATGATTCGGTCAGTTCATCACTACCACCACCTTTACGTGTTGCTTCTGTGTATTTATAAATCTGCTCCCATTGTTCAAAACCAAACAATGCACCGATCGTGTGCTTTTGGAAAGATTTGTTGTAGTTTACCAATAACTGTGAAGTATACTCATTCCAGATATAATATTTATCATATCCTTCTCTTAGACCGGAATCCGAAATATTGGATCCTGAGCCATAAGAATAATGTTTCTTGAAATAATCGATATTACGAATATCGTTACGTACCGAGAACAAGCCTTTAACACTCAATTCCGGTAAGATATGTACAGTAGCATGCAGGATAGCATTTAACTGCTGGTCCATTTGACGGTAGAAACCGGTTCTTCCCAATTCGGCTACAGGGTTGGCTTTTCCACTGTAGTTAAATGTACCGTCTTCATTGTATACCGGCAACGTCGGGCTATTACGGGTTACCTCACTCATAAGTGTTGCGAAGCCTACGGCACCGTCTTCACGTGTTCCTCTATATCCGGATACATTCAGTCCTGCCGAGAACCATTTGCTAATTTCTGATTCAACATTGATACGACCTGTAAAACGATTGTAGTCATTTTCGTTTGTCAAACCACCCTGATAGAGGTAACCGACAGATGCACTGTAGTTTGTCTTTTCAGATCCACCATTGATTGAGAAATTATGTTGCTGTTCAAAAGCAAAATTTTTGAATGTTTCCTTATACCAATCCGTATTGGGGTGTCCTATTGGGTCACTTCCATTCCGGAAGAGTTCAATATCTTCATCACTATAAGGCAGACTGGCATTGGGATTTTCATTTTTCACAGCTTCGTTGTATAACATAGCATAATCTGCAGCACCAAGGAAGTTGAGTTTAGCGGTTGGAGTTGCCCATGCTACGCTACCTGAATATGAAACCTTGGCATCCTGTCCTTTTTTACCTTTTTTCGTTGTGATAAGGATTACACCATTAGCGGCTTGTACACCATAGATAGCGGCAGAAGCAGCATCCTTCAATACTGTCAGGCTTTCAATGTCTTGAGGGTCAATTGTATTCATACTACCCGGAACTCCATCAACAATAACCAATGGATTAGCAGCATTCACCGAGTTCTTACCACGTACGGTGATCGTACCGGTCTGTAATCCGGGAGCACCGGAAGATTGGATAGCCGTTACACCGGGCATTGTTCCGGCCATTGCAGCAGAAACACTCGATACGGAACGAGATTCCAACGCTTCTGCATTAATAGATGATACAGAACCTGTTAAGTTAGCCTTTTTCTGTACACCATAACCTACCACCACTACTTCATCCAAAGTTTTGGTGTCTTCTTTCATGGTTATGTTGTAAGAACTTACTCCCGCTTTCAAAGAAACGATTTCAGGCACATAGCCGATATAGGTAACTTGCAATTCGTTACCTCCTACAGTTAAACTGAATTTTCCATCGATATCAGTAATCGTACCATTGGTTGGATTACCTTTTTCTACTACCGATGCACCAATAACCGGTTCGCCGGTAGTATCTTTGATGATTCCGGAAACTTTTCTCTGCTTTTGCTGTTGTGTTACCTGTACATTATTAGTTGTAACAGCAGCTGTAGATACTACGATCTGATTGTCTACAATCTTGTAGGTATATCCCGAGTTTTTGAAAACTTCGTTCAATACGGTTTCGATCGGAGCGTCGGATACGTTGATGGATACTTTCTTGTTCAGTTTTACCTGATTGTCATTGTAGAAGAAAGTGTAATCGCTTTGTTTTTCAAGTTCACGAAGTACATTTTCAATGGATACATTGGTCTTTGTCATTGAAATTTTTAGTACTTGAGCGAAGGCACTCACAGGTACCATAGCCACCAGGCTAACTGCTAAAGCAAAAGCCAGATGCTTTTTCATTCTTTGCGGACTAAACCACCGCATGTTGCATTTTCTCATAAATACGATTAATTATTAGATTGTAATTTAGATTGATAAAGTAAGCACAGGATACTTCTGAAGTATCACTGTACCAGGTTAACTTAGCTTACTGTTTTTCTCTCATTCTTTTCTTTCTTATTTAGGTTTAAAATTGATGTTTGGTATAAGTTCTAAACGAACTTGGTATAAATTTTATTTCTTGTCTGTTTTCCTAAGTTCCGTATGAACTTAGCTTTCTATTTTATTCATTACTTTCAAAAATATCGTGTTCTACTTAAGTTCTTCGAGAACATAGTAGTCATTACTTATTAATTTATAATTTAATGGCGCACTATGCGACATTATATTTAATATCAGATCCAAAGGTTCATTCCGCAACGTAAATGTAAAGCGATAATGATCAGCAGTTTTCTGCGGGCAATCGATCTTTTGTCCGTACCATTTCTCTAACCGAGGCAAGATCATGGCTAATGTTTCATTTTTAAAGCTCAACCGTCCTCCAATACGCCAAGCAGAATAAGAATTGGCATCTACGCGATCTATACGTATATCACCATTTACCTGGCACGTTAGTTTTTCGTTCGGTTGAAGGATATATTCTCCTTTTATTTGCTCTTTGTGATCCTTAGGTTCTACCTTAACCTTTCCGTTAAGTAACACTGTTTCTACACTTTCATCGCCATCGAAACTAAAGACTTCAAATGCTGTTCCTAAAGCTGTAACATCCATATTCTTTGTTTTCACAACAAAAGGATGTACCTTATCCGGATGAACACTAAAAAAAGCTTGTCCGGAAAGAGTTACTTCCCGCTTGTTTCCGGAAAACTCTTTAGGATATGTCAAGCGACTCCCTGCGTTCAGCATCACAAGCGTACCATCTGCTAATCTTACCGAATCCATTGACTGGCGTCCGGAGTTCAGTACATACCAAACCTCCGGCTCTGCTTTTCTGGATAATAACATTAAAGATAGTGTTCCGCAAATCAGCAATAAAGCTATAGATGCCACCCAGCCATACCGATGTAAGCTTTGCCTAAAACGTCCGGTTTTTCCTTTCTTTATTTGGTGCATGACGTTTGTCAGCATTCGTTCTTCCTTATCGACATCGGTATACATATCAGAAGCTTGTTCCCATTGACTATAAATTGCTTGATTCACAAATTTATAGTTGTTTAGTTTCTCTCGCTCTTCTGGCGATAGGCTATCGGTCAGTAGCTTCTTTATTATATCCTTATTTCCTGTTGTCGCTTGTTTCATCTTTATTACCTTCTTATTACCTATCTATTTATAAATACACGCAACTCCATAACATCCCCCAAAGAAAATTTAAATTCTTTAAAATAAAAGGGAAGTTATTAAATAATCTCCTCTATACCTTATTATTATAGAGAAAGAAATATAAAAAATAAATAGATGTTCTTACGTAAAAATTTTAAGGCTTCATTAATATGACGCTCTACTGTTTTTTCACTGATAGATAATCGAATAGCTATTTCTTTATAACTGAGATGTTCCTCACGACTTAAATGAAATACTTCTTGTTGTCGTGGTGTCAGTTCTGAAATTAATTTTTTGATATAGCCTTGAAGATCGGCTGCATCCATCTCGTTTTCAATGTCATACTCTACCTCTGCACTACTAAGTACAGTCGTTTTATAGGCATTTTCATTAAAACTTTTACGGAATTGATTAAAAATGATATTTCGGGTTATAATAAACAAGAATCCTTTGAAACTTTCATTCTCTTTCAGAAAGATACGTGCCTCCCACAATTTTACGAAAACTTCCTGTACCACTTCTTCTACTTCGGCTATAGAAGATAGGTATAAACGGGAAAAGTTGTGAACTTTAGGCCAATACATTCTGTATAGAGCAGTAAATGCAGCTTCGTCCCCCTGTTTTAATGATACAATAAGCTCTTTCTCGGTCATAAATCTATCGGTGTGATGTGCAAACATACAATTTTTCAGGGAGAAACAATACAAATTTTAAAAGAAAAATAGAGAATTTATAGTAAACGAAAACATTTGAATATAAAAATGTGTGTTTAAATAATAATGATTGCAGAAATACAAAAAAGATAGTTAATTGCGTTTTGCGTTGACATAAAGGAGAATATATCGACATTTAACTTACTCATACTTTTTAAGAAAAAGTGCTATAATCATTTATTTTCGAATATAAATAGCATTTTAATACAAATCCGACATGTTCTTTG
>ENA-ORRL01002198-ORRL01002198.1-human-gut-metagenome-genome-assembly--contig:-NODE-2198-length-12190-cov-2.168191_pt1 | contig 12190 bp, 12 predicted proteins | sample MGYA00242175_ERZ509134 | MGnify/ENA primary metagenome ERZ509134 (study PRJEB26280, sample SAMEA2338660) | human gut metagenome | biome: human gut; feature: human-associated habitat; material: faeces... | reverse complement strand
CCCGCCTGTGGCAGTCCGCGTTCGGCGAAGCGGCCAGCGTCTTCAATGACGACAAGCCCGCGCTTCGCAGGTTAGAGACTGGCTGGTATGCCTACGGCACGCCGTGGTGCGGCAAGGACGGCATCAATAAAAACGAAAAATGGCCGCTTGCGGGCATCTGCTTCCTCAAAAAAGCGGAACACAACCGCATCCGGCAGTTAACGCCTGAGAAAGCACTTCCGCTTTTGCTCGGGCAGACGACCTATCGACTGCGTCCGGAGAACATGAACCTATTGTTAACTCATGTAGACCGGCTCCTGCAAGAAATTCCCGTCTACGAGCTGGAAAACACCCCCACCGAGTCCGCCGCCCGCCTCAGTTACGAGACGATGCGCCCGGACAAACCCCAAACAGGAGAACCCCATGAAGCTGAATGAAAATTTTGTCCTCCGGCAGATCGTCGGCAGCTGGGTGGCCGTTGCCGTCGGGCAGGCGAGCGTCGATTTTAACGGCATGCTCCGCCTGAACGATACCGGCGTGCTGCTCTGGAACAAGCTGAAAGATGGCGCGGATGAGCAAGACCTCGCCCGCGCGCTGACGGCGGAATACGACGTAAGCCCGGAAACAGCCTTGCAGGATGTACAGGACTTCCTGCGGCAGCTGCAAGAGGCCGGTTGTCTGGAAAAGTAAGTTGCAAAGAACCTTGCGAACCTGACAGGAGGTACCCCAATGAAAAAATATTTGTCACTGTTTCTGGCCGTTTGCCTGCTGTGCGGCATGCTGGTCATGCCCGTGAGCGCCGCGACAACGACCCAGCTCAACGCCGCGGACGCGCTCTATTCCCTTGGCCTGTTTCTGGGCACGAACAAGGGCTATGAGCTGAACAATAGCCTCACCCGCGAGCAGAGCGCGATGCTTCTCGTGCGCATGCTGGGCGCGCTGGAGACCGCTGAAACCGGCGACTACACCCACCCCTTCACTGACGTCGCCCCCTGGGCCTCCAAGGTCGTGGCCTACGCCTACGCCAATGAATACGTCAAGGGCTACAGCGCCACGAAATACGGCGGCGCGGACACCGTCACCGATTTCCAGTACCTGACGATCGTCCTTCGCGTCCTCGGCTACACCGACGGCGGCGAAAACCCCGACTTCTACTATCGCACGAGCCGTGGTCTGGCGAAAAAGATCGGTCTCGTTGACAACGTCGAGGATGACGCGAGCTTCACGCGCGGCGATGCCGTCGAGATCTTCTGGCGCGCGCTCAACACCAAGCTCAAGGACTCCGACAAGACCCTCGCCGATCGCCTGATCGACCAGAAGGTCTTCGACGCGAGGGCGTTCGCCACCGCTTCCGGCTATTCCGAGACCGGCAACCCCGAGAGCGAGGGCCGCGAGGAAAACAAGAAGCCCGACACGTCCGACAATACCAACAATTCCGGCAATAACGGCTCGACTGACAATTCCGGGAACAACGGCAGCAATGGCGGCAGCACCACGCCACCCAGCGGCAAGCTCGAGGACACCACGTGGGAGCAGTACCTCGCCATGAGCGCGGACGAGCAGCTGGCGTTTTTCCAGAAATTCTCGAACCCGGCTGATTTCTTCACGTGGAAGGAAAAGGCCGAGGCCGAGTATGAGAAGAACCAGAACGTGATCGAAGTCGGCGCGGACGGCACGGTCGATCTTGGACAGATCCTTGGAAAGAACTGACCGCGTACATACCCGCGTCCCCATGCGGGAGCTTTCGCCGCTGCTGGAGGAGATCATCGCCTCCGGCGGCGTGGCGGAGCTGACGGTGACCGGCCGCAGCATGGAGCCCACGCTCCACGACCGCAAAAGCCGCGTCCGTCTGCAAGCCGCGCCCGAAACGCTCCCGCGCGGGGCCGTCGTGCTCTATAAGCGGGATAACGGCCAATACGTGCTGCACCGTGTCGCCGCGTGTCGCGGGGAAACTTACGATTTTTGCGGCGACGCGCAGTGGGTGCTGGAAAGAGGCCTCCGCCGCGAGCAGATTCTCGCCGTTGTGACCGAGTTTCAGCGCACCGACCGCTGGACGAGCGTAACGAGCGCCGCGTACGGTCTTTATTGGAGGGCACTTCTCGCCGTGCGGCCGCTTCGCCGGTTCGCCCACCGCGCGGCAGGCTGGCTCCGGCGGCAGGTGACACGGGAAAGGAACCGATGAAAAAACAGACCCATTCGATTTTTTGGCTTCTAACCTGCGTCCGGGCGAGGATCCCCTCGCTTCTGGCGCTGCTGCTCCTCAGCATGGCAAACGCCGAGTTTGGCGTTTTGTTCGCGCTGGGGACAAGAGGCGTTGTCAACGCTGCGGCCTCCGGCGAGGCGGCAGCGCTTTTGCGTGCTTCCGGGATGCAGGCGGCGCTGATTGCGGCGCTGCTTCTGACACTCACGGGCCTGCGCGCGCTGCGAGACTCTCTTTCGGCAAATCTCGAGCGCGACTGGAAGCGGCGTTACCTTGGAAAGCTTCTGCGCACGCGCTACGAGGAAAGCGCGAAATTCCATACGGCGGAGCTTCTCAACCGCATGAATAACGACGCGAAGGCCGTGTCTGATGGGCTTGTGACGACGCTACCGGGCCTTGGCGCGATGCTCATGCGTCTCGTTGGCGCGGGACTGGCGCTTCTATCCCTGAGCCCTGAATTTACGCTCGCGGCATTGGCGGCTGGGCTTCTCGTGACGGTTCTGACAGCGACCGCCCGGAAAAAGCTCAAAACGCTCCATAAGGCCCTCGGCGAGGCAGAAGGCAAAAGCGCTGCATTTTTGCAGGAGGTTCTTGAAAAGCTGTTGCTTGTGCAGGCACTTGACGCAAGCGAGGCAGTGGAAACGCGGGCAGAGACGCTGTTATCGAACCGATTCGCGCTCCAGAAGCGCCGAAAAAACGTGTCGCTGCTTGCGAACACCAGCGTGAGCCTTCTTGGATACGGCGCGGGCTTTGTGACGCTCGTGTGGTGCGCGGTCGGGATCCAGCAGGGGAGAATGACGTTTGGCGACCTGAGCGCCATTACCGCGCTTGTCAGCCAATTACAGGGGCCGTTTGTGAACCTCTCCGGCGTGCTGCCGCAGATGATCGCGATGCTCGGCTCGTGTGAGCGCCTGATGGAGCTCGATGCACTGCCTGATGAGCCGGAATGCGAGAGGATCGACGCAAAATCGGTCTATGAGGAAGTGATTTCGATTGAGGCGGATGATCTTTCGTTCGTCTATGACCGCGAGACAGTATTGGACCATGTCAGCTTTTCCATCCCGAAGGGCAGCTTCACGGTTATTACCGGCGAGTCCGGCGCTGGAAAAAGTACGCTTTTGAAGCTTCTACTCGGGGTCTACACCCCGCAAAATGGCGCGGTGCGGCTTCAGCTGCAAAACAGCGCGCTTCCCATCAGCCCCGCTACGAGACCGATTTTTGCCTACGTTCCGCAGGGAAATCTTCTTTTCAGCGGCACGCTGCGGGAAAACCTGACGCTTGCAAGCCCGGATGCGTCGGAGGAAGCCATCTCGCAGGCCATCTATGCCAGCTGCATGGACGCATTTTTGCCGGAGCTTCCCGAGGGGCTCGATACGCCGCTCGGTGAAAATTCTGCCGGCCTTTCCGAGGGACAGGCGCAGCGCGTCTCGATTGCCCGCGCGGTTCTGAGCGGAGCTGGTGTGCTGCTTTTAGATGAAGCGACAAGCGCGCTGGACGAGGACACGGAGCGCGAGGTGCTGAAGAGGCTATCGTCTTTTCCCGGAAGAACCTGCATCGCCGTAACACACAGGCCTGCTGCGCTCGCGCTTGCGCAGAAGCGGCTGCATGTGCAGGGAAAGACGATCGTACAAAGCTAGAACGTCCGGTTTCCATAAGGAAATCGGGCGATTTTCTTTGCCGGGAATTCACAAAAAACGCTTCACTTTTCTGGAAAAAATGTGCGGGAAATTCCGCGGCCGCACTTGATTATTCCGACAGTAGGCAGTATACTATAAATACCACAAGAGCGCGTATCGTGAGATTCCGACCGCGCGGATGGCAGAATTTTATTTGCTCCGCAGCGAAAGATGCGGCAAACGGGAGCAGTGCATGAATAGAAACAAAACGGATTATTATGAAATTGACCTGCTGCGGCTGGCGGGTGCGCTCTGGAAAAAGCTGTGGTTGATCGTGCTGGTGACGCTGCTGTGCGGCGCGCTGGCGTTCGGCTATACGTTCTTCTTGGTGACGCCCTTATATAAGGCGACGGCCATGATGTACGTCAACAACAGCGCCATCAGTGTCGGCAGTGCGAAGGTCAGCATCTCGGCGGGCGATCTGGCCGCTTCGCAGAGTCTGGTCGATACTTATACCGTCATCTTGAAAACGCGCGGCACGCTCAACGAAGTCATCTCGCGCACGGGCGTTCCGTATTCCTATCAGCAGCTGACCAAAATGGTTCAGGCGGAGGCTGTCAACTCCACGGAGGTCTTCTCCATCGACGTGACCTCTCCCGATCCGCAGGAGGCCGAGCTCATTGCCAACGCGATTGCGGACATCCTGCCTGATCGGATCGCGGATATCGTGGAGGGGAGCTCTGTCAAGATCGTCGACTACGCAATCGTTCCAGCAGAAATCGCCTCTCCGAGCTACACGCGCAATACGGCGCTCGGTATGCTGGCGGGCCTTGTGGCCATCGCAGCAATCATCTGCCTGCGCGAGATTTTCGACGAGAAGCTTCACAGCGAGGATGATATCACGCAGCGCTATCAGCTGCCGATTCTGGCGGTTATCCCGGATTTGGCGTATTCGGGCGCCGGTGCGTACCGCAGTGACTATGAGCCCGCCAAAAAGGAGAAGACAACTTGAACAAGAATGCACATAGAAACGCCGAGGATTCCCGCGGCCGCCGCGCAATGGTCGGCGGCAAGCTCAGCTTCTCGGCGTCTGAGGCCTATAAGCTGCTTCGAACAAACGTGATGTTCAGCCTTGCGGAAGATGAGGATGGCAGCCGCATCTTCGGCATTACAAGCCCCATAAAGGGCGAGGGCAAATCGACCACGGCCATCAATCTGGCCTACTCCATTGCGGAATCGGCCAAACGCGTTTTGTTCATCGAGATGGATATGCGCCTTCCCGTGCTGCACAAATCGCTTCCGATCTCCAAAGCGCCCGGCCTTTCCGATCTGCTGGTCGGTTCGGCGCTTTTGACGGATGCGCTGCAAAAGTCCGGCATTCACGACGATCTCTACGTCATTACGGCCGGCAATCTGCCGCCCAACCCTTCGGAGCTTCTGGGCTCGGAGCGCATGAAGGCACTTCTTGAAAGCTTCCGGGAGCGGTTTGACTACATTCTCTGTGACCTGCCGCCGATCACAGTCGTTTCGGACGCGCTGATGATCTCGCCGATGCTCAGCGGCATGATCGTTGTCGTGCGGAAAAATTATACGGATATGCGCGCGCTGGACGTCACCATGCGGCAGTTGGAATTCACGCAGGTAAAGGTTCTCGGCTTTGTCATGACGTTTGACGATTCGGGCGAGACCGGTGCGAAGCGCTATCGCTATGGCAATAAATACGGTTACAAATACTCGTATCGCTACGACTACGGCTACTATGCCGCAGCGGAAAAGCGCCGCCGCGAGGAGGACAGGCGGAAAAATTCGTCCAAGACTTCTCCTGCGCGGGAAAATCCGGAACAAAAACCATGATCGACCTGCATACGCATATCCTCCCGAACGTCGACGACGGAAGCTCTAGCCTGGAAGAAAGCCTTGCGCTTCTTCGCATGTTAGCCTCCCAGGGCGTCACCCTGACGGCGGCAACACCGCATTTCTATGCGACGAGCGACACACCCGAGAAGTTTTTCCGGCGCAGGGAAGCGGCGTGGAACTTGTCCCGGAGATCAGCCGGCGGATGCTGGCGGAGGACAGTTTTTCTTGCGCCGGGAATCGGCGTGGCAGCAGCTTTCCGCTGAGATGGAGTCCGGCATGCCCTGCGTGCTTTTGGGTGCGGAGGTGGCGTTCTACCGAAATATTTCGCAGATGCAGCAGCTGGAGCGCTTTTGTATCGGCTCAAGCAGGCTGCTGCTGCTTGAGATGCCGTTTGAGCCGTGGTCGGAACGTGTCCTGGCGGAGACGCTGGAAATTTCCGAGCGCGGGATTCAGGTGATGCTTGCGCATGTGGAGCGGTATTTCCGGTTTCAGCGCGCGGATGTGTGGCAGCGGCTTTCTGATCGCGGCGTGTGCATGCAGACGAACGCGAACGCCCTTCTTCGGATGGCGAGCGCGGGGAAGACCCTGCGTATGCTGCGGTGCGGGATAATTCAGTTTCTCGCCTCTGATTGCCACAATCTCAAGACGCGCCCGCCGCGGATGCAGGAGGCGGCAAGAAGGCTCTCCCGGCGACTTGGAGACGATTTCACGGCGGATTTTTTCCGCAGAGAAGAACAGCTTCTGCGGGAAGGATGTGCGTGGTATGCATAAGGTGATTTTCCTGATGGCCGCGCTTGGCTGTTTGCTCATGCTCAGTGCCTGCGCGAAAAAGCAGCAGACGGTCATTGAGCAGACGGCGGAATACATGCGCGCGGGACTGGAAAACCAGCAGACCGGGACAGTGCAATCGGCCGTCTCACAGGATGCTTCGGCAGAATCAGACGAGGCGGAGCAGCCGGAGGAAGCGCCGGATGAGCAAAAGCCGCCCTATGAGAGCCCAGTTGATTTTGAGTCGCTCTGGCGGGAAAATTCCGATATTTACGCATGGCTCGATCTGCCGGGAACGAAGATCAGCGACCCGATTTTGCAGCGGGACGGCGAGGACACATATTACTTAAAGCACGACGCACACGGCCAGCCATCCAGCTGGGGCTCGATTTTCACGGAGTCGCTCTACAACACCACGACGTTTGCGGACCCCGTGACGGTCATCTATGGCCACCAGATGTATGACGGCAGCATGTTCAGCAGCCTCCAGCGGATCTATTCCGACCCCTCGTGGATGGAGGAAAGCCGCGAACTGGTCATTTACCAGAAATACCGCGAGCTGCACTATGAAATTTTTGCCGCCGTCCCGACGGACAGTCGCCATCTGCTTTACAGCTACGATTTTACGGACGAAGATGTTTTTACCGCGTTCTTTGACGGACTGCTGCACAGCCGCGCGCTTGATGCGCAGATTGTCCCGGACGCGTCGGTCAGCCCGGACGATCGGGTGGTCATTTTGTCCACCTGCTACGCCGGGGATTATTCCAAACGCTTTTTGGTGCTTGCAAAATTGACACAGATCGTCGATTAAATGGAGGAATGGGTTATGAGAAAATTTGCGCGTGTGATCCTTGTGCTGGCGCTGGTGCTCGGCGTAAGCGTTTCGGTCTTTGCCGCCGGTGCGCCGAAGAGCCAGGAGCAGCGCCTCGTGCCGATCAACGGCGAGGTCGCGCCGGGCGATTACGTCGGCTGGACGGAAGACAAGAACGGTAATTTTATTGATTATGTCAACGAGAAAGACGTCGACTTCGCGGAGCTCGAGGAGCATCCGAACGGCCTGAAGGAGAAGGTCGACGAAGTGCAGGAACGCCTTGGAGACGACAAGCAGCTGACCGTCTCGAAGATTTTTGAGCTCGAGCTTGACGAGAACCATTCGTCGATTCTCGATGAAGGCGGCAGTGTCACCATCCGTTTTCTGACCGAGCTCAAGGACGGCGAAACGCTGCATGTGCTCCACCAGCTGCCTGACGGCACGTGGGAGGAGATCACGGGTTCGCGCCTGCATTTTAACGATGACGGTACCGTCGATATCAAGTTCTATAACCTTGGCTACGTGGTCTTTGCCGTCAGCACGAATCGCGTGAGCGCGGCGGACGCTGCTACGTCGACCTCGCCGAAGACCGGACGGCCGCTGTATCCGTTCTGGCTGCTGGCCGCAGCGGCAGCTTTGGCCGCGGGCACGGCAATTATGGTTGCGGTTCTTCCCAAGCGGAAGAAGGGCTGAGCATTTCGCGGGAGGTCCGGATGGCCAGCGTGAAAATTGGAAAACGTTCGCTTCGCGCGGCTGTCGTGTGCCTTCTTTTGCTGGGGCTGTTCGCGCTGATCCTGTTTGGCGTCAGCCGGTTCCAGCATCGGCAGGTCGTGCCCGAGCAGATGCAGATCGTGCCGGATGAAGCGGGGCAGAAGCTGTATTACGGCGGAAAAGCCTACCGGCTCAAAAATAATCTTGAGAGCATTCTGCTCATTGGACTCGACAAAGACTCCAGCTATGAGGCCTTTGCAGAATACCTCAACAAGGAGCAGAATGACTTTCTGCTGCTGGTTGTGCTCGATAAGCAGGAAAACACCTGTACGGCGCTGCCCCTGAACCGAGACACGATGACGAGGGTCTGGCAGCTTGACGTAAACGGTGAGCCATCTACGAGCCGTATCGAGCAGCTCTGCCTTGCCCATACCTACGGAAGCGGCGGAGACGAGAGCTGCGAGAATACCGTGCGCGCGGTGGAAAATCTCCTTTTCGGGCAGACGGTCGACCACTACGCAGCGCTCAGCATGGACGCGGTCCCGATTCTGGCGGACCTGGTTGGCGGCGTTCCGGTCACGATCGATACGGACATGACCGCGGTCGACCCGCGGCTCATCGAAGGGGAGACGGTAACGTTGGAGGGTGAGTTGGCGCTCTCTTACGTGCGGGCGCGGCAAATCGTTTCCGATGGCACGAACCAGAGCCGTATGGCGCGGCAGGAGCAGTTTTTGCAGGCGAGCTGGGAGGCCTGGAAGGAAAAGACGGCCTCCGGCGACGCAGTGGAGCTGGGAACAGACGCGCTGGTTTCGTTGGGAGAGCGGCTGCGCTCGGACTGTACGGTGCAGAAGCTGAGCCGTTTCCTCGAACGCATAGAGCAGTGCGAGCTGACGGTTCTGCCAGCGCCTGCGGGGGAAGCGAAGATCAGCGATGAAAACATCGCGGAGTTTTACGTGGATGACGACGCACTGGAGCAGACGGTTCTGAAGCTGTTCTATCGCGAAGAAATCAGCTGAATACGAACGAATGCGGCGTCTGGGCTTCCGGGCGCTGCTTTTTTTGCTGCGAAAATTGTATCCTGACCTGAAAGCCCATATGCGGAGTGCTATAATAGATAGAGCCAGCTAACCGTTTTTGTAAGGAAGGAACCGTATGTATCCGCTTCCAAAGGGCTATCGCCGCAATTTCCTGTTCAGCGCTCTGAGCGCGGCTTGATGCAAATGTTTCTGCCCATTTTAAAGCGCTGTCTCGTGCCGGGGGACGGAGCAGTCGTATCACTGCGTTCCACGGTATGGCTACGATTCGGAAAATTCCAGATAAAAACGCCTGCACCGCGAAGCTGCGATGCAGGCAAGAATTTTGCGTTTTATGTCGTGGATGGTTTGGATGCGCGGAGGATCATACCGATGACAAAGCCAATGCAGGCCGGGAGCAGCCAGCCGAGGTTCTTGTCAAACAGCGGCAGGAACTTGCCGGCAAAGCTGACCAGCGCGTCCAGATGCAGGCTCTCCTGAAGGCTTCCGGGCAGCGTTTTCATGAAGTCGAAAATCGCGGCAGCCCAAGTGAAGACCATGGTGGAGACATAGACTCTGCGGTCATGGCCGAAGAGCTTTCCGGCGAAGGCCAGAATGATCAGCACGATCGCGGGTGGATAGATGAGCATCAGCATCGGGATGGAGTATTCGATGATCGTGCTGAGGCCCACATTGGAGATCGCGAACGAGAAGACCGTAAAGATGATTGCCCAGACGGAGTAGGAGATTTTGCCGTGCGTCATCTTCACGAACGTCTCCGAGCAGGAGGTCACAAGGCCGATGGAGGTCTTGAGGCAGGCGAACGTGATCGCAATGGCGAGGATCCAGGTGCCCATCCGTCCAAGGTAGTAGTCTGCAATCTGGGAGAGGGCGATGCCGCCGTTTTCTGAAAGTTCGAATTGTCCCAGTGACTGTACTCCAATCAGGATGGTAAGCAGATAGATAAATGCCATCAGAAGCCCAGCCAGCATACCGGAATGCAGAACCTCTTTTGCAATGGTTGAATCTTCCTGCACGCCCATCTGGCGGATAACCGAAATGACCACGATCCCGAATGCGAGTCCGGCAATCGCATCCATGGTTTCATAGCCCTGGGAGAGCGCGGAAAAGAAAGCTCCATTCTGATAAGAGGCATCGGGAACTGCCGCTGAAACCTCGATGCTCGGATGAAACAGGGCAGTCACAATCAGAACGCCTAGAAACAGAAGAAACAGCGGATTGATGATTTTTCCGATCCAGAGCGTGATGCTGCCAGGACGAATGGAAAATACAAACACCAGCGCAAAGAAGATCAGCGAAAACAAAAGCAGCATAGTCTGTTCGGAAAGCTGTGTTCCTAAAAGTGGTCTGACTCCGGCGGTAAAGGAGGTCGTAGCGCACCGCGGAATAGCGAAAAACGGTCCGATTGTCAGGTAGAGCAGACAGGTAAAGAAATAGCTATATCTGTGTCCGACGCGGCGGGACAGATCCTGAAGTCCCTCCGAATGCGTGCTTCCGATCGCGGCAACACCCAGGATCGGAATGCCGACGGCAGTCAGAATAAATCCAATCGCTGCCGGGAGAAACTGGCGTCCGGCAAGCTGACCGAGATGTACCGGAAAAATCAGATTTCCGGCGCCGAAGAACATACCGAATAATGTTCCGGCAACTAAAAGCCGTTGCTTATGGGAAAGACAGGTCTGCGTCATAGATATTCACTCCTTTTACATGAGAATTGAAAACTTTTTTGTAATCATCATTATAAAGCCTTCCTTGTGGTTTGTGAAAATCTAGTTTATAATAGAAATATGACAAAATGTAATATTCTAAAAGGAGGTGCGGCATGGATGCCAAAAAACTGGAAATATTGATGACGGCGGGAGATCTTGGAAGTTTTTCGAAAGCATCCGAGGTAGTTGGCTACACGCAGTCGGGGCTGACCCATCTGGTGGACAGCCTGGAGCGGGAGATTGGATTTCCGTTGATCCGCCGCAGTTACAGCGGCATCGCGCTGACGGAGGCGGGAGAAAACCTGTTGCCGGATATCCGCCAGTTTTTGCAGGCAAATGCCACCCTGGAAAATAAGATTCAGGCGGTGCGGGAACAGCAGGAGGAGTCGATCCGTGTGGCGGCATATGCGAGCATCGCGATGTACTGGATGCCGGAGATTTTATACCGGTTCCGCCGCCTCTGCCCGAAGGTGGACGTTGATCTCCGCATGGTCGATCATGCGCTGGAACCATTTGAATTATTACAGAGCGGAAAGACGGATGTCATTTTTGCAAGCAGACAGAAAGAACCGAAATGCGAGTGGATTCCGCTGTATCATGAACTTTTGTATGCGATTCTGCCAAAGCAGTATCCCTTAAATGGGCGCAAAGAATTTCCGCTGCGTGAATTTGAAGGAAAAGATTTCCTGATGCCTTATGGGCGGTTTGACATCGATGTACACGCCGCATTTGCAAAAGAGGGAGTCAGGGCAAAGGAGCAGTCCGTCTATGTGGATGACGAGACGGTGATCCGCATGGTGGGAAAAGGACTGGGCATTTCAATGATGTCTGAACTGATGATCCGCGGAAATACGGAAGATGTCTACTGCGTTCCGGTTTCCCCGACCTGCATCCGGGAAATAGGAATGGGTATGAAGCCGGGGACGGAGGAGAATGGGAGCATTGCAAAGCTGAGAGAATGTGTGATGCAGTTTGTGAGCACGTTAAACAAAGGCGGAAACGTCTCTTTGAAATAACCGGAATCACAGACCAAACAGTCCTAGCCTTGCCATTTTCCCAGTATAGAGTATATAATTAAATACAGATAAATATATGGAAGGAATACACCGTGAACATAAATAAAAACCTTTTTGACGCTCTCCCAATCGGCTTTTTCAACTGCCTGGCAAGCGGTAGCAGCAACCGCATTTATTCGGACTGTCTTCTGCTCATTTATCATGAGTATGACCGGGAGATCACCTACCGCATTGCCCGCAGTCGCATCCGGGATGCGCTTGCCATCTATCTTCTGGAAAATCATATTGATTATTTGGACGATGAGATGACAACCGACCGGAATTACAACCAGCTTGCCAATTCCGTGATCCGCAAATTCTGCTCGAAAGAGGTCGGATGGCTGGAGGAGGACACGGACGATGCGACGTATGAGAAGCATATCATGATGACGGAGCAGGGCGTCTTTCTGGCAGAATTTCTCCAGAAGATGATGAAGCCGGAGTGGGAAG
>ENA-ORRL01002197-ORRL01002197.1-human-gut-metagenome-genome-assembly--contig:-NODE-2197-length-12195-cov-3.450247_pt1 | contig 12195 bp, 11 predicted proteins | sample MGYA00242175_ERZ509134 | MGnify/ENA primary metagenome ERZ509134 (study PRJEB26280, sample SAMEA2338660) | human gut metagenome | biome: human gut; feature: human-associated habitat; material: faeces... | reverse complement strand
TCTGGTTTACATGAAGTAGAAGGATATTTAAAGTCAATCGAAGATCAACAATTAGAATTTGAATATCTTGTTAAAAACATTAAGAAAAAGATTGTTGTTGATTATGATAATATTCAATTTATTAGATTAGCTGTAAAGTTTTAGGAGGAATTAAAAGTGGCTAGTAAAAAATTTATGGATGCATTAAATCTTTTATGTGAAGAAAAAGGGATTGAAAAAGATGTTTTCTTAGAAATGCTTAAAGAATCAATTGCGAAAGCATATAAGAAAAACTATATGATTCCTGAAGCAAATGTACGTGTTGAAATCAATGAAAAAACAGGAAAATTTAGATTGTTTGAAATTAGAACAGTTGTTGATGATTTAGAAGATGAAGATTTAGAAGTTTCATTAGATGAAGCAAGAGAAATCAATGAGAATTACCAAGTTGGTGATATTATTGAAACAGAAGCTGACGTAGATCATATTGGACGTTTAGCAGCAATTCAAACAAAACAATTATTCAGACAAAAAATACGAGAAACTGAAAAAGAAACATTATATAATGAATTTGCAGATAAAAAAGATGATATCATTACTGGTATCGTTGATGTCGGAAGTCCAACAGAGGCAAGAACTTTCCAAAGGTATTTGGCAAACATTGTATGGATTCCCTATGGTTGTTGCCATTTGCTTCCGTCTCACCTCTAATGGTGCAGCGCAACTTCGTGATGCCATCTTCAAGAGGTTGTACGGAGCAAAAGAGAAAACAGCCATTGTCCTGCAACTCTACGGAGGGACAAATGCTTTTAGTTGAGAATGGTCGCATCTTTGACGCTTGGATATTCACTGTCGTATTGACTTATTGATTTACTGATTTACTGTCGTATAGATTTATTGATTCACAAAATTCTTGATAGGGTGATTTATATTGCACATGAAGAAAAATATGAAATCTCATGCAAGTTTTTGATACGGTCTGCGTTTATTAGATATAAGTGTAACCCTTTAATATTGAAGAAATGTATGAAAATTAAAATGATTCTTATTGCATTAACCGCTTTGCTATCTTTGGCAAGCTGCGGTGATGATGACTCTGGTATTCAACTCACACAAGACGAAATCATTGGTGACATAAATACTGGTAAAAAAATTGTGATTACCTCTCTTACCACCTATACGGAAAGTAGCAGCAAAGTTAATGTAAATGGAGCTAAAGGCAAAATATCAGCAACATCTTCCGATGAAAGTATAGCCAAAGTCTCGTGCTCAACAAATGAAGCAGAGAAAGAAATCTATGTAAGTGGTGTTTCTGTAGGAAATACCACTATCACCATAACCGATTCCGATGGAAATACTGCTGTATTAAAGGTTGAAGTAAAAGATTGGACGACTCTTTGGGAACTTAGTAGAACAATGTATGTGGTAGATAGAAAATGTTTTGTTGAAGGTGTTTCTTCTGAGGATTCTGCAACTATTGCAGCTGATGCCATAGAGAAAGACTCATACAATAAATATTATACAATACGTACTCGTGTTTATATTCCTTCCGGCCCTTATGCAACCAAGAGACTAACCATTACAGATGATAAAGGAAATGTCCGCATGGATGGAATTCTTAAGATTCAACCAAATGCTGATAACTCCGAAGTTTGGCATTTATTACCTATTGGTAATTATACGGAAGTCGTTTTGGCTACATTTTACTATGACCAAAAAAGTATAGTCAAAGATGTGACAGGTTATTATAAAACAGCATATCCTAAGATTAAGAAAGTTGAGCTACATGCCATTTATGCAGTAGAAGAATTAGAACCAGACAAGTAAAAGGGTAATGTAAAATTACTTTTTGTTCATCCCGAGGAAAGGTTTACAAGGAAGCCTTTCTTTGGGATTTTTTCGTTTTATTTTATCCCGAAAGACAATATCAAGCACCTTGATTTCCAATCTTTTAACATTGTCGGTGCAAACTTCTCCATTCTGCGCAAGTTTGAGTTTTGTATTTTGATTTTCCGCCATTACCTTTGCAACTTTAATTTTTATAAGTTACAAAGGAGAATTTATGAACATGACAAATGACAACAAACTGCCAGTTGAAGTTGCTACCATGCAGCCACAGGCACCACCTCCACCAAACGAGGTGTTCATCCGTGTTGGCACAACCTTATACAAGGTGGTTGACCAACCTACTATCAATGGAGGGAAGGTAAGAAAGCGCATCCCTTGGAACATGGAAACCTTGCGTCAGGACTACGGCAAGGAGTTCATCAAGTATGTCCACAAGTATGACGGATTCTGTACCGTTCCCGAACATGTGAACCACCGAACTGTAATAGACGGTTTTCTCAATCTCTACGAGCCGATAAGCCACAAGCCAATGAAAGGGGATTTTCCGAACATCAAGAAATTGCTTTTTCACATCTTCGGTGAGCAATACGAGCTTGGCATGGACTATCTGCAACTGCTCTATCTCAGACCTGTGCAGAAACTTCCAATTCTTTTGCTTGTGTCTGAGGAGAGGAACACAGGCAAGACCACGTTCTTGAACTTTCTGAAAGCGTTGTTCCAAGACAACGTTACGTTCAATACCAACGAGGACTTCCGCAGTCAGTTCAATGCAGATTGGGCTGGCAAGCTGCTCATAGTCGTGGATGAGGTGCTGCTCAGCCGCAGGGAGGATTCTGAGCGTTTAAAGAATCTCAGCACCACCCTCTCGTACAAGGTGGAAGCCAAGGGCAAGGACAGGAACGAGATTTCCTTCTTTGCCAAGTTTGTGCTGTGCTCCAACAACGAATCCCTGCCTATCATCATTGACGAGGGAGAGACCCGATATTGGGTGAGAAAGATTTCATCGCTGCAATCGGACGATACCGACTTCTTGCGTAAACTGATTGCTGAGATACCTGCTTTCCTGTTCCATCTGCAAGGCAGAACGCTGTCAACACAGCAGAAGAGCCGAATGTGGTTCGCCCCCGAGCAGATTGCGACTGATGCCTTGCGGAGAATCATCCGCTGCAACCGCAACAGACTTGAGGTGGAACTATCGGAGTTGTTTCTTGAAATTATGGAAAACACCCAGACAGATAGCTTACAGTTCTGCCTCAATGATGCCCTTTCCTTATTGCAGTGCAACCACGTGAAAGCGGAGAAGCACCTTGTGCGAAAGACAGTGCAAGACTGTTGGAAACTGCAACCTGCACCAAATGGTCTCACATACACTACATACGAGTATAACTACAACAATGGTTGCCAATATTCACCCATCAAACGTGTGGGCAGGTTCTACACCATAACGAGAGACAAATTAAACGGCAAATAATTTGATGAATTGTTGAACATGATGAAATAAGTATTGAATATCAGACATTTATGGTTCTACATATTCTCAACATAATACTCAACAAAAGAATGGGACTGATGAAAAGAGAAAACATGATGGTTCATACCTATCTTTCTCTTTTGCTCCGTAAATTGTTGTGACGAGGAATTTGTTGAGAGTTTGTTGTAATGCTAATTCGTTGGTTCTCATAATATTATTCATTATTTTCAACAGCTCATCAAAAATACATTCACCACTTAATCCACAGTAAGACATGAACATTCAAGAAGCAAAGCAAATCAAGATTGCAGACTATCTGCAAAGTTTGGGACACCGTCCTGTCAAGCAGCAGGGTGCAAACCTTTGGTACAAGTCACCATTGAGAAACGAGAGTGAGGCATCTTTCAAAGTGAACACTACGATGAACAGTTGGTTCGATTTCGGAATGGGCAAGGGCGGCAACATCATCACCCTTGCGTCATACCTCTACGCATCAGATAGCTTGCCATATCTCTTGGACAAGCTGGAGAAGCAAGCACTCCATGTCCGCCCGATCGACTTTTCTTTCATTCAGCAAGCCTCTGAGCCGAGTTTTGAGAGATTAGAGGTTAGGGAACTTAACCATCCTGCACTCCTGCGCTATCTGAGCGAGCGTAAGATTAACCTGCATATTGCCAGAAAGGAATGTGTGGAACTCCACTTCTCGCATGGTGGCAAAAGCTACTTCGCCATCGGTTTCAAGAACAAGTCAGGCGGTTACGAGGTGCGCAACCTATTCTTCAAGGGCTGCATGTCACCCAAGGACATCACTCATATCCGACAGCAAGGCGAGCCAAGATACACCTGCTACGTGTTCGAGGGTATGATGGACTACCTCTCCTTTCTCTCGCTGCGCTTGTGTAAGTTTCCGTCTTGTCCATCATTGGAAGCGCAGGACTATGTGGTACTCAACTCCACAAGCAATGTGGACAAGGCTGTTGACGCACTCTACGGCTACGAGCGCATCAGTTGTCTGCTCGACAACGATGATGCAGGGCGGAAGGCAACGCTTGCCATCGAGAACGCCCTCGGCTACCGTGTGAGGGATGCATCTCACTTGTACTATGAGTACAAAGACTTGAACGACTATCTGTGCGGAGTTAAATCCAAACAGTCTGTACACCAAGTACAGCCTGTTAAGCAAACCGTTCCACCTCGAAAGAGAGGCGCAGCCTTGGGCATATAGGCGGTTCCTGCTCCAATGGCTATTCTGAACGGAAAAGCCATAGGCTCAATAGGGCGTTTTCTTGACGCAGTGGCACGCCACCACTAAAAACGCCCATTGAGCAAAGGGGTATCCCCTTTTGAAACCCCGTGAGCCATGCGCAGGGCGCAATGCGGCAAGCGGATTTGTACAACTCAAAAACAAGTTTATTATGGGACATTTCAGTTTGGATTTCAAGAAGGCAAAGGGCAGCTCTGACGCAAGGGAGTCAGACCACATAGAGCGCAAGGTGATACCCGACAACGCTGACCCTACGAGAACTCACCTTAACCGTGAGCTTGTCAAGATGCCGAGCGGTGTGTATGGTCGTGACGAAGCCATCGCCCACCGCATCAAGACGGCAGGCATCAAGCGCAAGATAACCAATGACCAGGTGAGGGTGATTAGAACCGTGCTGTCTGGAACGCACGAGGACATGATGAACATCGCAGCCAATGGTCAGCTTGACGATTGGTGCAACGACAGCTTGAAGTGGTTGCAGGACACATTCGGCAAGGAGAATGTCGTTTCGGTGGTTCTCCACATGGACGAGCACACGCCGCACCTCCACGCCTCCATCGTTCCGATAGTGACAGGCGAGCGGAGAAAGGCGAAGAACAAGACAGCGGAAGAAGGCAAGCGGACATACCGCAAGAAAGCCAATGCCGTGAGGTTGTGTGCCGATGATGTGCTCAACCGTGACAAGATGGTTGGCTATCACGACAGTTATGCGGAAGCCATGGGCAAGTATGGCTTGAAGCGAGGTGTCCGTGGATCGCATGCGAGGCATACCACTACGGCACAGTATTACCGCAACATCAAGCGAGAGACGGAGAGACTTCAAAACTGCATGAAACTGTTGCAATCTGATGTGGAGGAAGCGGAGCGACTGCTCAAACAGACCAAGAGCGAAATCAACACGGAGAAACTACAGGCAGCCAAGACAGAAGCCAAGACAGCCCTTGTGTCGAAGATTGGTTCTCTTTTGGGCAGTGGAAAATTGAAAGAGGTGGAGCAACACAACCGAAAGTTGTGCGAGCTTGTGACAGACCGAGAGCAATACATTGACGAACTCCATGAGAAAATACAGCAAATGGAGTACAGCCACTGTCAACAACTTGGCGAGATGCAACAGCAACATCAAGCAGAGGTTGAGAAGTTGACAAGTAAGCACTCTTCTGAGGTAACGATGCTCAACGACATCATCCGCAATGCCAAGCGTTGGTTCCCGATGTTGGAGGCACGCTTGCAAATGGAAGACCAGTGCAGGAGGATAGGCTTCACTGTCGAGCAAATAGGTGTGCTTCTTACAGGAAAGGCTTTGAACTTTAGCGGTTCGCTCTATTCTGAGGAACACAAAAGAAAGTTCAATGTGGAGAATGCGGAAATCAAAGTGTTCTCTGATTTCACCAAGCCGAACCAATTATTCTTGTATATCAACAGACAGCCTATTGTCGAATGGCTCAAGAAGCAATGGAATAACCTAAGACCGTATAAAAGACAAATAATAAAATATTAGAGAAAGTGAGTTTGCAACTCATAATCATATTACTTTCATGCTGCATAACTTAAAAAAGAGACGGAATTTTTCCGTCTCTTTTAATTATTTGATACGCCCTTCTTTTCTGAGAAGATTGATAAATTTATTCCAACCTTCAGAACGCTTATCTGCATTTTGTTTTGTCTTTTCTAAATTCCAATAATTCGGATAATTATCGTTTAGATAGTATTTGCCATCCTTGTCGCAGAATAAAACCAAATCATCATATGCACGATTCACAACAGGATTGATATTAGCTGCTATAATGAACAGTGTTTCAGATGAACTTTTTACACTTATTGATGCATAGATTGGGATAGATTTTATTTTATCATATTCCTTAAATTTGATTTCTCGTGTTTTAGGATTGAACCATGCAATATCTAAATCAGTAAAGGCTATAGAATCCTTATGTTGCACAACATTACCTGTGCTTACTTGACATACACCAAATAGTTGTGGCGATGTTTCCGTAAGAAAAGCATCTGTATTAGAGTTGCATGAACTAAATACAACCAATACTGTCAATAATATGATACCCAATAATTTCTTCATCGCTTTATCCTATATGATTTTATCTATTCAATTTACAATTCTAATTCATAAAAGCTACGAAAGAAACAAAATTTTAGTTGCCTCTATACGATAGCTTTTTACGCATTTCCAGCGTAGCATAATTATTCTGAGACAATGCAAGTCTCATGCACCATGCTTTTTTTAATATACTTTCGCTGCAAATATAATGAAAAAAAACAAATAAGCAAAAGATTTTCTGATATTTGTTGTTGCTTTTAATGTTTTTTATAACAATCTTGGCATGTAAATTTCTTCTTTTTTGTACTTTTGCAACCGACAAGAGTTGTTTGACAAGCAAACATATGCACATTGCAGAAATTAGAACCGTTGCTAAATCATTACCTCCATTGAGGTGAAACACTCATAAATCGCTCATTCTAAGCTATTCGGCAGATTTTAGCGTAATTTTCAGAAAAAAAGCAGCAAAGTGGAATATGCGATCTTCCGCAATTCGGCAAGGGCTTGTGTCATGTGGTTTTCTACTGTCCGTTTGCTGATATTCAGCCGTTGGGCGATTTCTTCATTGCTCAGGCCGTCTTTCCGGCTCATAATAAAGATGTTCCGGCGTTGAGGCGGCATCTTCTCGACAGCAATGTCAATGAGCAGCGATAGCTCCCTGGCGTAGAGTTCTTCTTCTATCAGATCGTCGTAGGTCGACCTTCTTTGCTCTTTTTGCTGGTAGTTTTCTTCGATCAGGCTGTGTTCGTAATAATCATAGATCATGTTGCGGGCCATGCGGAAGAGATAGGCCTTAAAAGAATCTACTTTTGAGATCGTTTCCCGGTTGGTCCAGATTTTATAGAAGATATCTTGGGTCATGTCGCTCGCTTCATCCCGGTTCTTTATGAAACCTGTTAAGAAGTGCTTTAGTCTTGGACTGTATTGGATGTAAAGCATATCGAAGGCTTTATGATCCCCCTTTCCAAGTTCTTCCAGATATTTTGACTCAAGGTTGATATCCATTTTTGTTTTCTATTGTACGCTCTATCCCTTTATAAATATGAAAAACGAAAGATATGGAAAATAATCTGAAGAGGCAATTTTTTTCAGCAAGAAATATCGAATTGAACAACAGGCTTCATCGAATGAAAGACCGGATAAACGATAATTTGAAGCAAGTGCCTGATAACTCGATGCAAGGAAAAAATGGTTCGTGCAGAATAATAATCCAAAAGTGTCAAATATTTTGACGCTCGCTTGCAAGGTAACGGGGAAGCGGATAACTTTACCGGAAAAAGATCTTATGCAAGCCGGAACTATCCTGATCGTTGATGATAACAAAAGCGTACTGACCTCTCTCGAACTGCTTCTGGAAGATGAGTTCGAAGGGGTGGAGACTGCCTCGAACCCGAACAGTATCCTTTCGGTCCTGGACAGTCGGCCGGTTGATCTTGTCCTGTTGGATATGAATTTCTCTGCCGGAGTCAATACTGGTAATGAAGGGCTTTTCTGGCTCCGTCGCATACGGGAGATCGCACCGGAACTTCCTGTTATCATGCTGACAGCCTACGGGGATGTCGAGTTGGCAGTTAGGGCGTTGAAGGGTGGGGCAGCCGATTTTGTATTGAAGCCCTGGGATAACGATAACCTGATCGGGAAGATACGTGCCACCCTGCGCGAACGGAAATCCTGTCAGCTGGTGCATCCAGTGGAGAGGCCGAGTGAGCCGGCTATGATTATCGGGCATTCTCCCGTGATGATGAAACTGATCAAAGTGGTGACAAAAGTAGCTAAGACAGACGCCAATGTCCTGATCACCGGAGAGAACGGTACAGGTAAGGAGATGCTAGCACGTGAGATACACCGCCTTTCGCTCCACAGCGGCCGAGAGATGGTCAACGTGGATATGGGAGCCGTCAGCGAGTCGCTGTTCGAAAGCGAGTTGTTCGGGCATGAACGAGGTGCTTTTACGGATGCACGCGAGAGCCGTCCGGGGAAGTTCGAGGCGGCACACGGGAGCACACTGTTTCTTGACGAGATCGGGAACCTGCCGTTAGGATTGCAAGCCAAGCTCCTGGCAGCCTTGCAGAACCGCGAGGTCACCCGCCTTGGGAGCAACCGGAAGATTCCGGTCGACATACGCCTGATTGCCGCCACGAACCGAAACCTGCCGGAGATGGTGGCTCAGTCGCTTTTCCGTGAAGACCTGTTCTACCGCATCAATACGATACAGATCGAGATTCCGCCTCTTCGGAACCGGCGGGAAGATATCGCCCTGTTTGTCGATTATTTCCTGAAAAAATATACAGACCTTTACGGGCGGCCGGGGCTAACCCTGCATCCGCAGGCGTTGGAGAAGCTCGCGAACTATGACTGGCCCGGTAACATTCGGGAATTGCAGCATACGATCGAAAAGGCGGTGATCCTGGCGGAAAAGAATGTGATTCGTGCCTCCGACCTCTTTATACGTCCGGGAAAGGCGCTCTCTTTTAGCGAAGTACCCAATTTGGAAGAGGTGGAGCGGCAGGCGATCTTGGCGGCTATCACCCAGAATGAAGGGAACCTGACGGCTGCGGCGGAGCAGTTGGGCGTGAGCCGGCAGACGTTATATAATAAGATGAAGCGATTCAATCTCTGATTTTCCGCCGGTATGTTCAGTGTCCGTCTATACATACGCATTCTTTTGCAAGTAGTCGCCATCGTGTTGATGGCGGGCTTGGGCGTGGCCGGCATCGTTACGGGACGGGCAGTCATACTGGGTTTCGTGGCTCTCTTTATCGCAGTGTGGCTGATCAGTTTCCTTGTCTATTATCTCAACGCATCGAACCGGAGGATACAGCTTTTCCTGGATGCCATCGAGGATGACGAGTCGATGCTCAATTTCCCGGAAAATATCGGCAGCCGGGAGCAACGCCGCTTGCATGCCGCTTTCAACCGCATTCATAGACTGATGACCGAGAACAAACGGAAGGCGTTCGACCGCGAACTGCATCGCAAGGAGTATGAATCGTGGGATAAACTGATGCATGTCCTGACGCACGAAATCATGAACTCCATTGCTCCGGTCATCTCCCTCTCCGGCACGCTTCTTTCTTATTTCCGGACGAAAGATGCGCCGAAAAGCAGCGGAGAGATCACCGATGCCACCATCCGCAAGACGATACGGGGATTGGTCACCATCAAAAGGCAGGGGCAAACCCTGATGCATTTCACCGAATCGTACCGTCAGTTTACTTACCTGAAGGAGCCGGTGCCTAAGCCATTCCCGCTTACGTATCTGCTGCAAAACCTGCAGACCTTGTACTTGCCGGATATGCAACGGCTGCATATTGATTTCTCTCTCGTACTGTTTCTGCCGGAAATAACGGTCCATGCAGACGAAGAGCAGCTGTCACAGGTTTTGATCAACCTACTTAAAAACGCTATGCAGGCACTTGAAGGGCAGGAGGATGGAAAGATCCGTATGGAGGTCGATACGGAGAAGAACCAATTGCTTATCCGGGTGACGGACAACGGTCCCGGCATCCCTTCCGACTTGATAGAAGATATCTTCGTCCCCTTCTTCACCACCAAGGCTACGGGGAGCGGCATCGGGTTGAGCCTTTCCCGGCAGATTATACGGATGCATGGAGGAGAATTGTCGGTGGCTTCGCAACCTTACCGGGAAACCTGCTTCACGGTTTCTTTGCCTGTAAAGCCATAAGAATTACCGTCTCTTGATTTCTACCCGCGAAGTGAGCGGATAGCGCAAGCCTTTGGAGGACTTATAATAGACTTCGGCCGCACCGATCTTCAGCTTGGCGCGTATCTTGATCGGGATATGGTTCTCGTCGTCGCCGATCCAGATCTCGGCGGCTTCCTTGCTTTGGGTAAAGGCGTCGTCGTAGATGTCGATATAGAAATGGCGGGTCCTGTCTCACTCCGTTCCACGATCTGCTGCCCGGTATAGCGGAAACTGATGTTGATGCGTTCGCGCCCGATCGCCACCTGGAAGGGAAAGCTCTCGCCGCTCTTCATCTTGTTCCAATCCAGAGAACGCAGATACATCGTTGCTCCCAGCATGTCGAACATATAAGGGGCTTCCGTAACGAGCATCGTGTCGATCTTCGTGCGGGTGGGCGTATAACGGTGGGAATGAGCGAGTATTTTCTTTTGGTCGTAGGAAAAATGGATGTCGTCTATCAGATAATAGTCGTTCTCGTTTACCCGTTTCTCGCTTCGTATAAGCAGCATGTCAGGGGTGAAATGGCAATCTATCGTATCCCGCATCTTATAGACTTTCTCGATAATGCCGGAGGTGCGGAAGATAAGCTGGTAATGGCAGGATGGCTCGCCCTCATATTCCGCATCACGGATGGAAAGGGTGGCGTGGCCTGCACGGGGCATTAAAAGGCCCCATTTGAAGTGCAATTCATATTGCACTTCCTCGCCGGAGTTGAATCTGTGCCGGACCGAAATTTCCTGTGCCATCGCACATACGGCCGATAGCAACAGTAAAAATACCAGCCATATACGAACGGTATTAGAACGGCATTCCCATGTTACCGCTGCTATTATTCCTTGATGATGATTGTTGACTTTCATCTTTGTAGTTTCTTTTCTTCTTGGTTGCTTCCTTCGGCTTATTCTTCGTTATCTCAAGAGGCTTTTGCTTAGCCAGCGGGGTGGAGTTGACATTCCATGTCTCTTCGACCTGCCAGTTCTGCATGATCTCGTACATTTTGGGAGAATAATAAACTTCTTCGGGCTGTCGCTTTTTGGCATAATTACCGGTGTCCCACACTCCGTTGCCGTTCGTGTCGATCACGATACGGGCATAATACTTATCAGGCTTCAAGTCCATGAAGAGCACTCCGCCGTCTTTTACTTTCGCTTTGCGGACAGGGGCGTCTCCGGTGCTTAGCAATTCGACGAAAGCAGTCGTATCCACACCGTTGATATTGAGATAGAGGTGGCCGTATTCGTCTTCTTTCTTGATTTTGAACTCACCGGTAAAGAAGTCGTTCCACTTCCCGTAAAGGCTGTGGATGGCGGCGGAGTCCACTTCGATGCGGTATTCTTCCCCATACTTCCACGGACGTCTGATAAAATAGTTCAGGCTGTTAGTCGAATCGGGGAAGAAGTCGAAATCTACCGTATTCCAAACGGTATCGATCTTTTGGTCGAGGAAGAACATCTCTTTGTTGATATCCAATACCGGTTCGTTGAAGGTTACGGATATCGTATCGAACAAGTCCATCGAACCGGGAGCGTCTACTTGCATGCCTAAGAACACGATCGGATCGGGTTCGTCTTTCTTTTTCTTCTTTTTCTTTTCTGCCGGACGGCGGCGCAATACCAGTTGGACCGTGTCGGTTTGCGGGCGCAGGATGTTCAGGGAGTCGCTCTTCGGATAGGAGACCTGCACCTGCAGGGTGTCCTGCTTCCAGACGGTCGAATCGGCAAGCCAGTAGTTGACGGCCGCGCCGCCTTCCGTTTTCTGCACAAAATACCAGGTACTGTCTTCCGGGGTGAAATTGATGGGGAGAGGTACCGGGACGGTGTCCATGCGATGAATCAGGCGTTTGGTCTGGATTACTGGAGTAACCGGATCAACGC
>ENA-ORRL01002195-ORRL01002195.1-human-gut-metagenome-genome-assembly--contig:-NODE-2195-length-12204-cov-10.970450_pt1 | contig 12204 bp, 11 predicted proteins | sample MGYA00242175_ERZ509134 | MGnify/ENA primary metagenome ERZ509134 (study PRJEB26280, sample SAMEA2338660) | human gut metagenome | biome: human gut; feature: human-associated habitat; material: faeces... | reverse complement strand
TCGCATTTCGGCCGTTTTGCTCCGCAAACCCGGCCGTTAGGATGCGCCATATGCAGGTATAAAATGAATTTGTGATTTTTTAAATAAAATATATTATGATAATGGAATCAAGGTCATGGATGAAATGGACACAAGATTTCGGCAGAGGTGGAAGCTGCATTGGAGAAATAAATAGACCGTGAGGTGTGAAAACTGCTGTTTGCATTGCATGACAAGGTTGGTGTGGGCAGGAATTATGCGATAGGACGGAATTCTTATATTGGCTATCCGCATAAAAGGGAGCCTCATTAAAAAAGTATATGTTATAATGAAGTAGTAAAAAAAGTAGGATAGAAGAAGGGATGAGTTATGAAAACATCACGAAGTTCTAATATGGAACTTTTAAGAATCTGTGCAATGCTTATGATTGTTGCATACCATATTTATACTCATTGTATTAGTTGCCAACTTACAGATTTGCAATCTATGCAGGATAGAGGTAATGGGTGGTTTTGCACTCCAGATTTTTCAAAGAGATTATGTATATTGGCACTAGTTGCTCCATGGGGCCAGATTGGAAATGCCATTTTTCTGATTATTTCTGGATATTTTATGGCAAGTAAAGATTTAATTGATTTGACGAAAATTTCTAAAAAATTATTATTTCAGTTGGGCTTTGCGGCATGTGTTCTGGGGATTGTATCTATATATGCTTTTAACAACATTACAGGGATTTCAATTAGGGTGATGCCTTTTAGCTGTTTTAATGGTATGTCGTGGTATATAGGATATTATTTCCTGGTTATTGTTTTGGCAAAATTATTCTTAAATAAGTTTTTAAAAGGACTCTCTGAAAAAAGCTATTTAATGTTTTTAGTGGTTCTATTTGCACTTCTTCAATTTTCTTGGAGCGTTAGTGTGATATCAAATTTAGGAGGAGGATTAGAAACGCTATGTACCGGTGTGTTTTTGTATTCTTTAGGTGGATATATCAAGGAATATAATCCTTTTAAGAAAGTGAGATTATGGGGTGTAATCGCAGTTATAATAGCGATGAATGTAATAGTAATTGGAAATTTTTATCTTACTACTGCAAGTAATATATTAAATTTCAATCCTCAGGGAGAAGACACGTTTGTTCAAGCTATACCAAGTTATGGAAATAACCAGATAATTCCATTAATTATTGGTATTGCTATGTTCGAGTTATTTAGGCGAATTAAAATGCCAAATTTTAAAGTGCTGAACTTTATTGGTGCATCAACTTTTATGGTTTATTTGATACATGATAACGAATTTGCTTATGAAATATGGAATACACAAGACTGGATAACTCTTATATATAAGGATGTAGCATTATTTGTTGAAAGATATTTAGTATGGATACTAGGAACTTTTGGGATTGGTGTATTGTTATATTGTTTATTTGTAATTTTAGGAAAAGTAATTACTATATGTAAGCCATTGGTGATTAGAAAATAACTTTAATTAATGCTTGGGAATAAAGAAAGTTGCTTTAATTTAAAATATAAAATTTTGATATGAGACAGCTTGTTGGAAAAGTGGTTTTTGAAGATTTTGGAATGGATGAATAGCAATTATAACAATTGGACGAATTTTGGACAATAACAAAGAAAGAATGTTGTTATGAAAAATATTGTAGAGGGCAATAATAAGATGAATGCTGGAAAAATATATGTATCAGATCCAGTTGGAAGTTAGTTTAAGCTGTTTCGAAAATCTGTGATTGAAGAATGAATAGAATCGATAGAAAAGGTTAGTAATGATAGTCTCTGATTTTATATGGTGATAGGAAGGAAATGCATGATTTATATTATGCTGTTATAGATAAATGCAACATTACAGAGAGATTGATATTCTTAGAGGCATTGCAATTATATTAGTAATACTTGGACATGCGATCATTGTATATCCTGTCAATTTAATGAATGTGGTATGGTGTAAAAGTGTATTTTCTTTTGTGATAACTTTACATATGCCCATTTTTTTCGGGGTAGCAGGTTTTTGTTTTCATCAGAATAAGTCATATACATATATGGTAAAGAAAAAATTTGCAAGGTTATTGATTCCATATACAGTTTTCAATATTTTGGACATGTTTTGCCGGCTGGCATTTTCAAAATTGGTAAACAGACCAAGCAGCGTAAGAGATAGCATATATAAGATCTTATTTCATGGTGGAGAATACTGGTTTTTATATGTATTGTTCCTTATATGCATTATATGGGGAATGGTTCAGACATATATAAAGCAATATGCCTGGCTACAAATCATGGTTGGGATTGGAGCAGTTGGAATTAATCTGCTAAATATCTCATTTGATTTTTTTAGAGTAGATTCTATTTGCAAGTATTTTGTGTTTTTTTATGCTGGATTTTTGATTCAAATATATTGGGATCGTTTGGTGTACATGAAGAAAATACTGAAAAATGTGGGTATCATTTGTTTGATGAGCATAATTTGGCTCGGGTTATTTGTGATATGGTATCAGAATGACGAAAAAATCATTCCTGAAGTATTGATTAGTTTTATTGGTATGTATGTTTGTTTGATGCTTGCTGGAAAGATTTGTAATACAAGGTTAGGTATAGCTTTGGCGGATGTAGGTAAATATTCGCTGCAATTATACTTAGTGAATGGTTATTTTCTGGGAGTTTCGAGAATCGTTCTTGTGCAGTTATTGGGATGTTCGAGTCCGGTTTTGATTGTAGTTGGAAATTTGGTTTTCGATCTGTTCGGAGCGTTGGGGGTAATTAAATATTTGATGATGAAGATTCCGGTGGTACGTTTTTTGTGTGGGGAAACATAAGAGAAATGTATTTTTAGTGATAGGAACTTTTTACGAAAAGAATGTGCATACAATTAAAAAATAATAGTATTATAAGTATATGATATTGAATTGGCGTGAAAAGATTATGGGATCGCTTATTCAGAAATATACTAATGAAAAATAATGGAAAATGCGCAGAAAGGCATAGATCACAATGGCGGAATAATAAGTAATATACATATGGATGCATCTATGGGTAATTATAAAGGAGAAAAGATTAGAAATAGTGTAATTACATTTGAATATATTGCGGCATATATAATATGTTGAATGTATGAAAAATATTATATTTTAAAAATTTAGAGTGTTAAATCATATGTGATTTTATATGATTTAACACTCTAAAAAAATAGATAATATTTTGAAGGAGATATTTGAAAAATAGAGTATATAAATTGTCTTTATGTAAAGAGAAAAAAGTAACAAAATAGAAAAAGAATAGAGTGGTAAATTAGAAGGAGGTTTATAGAAAATAAACAAAAAATTGAAAGCCTATTGACATGATGAAATGCTAGCATTATGATTTTATCCATTAGCATATAAAAAATTCCTAAAAATTATATAAAATTATATGGAGGAATATATATGGAAAATGGAGATAAAAAAATAAAAAAAGGGATAAAGTTACTTGGTTATGGAATGTTTGGAATAACCGAAGTTATAAGTGTTAGTAAAAAGGACATGTTATACAATTTGAAAATTTTAGGTGATTTTGATGAAACATTTTGGGTATGGATTGTGATAATTGTATTTATTTCTGCTACTATGACAGTTCTAATTTGCTATATTAAAGAAAAAAATAAAACTATAAGAAAAGAGATTGTGTGCACAAAAAAATATAATAAAATAAATAAAGATTTGCGGAAAAAGAAGAAAAAAAGAAAGAAGCATTAAATTTAGAGAAAATAGAGGCGGACAGTGGAATTTAAAATTTTATTTTTGGTTACAAATTAATCTTATAATTTTACTTGACTTTTTATTAAGGTTTATGCTTATACTTGATATAAGTCTGGAACGTGCAAGTAAGATAGTATAGAAAAATAGTATTAAGTGGCAAATGATGATAGAAAAGATATATAAAAAATTAAAAGAGAAAATAGACAGAGAACCAAGTAAAGATGATTATTCGAAACTCATTGCGGTATACGAAAAACCAGAATACTTGTTTCAAGAGGTACTTGATCTTGAAGGCATAGAATTTGGCATTGAAATAGAGTTTGAGAGCGAAATGTCAGAAAATGATATAATAAAATGTCTTGAAAAAAATGGTTTTCCTTTGGAAAAAATGATTTCTAAGGCTTGTAGTCGAAATAAAAAGAAAAATTATCAAAAATGGAATTTTTGTAGGGAATGTTGTCATAATAAAGATGAATCTTTAAAATGCGAAAAGGAATTAATATCACCTATTTTTAAAGAAGAAGTAGAAACGTGGAAGCAAATAAGAGAAGTTGTGAATTTAATAAAAATACAATTAAAAGGAAAGATAAATGAAGTTTGTTCCATACATATACATGTAAACAGGAAGTGTTTTATGAAAAGTCCAATAGCGTTTAATGATTTACAGAAATTGTATGTTTATCTGGAACCTTTGATATTGTGTGTTGCAGCGGGGGAGAATAGAGAAGTATCTGAAGAGAGACTATTTCATTATTCCGCAGTAGCGTCACAGGATGAATTATTTTGGAGAAAAGGTTTCAGATCTGCTAATACAGCTAGAGAAGAAATAGGAAATGCGTCAAATTTTGATGAAAATATAAACAATCTCATAAATTATTTTTTTTCTAGTCGTTATCATAGCATTAACTATTCAACTAAAACCACCGATTATTTAACAGTGGAATTTCGCATTTTTAATGGAACATTAAATGAAAACATAATTCAAACATATTTAGTAATTATTGATCATATTTTACAGAATATAGGGGAAAAAACTGAAAAAATAGATCCGTATTATGATAAAAATGGTGAGTATTATTTGAATTCAAATTATGTAAAAAAATGTTTTGACTTACTTGGTTTTAATAATAGAGAAAAATCGGCAGTTTTAGATATTCTTAAAAAAAATAATTTTTATATTCCACAGCATGCAATAAGAGCTTTGGAAGGACATTATACTGATGAAGAAATTCAAAGAATTGTATAGTTCAAGTATAGAGGTTATTTTTAAAATTCGATTTAATGGATTTAATACCTAATATTTATCAAAAATTTAGACCTAAAAGTTAAGTCTAAGCGTATGAGAGTATAAAAGGAGTTTGCGCGGTTAAAGAGTAAAAGGGGGTGATCCCATTAAAAAGCATAAACTCTAGATAATACTAAGACATTAAATAACCACTTGACAGATTTTAGAAACCATAGAGAATATTCAAGAATTTGAAGTTTGGCGAAGAAATGGTATCTGAATATCACTGATAAGTTGATGAAGCCGCTATTTTAGGAAACTTTTGAGAGTAAAAAAATGGACAAAACCGATTCTCAACTGGGGCAAAGTACGTGGTAAGCTGGAAATCATGTGTCTAAACCGAATGTTGATATAGAAACAAGAGCTGATAGTCAAGAACGAATATATGCCCACACTTCTCTGATGGCTCTTGACATATTATATACCATGGTAGTTTTGAGTCTTTTGTTGGAACTTGTCTTCTCATGCATAAAATCACAAATAAATTGTATAAGGATAATGTGAAAATTACAAATGAAAATTATGACAATGATAAGAGCTGCAACTGAAAAGAACGAGGATGAACAGATGATGGGAGAAACAAAATATGAGTGAAAATATTTCAGAAGTATTATTATTTACATATATACCCTTTGTACTTTTAGTTTTGATTTTACTATCTAATAAGCCCAAGGAAGAAACAAGAGATATAAAATTTTATTGGGGCAATAGGATACAAGAAAGAATAAATTTAAAAGATAATAAATTGTTACCTTTGTTATATTGGATAATAACAATAGGTGTGATTTTATTATTAACTGTAATTTTTCTTTTTATGGGAAATTTAAAAATTGTTGATATATCTAAAATAAGTTATATTTTACCAATTAGTAAGGGAAAAGAGGTTTTTGTTACTGATTTGGCGGTTGCTTCAGCATATAGTTTAGTTTTGGCGCTGAAAAAGAAAATCTATTTGGGAATTAGTATACAAGATGTATTAAATAATACTTTTTTACCAGATATTTTGCAGTTTATAAGTATTAATTCAATAATAATCATGATTGGAATTGGGGTGTATCGAATCGAATACATGGCTGGTAGCCTAAAACTGTTAATTGTTATTGTGACAAAAATCACATATTGGTTATGGAACCTTAATATATTGTGTTTGTTCTGCGAAATGGTAAGAATGTTTACTCGAGTAACAAAGAGTGAATTAAAGGCATTTAATGCGCTTAGATATAGAATTAATGATTGTTATAAGATAGAAAATGAAAATATAGTAAATGAGATCCCATTAAAAGCAATAAGCGAATATCTGCTTGAAAAAATTCAAAAGGAATATATAAAGATAGCAGGGAAGGGCAAAGAAATTGATGAGGTTGAGATAAAATCAAGAAAAATTGAAAAGAATAAGTGGATAACTTTAAGTTGTTCAGTATGGATGAGCATAACAGTTATTATTTTTATAGGTATGGGATTATTGATGCATTTTTGGGGAAATACAAATGTACCTATCTCATTTGTTTATATAATATTAGTTATAACAGTATTATTGTTTATTATTGGAAGTTGGAAGAATGTCTGGGCAGATTTATTTCAAGATAAAATATTTTATATATTTAAACAAGGGAAGAAGGAAAAAATAGTTATGAGAGGGAGCAATCCTATTTGGAAGAAACGGTATGAAGTTATTGAAAGCATACAAGATTTAATGGGATTGTATAAGATTTTACTTGATAATGATATTAGAGAGAGAGATAGAAATGTAATTATTCAAACGATAGATGATTATATTGAATCCGAAAAGTTAAGAAATGTTTTGAAACTTTTGATTTGTTATTTAGAGTATAGTAATGTTTTTAGCAGAATAAGTAGTAGTGAAGATATAGCCAAATTTCAAACAACTATAAATACAAATAAAAAAGTAAAAAAAATTTCATTGGAATATACTTTGTCAAATGCAGTGTTATGCGAAATATATAAAAATGCTATGATTAAAAATGGAAGTAAAAATTATCAAAAGCTTGGAAATAAAAAATTTGATAGTATGATTGAGTATATTAATAAGTGTATTGATGCGAAAAATAAGCATCATAGATAATTTATTACTAATTTGGTAGTTGTTCATCCAAAAAGTTTTATTTAAGTTGTAGTTCATTTTGTCTAAATGGCAAACATAAATGGGAAAATATTTCGTAACAGACGTTTTTTGCGGTGAGGCAAACAAAGTACTGACCGCGGATCATGCATATAAAATTGGACGTTATCTGGGCTGGTATTACAACCAGAATCACAGGGGACGGATAATTATCGGAAAGGATACACGTCGCAGCAGCTATAGGAGGACAAGGGGCAATGCCATTAAGCCAGTTGTTCGAAGTTTTGTTCGATAGCTCAGTTGTTGTCAAATATCCGGTATTTTGAACTCAAAAAGCCAAAAACAGATATGCCAAAAAGACAGATGCTGTCCATCTGCCAAAAAGAAGGATATTCAGTTGCAGAACTTACCGATATCCAAAATGAATTGCGCTGATTCCACGGAGAGGCCGTTGAAACTGCCGGAACCTGTCTTTCACTGCGTGGACATATTTCATCATCAGCCGGATAATATCGATGTGCCTTCCAGAATCCCTGCGCATGAAGAACTTTCTGGCTGTTTTTAATGCTGAAGAAAAGTCAAGTTCATAGAGATACTTGTTGCTGCCATCCCGTTTCTTTTTCCGGTTTTCTTCTGCCGCTTCGTTTGCGATAAAAATGCCGAAATTGTACAGAATCAGGCGGGAATAGATTTCCTGTTTTAGAAATTCCAGCTGTTTTGATCTTAACAACGCGAAACTGCAGGAAATAAAGATGACTGTGTTTTTTCCTGAGAAGCTCATAAAAATGAGGGGTATTTTTACTGGGATTGATGTAGCGGTAAACATCTGACTGGCTTTTCATAATATTTGTGGCTTTATCCGTAAAAAAGCGCTTTATCGTAACGTCGAAATCTTCAAGATCATCCGGAAACTCAGATGCATAATAAGAAAGAATGCTTTTTGGGGAAGATGGTGATTTTACACGGAAAACGTAACCCAGGTTTTTGAGCTCACAGTGGAACAGGAGATCATAGGATTCGTAACCGCGGTCTGCAGTTATAATATATTTTTGCGGATCGTCGGGTGTGAAATGATCCAGCATGGAGTGGAGCGCTTCACGCTCATCCGGCTGCTGTCCGGGCTGTATGACGACATCAAGGAAGGCTTTGCTGATAACATCAACAAAACCATTTAAGTGCATGTGGTTGTAACCTTTATAGTCGATAAGCCGGGGCTTATTATAGTCCTCGATAATATCAGAATTGGTAGCATAGACAACGTGGCACCCATCGCAGGCGAGAATACAATGGTCTTTGAATTTGTCCGTAGTGGATGGAAAAGAAGAAGAGAATTCCGAAAAAAGGTATTCAAAAGCAGAGAGGGAAATCTGTCTGCGGCGCTGGCAGAAAGCAGACTGTGAAGGGATAAGGTCAGGGTCCAGGTCAAAGTAATCCATGATCTCATCATTCGTGCTGCCTTTCCCCATGCTTATGATCAGACGCATGGTATCATAAAAAGATAGTTTCCCAAGATGCTGGCGTGTAAAATCGTGGCCAGGATTTTTGGAAAAGAGCCAGTGATGTTCAGCCATGGATAAGATGATAGAATTCAATTTTTCTTTTACATTTGACGGATAATGGTTCATAATAAAAATGTGCCTCCTTAGTTTTGCAGGGTTTTGGGATAGAATGATTCGTGGTGGAATCAATTCCCTTTATAAACTAAGGGGTCACCTTGTTGTCCCAATGGACAACAAGGTGACCGCACATTTTTTATTGCATGTCAATAGAAAAATGCAAAAAGAAACATAAAATATGTTACATAAATGTTAAATAAGTGCCAGCCCCCAAATAGAACAAAATACGAAAAGCTGTGTGTTGTCAGGGGTATAATAATTTTAAAAAAGTGCTGTTAAGCTAGAGAAGCTAAATGGCATTGAAATAAAAGGGGTCTGACCCCATTAAATAAATATAAACTTTTTAAATGTGGTACTGGTTGCCGGAATTACGGCATCCGAAGCAGATGCATTTTTGTTGCATGTTACCACTATGCCAAATGTGGCATATGTAGTCCGTGATTTCTCTGGCTGCCAGATCTTACAATGGGATTCTCGTATGGGGTTGGGACTGTTCCAACGGAAGTACGTTTAACATTGTGTAAAAGTGGGCAGACCCCCTTTGCAAATAGTGAATAAAAAACAGACAAAGTGTGAACAGTGTTTGCAGAATTTGGTTTTACACGATAGGATATGCGAGAAAAGAGAATAACAATGGGAAAATATTTCGGAACAGACGGCTTTCGCGGTGAAGCCAACAAAGTATTAACCGCAGATCATGCATATAAAATTGGACGTTATCTGGGCTGGTATTACAACCAGAATCACAGGGGACGGATCATTATCGGAAAGGACACGCGTCGCAGCAGCTACATGTTTGAGTATGCGCTGGTTGCTGGTATTACGGCATCCGGAGCAGATGCATTCTTGCTGCATGTTACCACCACGCCAAGTGTGGCATATGTAGTCCGTACAGAAAATTTCGACTGTGGCATTATGGTTTCTGCCAGTCACAATCCATATTATGACAATGGAATCAAGGTCATGGATGGAAACGGACACAAGATTTCGGCAGAGGTGGAAGCTGCACTGGAGAAATACATAGATGGTGAGATGGGAGAATTACCTTTTGCATTGCGTGACAAGGTTGGTGTGGCGCGGGATTATGCGATCGGACGGAACCGTTACATCGGCTATCTGATTTCTCTGGCTACCAGATCTTACGATGGCATGCGCGTGGGGCTGGATTGTTCCAACGGAAGTACGTTTAATATTGCAAAGAGTGTGTTTGATGCGCTTGGTGCCAAAACATATGTGGTTGGCAATGAGCCGGACGGTACCAACATCAATATGGGATGTGGATCGACACATATCGAGAATCTGCAGAGACTTGTCCGGGAGAAGAATCTGGATTGCGGATTTGCGTTTGATGGAGATGCGGATCGGTGTATTGCCGTGGATGAGAACGGTATGGAAGTGCACGGGGATTATATCCTGTATGTCTGTGGGAAGTATCTGAAGGAATGTGGCCGTCTGCAGAATAATACGGTGGTTGCCACGGTCATGTCCAACATGGGATTGTTCAAAGCAATGAAGCGCGAGGGCATCGAGGTATGTGTGACCACGGTTGGCGATAAGTATGTCAATGAGGCGATGGTTGCCAACGGATATGTGCTCGGCGGAGAGCAGTCCGGACATATCATTTTCAGTAAGCATGCGACAACCGGGGATGGAATCCTCACGGCATTGATGCTGATGGAGGTGATCCTGGAGAAGAAGCAGAGTCTCGGCACGCTGTGCAGGGGGATGCAGATGTACCCACAGCTTTTGAAGAATGTGAAGGTTGAGGACAAGGCTGCGGTTACCGGCAATGCGCGTGTGCAGGCGGAGAAGGAGCGGATCAGCGCTGCTTTGGGCGAAGATGGAAGAATCCTTCTGCGTGAGAGCGGTACGGAGCCGGTGATCCGTGTGATGGTTGAGGCACAGAGTGATGAGTTGTGTGCGAAGTATGTGGATGAGATGGTGCAGGTGATCCGGGAGGAAGGGCTTGCGGTGATGGAATAGTGAGATGGTAAGGAGAGCCGGCGCTGGTGCGCCGGCTTGTTTGTTATATATTTTTTTGCTGTGTTATGCTTTATGCATATTCCGCAAAAACAGAGCACTCGCTCCGCATGAGCGGAGCGCTGTTCCGCTAGGAACGGATCATTGCCCTGTTGGTTAATAAAGTTACTTGCTTTCTACACGTCTATCGCGGCCTGAAAAGTCTAATCGATATGCTTTAGAGGTCATGCGGCTGAGACATGCATCTGCATATGTGTTATCACCAAACAATTGGTACCAGTTCGCTACTGGCATCTGCGAGATGATGACTGTTGATTTTCGGCAATCTCTAGCTTCGATGATTTCAAAGAGATCACGGCACTTGTCGAGGTTTAAGTCCATCAATCCAAAATCATCTAACCAGCCATCTTGTTTGAATACTCATAGTAATTATCTTCACTATGCGCATGGGCGGATTCTTGAAGCAGATAATTCGCACGGATATATTTAACAGTCCTCATTTGATGTAATGCTGTGACGCAAAGTGCACATGCAACATGCGTTTTGCCAGCTCCTGCTCCACCTGTAATCAAAAGATTGTTCGGTTCATCGATCCAATCACCCTTGGCCAGTAATTCAATGACATGTGTGTTTAACTGCCTCTCTGGATCATAAAGAGAACTATCAAGGTCAGCTGCCGGATATTTTAGTGTTGCTTGTTTTAAGAGCCGATTGAACTTCTTGTTTTCTCTCCCTGACCACTCATGGTTGATGATTTCAGAGAACCTTGTTTCAAAGCTCTCTAATCCCGAATTCGGATTCATAAGTTGGTTTTCAAAAGCTTCTGCCATGCCGGACATACGCATCTTATAGAGTTTGTCCATAAGAAGATTTTGATCCTTTGTAAGTTTGTCGTTATAATTGTATTCTTTCTGTCTGTATGCCATAATCATTCACCTTTACTTGTAGTAATCCTTTCCTCTGATGTTTTCATGAGATGGAAGTGATTCCGGTGATGATTCTGGATGCTCATCGCACTCCATCTTTTTAAGCACCTGCCTGTACGTCGAATAGCGACAGGAGTTCATTTCAATGCATTTACGAGCGGCTTCTTCTGCAATGCCTTTAGGGATTGCTTTTACTTGATGTAGTATCCCGGCACATGCATTGAATGCTTGCTCTTCGTGCTTAGAAGATTTTAGGATTCGATCAATCAATTCCGACATGGAAGGACCGAACACAGACGCCCAGCGCCTGTAATAGTTTCCATCTTTCGAATTGATTTCTTGATAATAAAGGTGTTCCGGAGGCATATGCTCATCCGTAGTTATGTACAACGGAAAATCCTTATAAGATCTTCTATGAGTGCAGATCAGACGGTTGTACTGATCACAGATACGAATCTCAGAAGGTGTGGCCTTAAGGATTGCTGGTTTTCCGCAGTAAGTATACAATACAGAGTAGTAGTGGCCGTCATAATCGATGTGATAATTATTAGGCACCTTCAGTACTGCTTTGTAATCACAAGTTGTGTATT
>ENA-ORRL01002194-ORRL01002194.1-human-gut-metagenome-genome-assembly--contig:-NODE-2194-length-12214-cov-2.360803_pt1 | contig 12214 bp, 11 predicted proteins | sample MGYA00242175_ERZ509134 | MGnify/ENA primary metagenome ERZ509134 (study PRJEB26280, sample SAMEA2338660) | human gut metagenome | biome: human gut; feature: human-associated habitat; material: faeces... | reverse complement strand
CCGTTCATTCTGGCATCAGACCCGGCCGCTGCCCAGGCTCTGGCCCTGGTACGGATGTCATCACCGTTCATGGCTAAAAGCACAGATCCGATGTTTGCGCCGTAATTGCCCTTTAAGCCCTCTTCTGCAATGGCCATGTTGCAGCGGATCTGGGGATCCAGCACATGCTTTAAGTCCTCCACATCCACAGTATTGATGAAGTCCCAGATATCTTCCATATTTAATAAGGAACGGTCCGTGAGGCCCTCGTTTGTCTCGCCCTCCACCGGCACCTCCTTTAAGATCTCACCGTTCTTCTCGATCAGTACGATGTTGGTATGGAAGTTGACGATCCGGACTCTGGACCATGCTTCCCCTTTATATAAGGTAACGACGATCTCAAATGTAAAGCCATTGTCCACATGCTCCACGGAAATGGGCGTTTTTTCAAGGAACTCCTTCATTTCCGTGATCGCTTCCTTCTCTACGCTGGCGATCACCTCCAGCTCCTTGTCCGGATCCCCGGCCACGATACCAGCCGCAGCCGCAGCCGGAATGCCCTTTAAATGGTCCGTGTTGGGCACGATCACCGATTTCACGTTCTTGATGATGCTTCCGCTGGCTCCGATCACCACCTTATCCGGCAGCTCTCCCAGCACCTTTCTGGCCACAGCAGCCGCATATGCCAGAGCGATGGGCTCTGTACAGCCCATGGCCGGTCTTAACTCCTCCTCCAGGATCTTAATGTAGGCATTGTACTTTACATTGGTTTTTTCCATGGTTACCCCTTGTCCTTTCTCTAATACAGTTCTGCACGTCTCTCTGTATGGTAAAAAATTTTATTTCCCCATACCCTTTCAGATTAGCATATCATAAAAAAGGATGAAAGTAAATTTTAACGTTTTAAATATATCATTAAATAATTTTAATGATTTGGTATAGGAAGCTCCTCCGGCACCGGACAGTGATATGACGCTCCCTCTGTTTCTCTCCGAAATTCCTCCCATGCCTTTTCCCGAAGCTCCCGCTCTTCCATAAGCCGGATCCCAGCTGCCGCCATGACCTTTGCCCCATAGATCATCCCCTTCCTTCCAATGGAACTTCCGGAACAGGCTGTCACCTGCCAGCTGTGCCCTGGCGCCCCCAGGGCAGAAGTGGCTGGAGTAAAGAAGCCTGTGGGCACCAGATGGGCCACATCTCCCACATCCGTAGAGTCAAAGGTCGTTTCAGCTGTAACCGGAGCCACACCCGTGTATAATTCCGTATCCCCAGGCAGTCCGTTATCCCTTAATGCCTGGTTCCACTGACGTTCTGACAGGCGGTTCAGTTTTTTTGCGAACTCTGTCTCCTCCTGCGTCCATGGCTCCTGTTCTACCGATCTCATAGCCAGATCCAGTGTCTCTGCCAGAACACGGTTTCCTAACATCGGGTAACAGCCTCCCTGATATTCTGTCTGAAGCTCCGTATCTGTCATCATAGCCGCCCCCTTCGCAGCCCGGACCAGCCGTTCACAGACCTGGTCCACAGTCTCCCGTTTGAGAGCCCGGACAAAATACCAGACACTGGCTGTTTCCGGCACAACATTGGGAGCCGCTCCCCCGTCCGTGATCACATAATGGATTCTCACATCTGGCTGTACATGTTCACGCATATACTCAGTACCGGTATTTAGCAAAGAGACCGCATCCAGAGCGCTTCTTCCATTCCAGGGATCAAACGCCGCATGAGCGGAAACGCCCTTATAGTGAAACCGGATTCCGCTGCATCCACAGGACCGGGAAGCCGATGCCCTGTTGACCCGGCCTGGGTGCCAGGCCAGGGCCAGCTCCAGATCCCTGAAACAGCCGCCTCTGGCCATAAACGGTTTTCCTGTAAGCACCTCCTCTGCCGGACATCCATAAAACACTACCGTTCCAGAAAGCTTCCGTTCCTCCATTTCTGCTTTCATACCCAAAGCTGCTCCCACCGTAGCCGCAGCCAGAAGATTGTGGCCACAGCCGTGACCGTATCCATTTTCCACCATCGGTTCCTTATGGTCTGTTGCCTTCTGGCTCATTTGCGGAAGGGAATCGTATTCTCCCAGAAGGCCGATCACCGGGCTTCCGTGTCCCCAGACTGCCCTAAGCGCCGTTGGAACACCTCCGGCTCCGCGCTCCACCTGGAATCCCTCCTGCTCCAGAAGCTCTGCCACCAATCTGGCAGCTATGGTCTCCTGAAACGGCTCCTCCGGATTTTCCCAGATCTGCTGTGCCAGATCTTCCAGTCTATTTCTTTTACTGCTGATTTCTCTCGCAAAAATTTCTCTGTCCATTGTCGCCTCCCACAGCCTGCAGCCACCCTTATGCATTTTCCTTTAAAATCCCCAGTTCACCATGGAAAACCGGATAAAATGTATTTACAAACAGCTCCCTGATTCCCTCGTTGGTATAAAAACTCCAGAGCGGTTCCTGCTCTGGATCCAGAGCCAGGGGATAATTCAGATCCACAAACTCCCGGTTCACCGGCTCGTTCTGCTCCTTTGCCTGCTCCTGGATCCGTCGGGCCGCATCATGTGCCAGAGCCTTCAGTCCTTCCCCAATGGCTGCCTTTCCCGCGTCGCCCAGCATCTCCTCTGCTGTGGATGCCAGATGATAATAAAGCTTGATGAACAGTGTGCTGAATCCACACTTTCCATACGCCTGGGGAATATCTGCCGAGGGTCCGGCGTATCCAGGATCATATTGTTCAAAACACACCGGTTTTAATTCCTCCGGAAGATTCTCTGGCCGCAGCACCACATTGAAGGCACAATATTCATCTTCCTTCTGGGTCAGGGTTTTCGCCAGATTTACCTTTGTGTATCCATAAGCATAGGAACTGTAACAGGCATTATGGAATTCCTCACAGTACATCCTTCCTATCTCCATAAAACCATATTTCTTCCAAATTTCCGCCATTGGACAATAGAGCGTATGGGAAACCCGCTCCTCTGGATTCAGCTCCTGCAATTCCCGCTTAAACCGGGGATCTGGAGGAAGATCCGGACCTACTGCAAACAGGCTGTGCATATTGATCTTGACTCCGGCGTTCAAGTGTTTGTTGCGGAGCGTTTCCGCCCTGTCCCTTCCAAACCTCCTGGTTCCCTCCCTGGCTGTTTTCTCTCCCTGCTCCCCAAAATGCTCTATGAGACTTTTGACCAGGAACGGATAGAGGAGTGTATAATTATCATCCAGATTCATGATCTGTATTTCTTCCTTACTGTACATGGTCCCCTCCTATAAACATAATTTTTTTCTTAGCCGGCTGACCAGGCGGCTTTCCAGAAGCCGGAAAGCTGCCGCTCCTGAACTTTCCTCCCGGCATTCCTGTGTCTGCCCCGGAATCTCCACCGGAAAATAAAGACTTACAAATGAGTCATCCAGAGCGGAGCCTGTATGCTCTGCCTCTTTTTTCAGGGTCTTAACGGCATCCTCCAGGAACTGGTCCAGGCCATCTGCCAGAGCTGCCAGTCCATCCTGGCCTAAAAATTCCTCTGCCGCCGCAGCCAGATGACCGTACAAAAGAAGGAAACGGTCTTCTACCGGATACTGTCCTGAACGTCCACTTTCCTCTCCCCTGTTTCCAAAACATTGTTCCTTCTGGTCCTCATCCATGTTGGCCGGACGGAGATAAAATGCAAACCGACAGAAAAAGTCCCTATCACATGTCATGGAATTAGAAATATTCGCCTGCCCCCGCCCATCTGTATACGCATCCAGAAGGCTGTGGGCCAGTTCTTCACAATAGCATCTGCCCGCCTCGGTACAATCCTCTCTTTTCCAGACCTCTGCCAGAGGGCAGTGATACACCTCTTGAAGCTGTACCTCCTCTGTATCTTTTATAATGTTTCTTTTAAAGCGTGGGTCTGTACCGCAGCAAGGCTCCATTTGGAACAGGGTATGAAGATTTGTTTTCTTCCCAAGTTCCAGATACGCTTTTCGGATTCCTTCACCCAGATCCCTTCCATAACGGATCACAGCCTCCCTGACAGCCCGCTCACCCCGTTTTCCTCCGGCTTCCATCATTGATCGGGCAATAAATCCATACATTTTTGCAAAATAATCAAACTTATTCTGAAATTTAATTTCTTCCAAATTATTCATATGTTCCTCCAGGATCCTTTTATTCGTTTAAAAAGCAGGCATTAAAATGGCCGGGAGCAATCTCCTTTAACTGTGGTTCCTCCGAATGACACCGGCTGCTGGCATAGGGGCACCGGCTGGCAAATCTGCAGCCAGGCTTAGGATCCACCGGAGAAGTGATCTCTCCCTTTAAGAGGATCCTCTTTCTCTGATTATGGATACTGGGAACCGGAATGGCTGACAGGAGCGCCTGAGTATATGGATGGACTGGATTCCGGAACAGTTCCTTTGCCGGTGCTTTTTCGATCAGACGGCCCAGATACATCACTGCAATATCATCTGCAAAATAATGGACCACTGATAAATCATGGGTGATGAACATATAGGTCAGTCCCATCTTCTCCTGGAGTTCAGATTTAAAATCTGTGCCTGGATCGAAACGTCCAGGGCGGAAACTGGTTCGTCGCAAACAATAAACTGTGGATTTAAGGCCAGGGCCCTGGCAATACCAATTCTCTGTCTTCGCCCTCCATCCAACTCATGAGGATATGCATTATAGAGCCGTTCAGCCAGGCCCACGATCTCCATGATTTCCGCCACACGCTCCATACGTTTTCCCTTATCTGTGATAATCCCATTGAGTTTCAGCGGCTCTGCAATGGTTTCACTGACAGTTTTTCTCGGATTTAAAGAAGAAAACGGATCCTGGAAGATGATCTGCATCCTGGTCCGCATCCTCCTCATCTGGTCCTTTCCCAGTGAACGGATATCCTCACCATCAAACAGAATCTCCCCCTCAGTGGGTTCCACGATCCTTAAGATCGCACGGCCAGTGGTGGATTTTCCGCATCCAGATTCTCCCACTACTCCCAGGGTCCTTCCCCGGTCAATGGTAAATGACACATCATCCACTGCATGCAGCATTCCTTTAGGTGTTTTAAAATATTTTTTAAGGTTTTTTACCTCAAGCAACGGACTGCTGGAATTGCTCATCTCCACTTCTCCTCCTTATCCCCGATATTCTGCTCATTATAAAGGTGACATTCCACAAAATGAGTCTCGTTCCGGTATACCTTAGGTGGTTTTTTTGTCCGGCATATCTCCATGGCATGGTCACATCTGGGATAAAACGGACATCCCAGGGGCAAGTCCGTGGGATCCGGCATCAAGCCACGGATAGGCTTCAGCTTTTCCGCCTGGTTCTCAATGTTGGGGAGGGAATTGAACAGCCCTTCTGTATATGGATGTCTGGTATTATCAAACACATCTGCCAGCGTCCCATGCTCCACAACACGGCCCGCATAGACCACAGATACCTCGTCACAGATTTCTGCCACAATTCCCAGATCATGGGTAATCATCAGCATGGACATTTCATATTTTTCCTTTAACCCCTTCATCATCTCCAGAACCTGGGCCTGGATCGTCACATCCAGAGCCGTAGTAGGCTCGTCCGCGATCAGAAGTCCCGGTGTACAGGAAAGAGCAATGGCGATTACAACTCTCTGTTTCATTCCTCCAGAAAACTGATGAGGATATTCCTTTGCCCGTTCTCTGGGAATTCCTACCATTTCCAGCATTTCCTCTGCTTTCTTTAAAGCATCTCCATGATTTAATCCTTCATGGATCTTAATGGCCTCTGCAATCTGATCCCCCACAGTCATAACAGGATTTAATGAAGTCATGGGATCCTGGAAGATCATAGCCACTGCATCCCCACGGATCTGATCCATCTCCTTGTCTGTCAGTGCACGGAGATCCTTTCCATTTAAGAGGATTTCCCCGCTTACGATCACTCCCGGAGGACTAGGGATCAGTCCCAATACTGCCAGGCCGGCCGTAGTCTTTCCAGCTCCTGTCTCTCCCACAAGGCCCAGGGTCTTTCCCTTTTCAATAGAAAGGCTTAAACCGTTCAATGCCTGTACCACACCACTGCGTGTCCGGTATTCCACCACAAGATCTTTAATTTCAATCGTCTTTTCCGCCATAATGTCCTCCTATTTCAGTCTCGGGTCCAGAGCATCCCGCAGCCCGTCTCCCAGAAGATTCAGCGCCAGGATCGTGAGCATGATGGCAAGACCTGGAATAAAGGTCAGATAACTGTAATCCCGGATATAATTTCTTCCAGCCGACAAAAGTGCTCCCCACTCCGGCGCTGGCGCCTGTACGCCCAGGCCCAGAAACGAAAGGCCGGCGGTGTTGGAGATCATAGCTGCAACCCGGAGTGTCGTCTGTACAATGATAGGGCCAATGCAGTTGGGAAGGATATGACTGAAAATGATTGTTCCATCCTTCGCCCCAATGGCTCCGGCCGCCTCAATGTACTCTACTTCCCGGACTGTAAGAACAGAGCTCCTGACAATCCTTGCAAAGGTAGGGACTGCTGACAGAGACAGTGAAATAATAAGATTCGTAGTACTGGCTCCCAAAGCCTGCCACAATGACCATGGCTAAAAGCGTCATGGGAATGGCCAGAAAAATATCCGTAATCCTCATTATTATCTCATCCAGGAGTCCGCCGTAATATCCGGAAACAGCACCCAGAATGCCTCCAATAATCAAGCTGGCCAGCACAGAAACAAAGCTTACGGACAGAGACAGCCTGCTGCCATGAACCACTCTGGCCAGAAGATCCCTTCCATATTCATCTGTACCAAAGAGATGTTCTACTGAAGGCCACTGGAGCCGCTCAGAAATGTTCTGCTCCACAACCTGGCTTTCGTAATCGAACAGCAGATCTGCGGAAAGTGATACCCCCACCAGAAGGATCAGGAAGATGAGTCCGGCCATGGCGGCCTTGTTCCGCACCAGGAGAGACATGACCTCTCTGACCGGGCTTACCTTCTTATATTTTTTTGAAAGGTCAGATGATGTATTTCCCATAATTGCCTCCTGTTTTATGAATACATTGCTTTGATTCTTGGGTCTACAAATGCATAAAGAAGATCCACCAGAAGGTTGACCACAGAAAAGCAGACCGTCATGACAACCATGCACCCTAACACCATTGGCACATCGCGTGAGCTGATGGATTGTACCATCAGTCGGCCGATTCCCGGCCAGGCAAATACGGTTTCTGTGAGAACGGAGCCGCCTAAAAGCTGTCCCAGCTGAATACCACAGACTGTTATCGTGGGAATCAGAGCATTCTCAAAGGCATGCTTTACAATAGCATCCCGTTTGGGAACTCCTTTCGCTCTTGCTGTCCGGATATAATCCTGGCGTACTGTCTCCAGCATAGAGGATCTGGTCGTTCTGGCAATGGAGGCCATATTCATAAACCCCAGGGAAATAGCTGGAAGCACATAACTTTTCCAGCCATCAGCCCCCTGGACCGGGAACCACCCCAAATTTAAGGAAAATGCCAGTACCAAAAGTAGTGCCAGCCAGAAAATGGGCATGGAAACACCCACCAGAGAAATCACCATGCTGATATTGTCAAAAAATGTATTTTGTTTGACTGCAGCCAGGATCCCCAGAGGAATTGCCAGGAGAATCGAGACAATACCAGCTACAATGGATAGGTTAAATGTATATGGGAACCGTGAAAACACTTCGTCCGCCACAGGGCGTTTCGTTGCATATGATGTTCCCAGATCGCCTTTGCAGAAATTGACCATATATCTTACATACTGGACGATGACCGGATCATTTAATCCCATCTCTTCCCGCAGTTCCTCCACCTGTTCCTGGGTGGCTCCCTCGCCCAGGAGCAGTTTTGCCGCATCTCCCGGAGCCAGCTGCATTACCATGAAAACAAAAAAGGTCACTCCCAATATAACGGGAATCAGCGACAGCAGACGCCTGATTATAAATTTGATCATAGCTTCCTCCTCATAAAACGCTGCCGGTACAGGCGGAGAGGCCGTCCGCTGCAAAAACCGTTTCTGGCTCCTGCAGCATTCCGGCCTCCTTCACATCCGGCTATTTCCAATACATGTCATTGAATCCCACATATCCTGTAGCGCTTGCTGTCACACCGCCCAGATCCGCAGAATATGCCCGGAACATCAATGGCTGATACAGGGAGATCTGGGGTGCCAGTCCGTTTACAGTTTCCACAATCGTTTTGATCTTTCCGATACGCTCTGTATCATCAATGGTAGATTCAGCTTCACGGACCATTTTATCTACTTCTTCGTCCTTTAAGGAACCTGGATATGTCAAGGCACGGTCCGAATGGTACCTCTGTACATAGGTCAGGGAGTTGGACGGAGACCAGGAAGAGATCAGTCCAGTGTAGTTTCCAGCCTCCCAGTCTGCAAAGTATGTGGCCGTATCGGTAGAAACCACCTCCACCTGGATGCCCAGTTTAGAAAGATTACTCTGGATGACTGTGGCCACAGCTACCTTCGTCTCATTGGAACAGATGATCGGGAGAACAATGGATGACGGATCACCGCCCCATTTATCCAGGTATTCCTTTGCCTTATCCGGATCATAAACCGCAGCCCCTGCATCAGTATCTCCTTCATAGCCCATGGCAATAGCAGTATAGTTGGAGGCTCCATAGCCATTTAACGCAGCTGCAATGACATCCTCCCTATTAATTCCGTAATTAATGGCCTGGCGGACATTGACATCATTAAATGGTTCTTTCTCCAGATTAATACCCAGGAAAAAGTTCTCCACACTGGTAATCTCCTTGACCTCAAATTTCTCATCTGATTTCAGCCGTTCTACGTCCGCACTGGGAACATCATACACAAAATCCACTTCTCCAGCCTCCAGGGCAATGGTTCTGGAGGTTCCCTCCGGAATAATCTTAAACACCAGATTCGGAATAGATGCCTTTCTCTCTGCATCAAAGTATTCTTCAAAGCCTACGAAATTCAAAGAATCCCCATACTGCCAGGATACAAACTTATATGGACCAGTACCAACAGGTTCGCTGTTGAAGTCATGACCGCTCTCGATCAGTTCTTCTGGAACAATAAAATTATAATGATAGGCCAGGTCAGCCGGAAGGCCTGCATAGGGCACCTCTGTCACAATCTTCACAGTCTTGTCGTCCACCGCTTCTATTGTTTTAATGTTTCTCGTATAATTAGCGCTTCCTGGGAAAGTTTTTGCCCATTCGATACTGGCAGCCACATCCTGGGCAGTACAGTCGGAACCATCATGGAATTTAATCCCATCCTTTAAAACAAATGTCCAGTCTGTCTCATTTTCCACCGTATAGCTTTCTGCCAGATCCGGAACCACCTCCAGCGTTTCATGATCCACCCGCATCAGACCATTATAAGTAAGAAGATTCATGTAAACTCCTACGATCGAATCATGGTCACAGGTGGTAAGGGACGGGGGCTCGCTGGTCAGAGCCACCGTCAGCGTATCCTTTTTTTCTCCTCCGCTTTCTTCATTCTGCGCTCCGACCGTCTCCCCATCCGACGGTGCGGGATTTTTTGTACTGCACCCCGCTAATGAACCCAGGGACAGCGCTGCCGTCATACACAGACACAACAGTTTTTTCATTTTCCTCATAATCCACTTTCCTTTCTCCGACTCTGTTACAGATGCGCATACTGTAATTACTTAATTATGTCGTTTTTTAGTAATTATTTGTAAATTTATTATAGCAGTTGACGGTTACATATGCATAATATATAATTCTGGTAATTGTTATTGGAATATCCGATAGTATTATCTACAATTTTTGTATTCAGGAGGTTTCTTGTGACATTAAACCAGTTGAAATATGTGATTGAAATTGCCAGAACTGGCTCCATCAATAAAGCTGCCAGCAACCTTTTTATCTCCCAGCCTGTGCTGTCAGCCTCCATTAAGTCTCTGGAGACCGAATGCGGGAAACCACTGTTTTCCCGTTCCAACCGTGGGATCGAGCTGACACCTTTCGGAAAGGTATTTCTCTCCTATATCACACCGATCCATATGCAGCTTTGCCAGCTGGATGACATGATCTTTAAAGAGCAGAAAAAACCCCAGCACCATCTTACCATCGCTAGCAATGGATTCCATTTCATCAGTAATATCTGTTCGGAACTCTATAAAAAATACCAGTCCGAAGGCATCAAACTGGAGTCCCGGGAGGCCTTTGGTATCGAAGCCTTAAATCTGGTTTCCAACCAGATTGCAGAAATTGGAATCATCCGCCAGTGGAGCTGCTATAAAAATCTGTATTCCAGCCAGTGCCGCGCCTTGAATCTGGAATATTATCCCATTACCCGGTTAAATATTGCCGTCACTGTCGGTACCGGGAGTCCTCTTTTTTACCGAAAAGAAAGCTCCATCTCCCGGGACATGCTGAAGCCTTATCCCATGGTCATGTATGACTATATGGACTCGGGTCCCTTTGCAGATATTTTCGAAAAGCTGAAGCTGTCTGGATCCGGCAGTCGGATTGTCACTTCATCACGTTCTGTGATCTATGAAATTCTGGAACACTGTGATGCCTGGTATCTTAACTCCAACTATACCTATTCTATTCCTGTGGAGGAGATCAACAAAGCGGCACATCAGCAGAAAACACTCACTCTGTCCGACTGTGACATTACCTCTGAAATCGGCTGGGGAAAAAACAAAGAACTTCCTCTTTCCCCCCTGGCCGAAGAAGCTATTAAAATGATCCGGGATCTGCTGATTCCCAATACCTGGGAACTTTCCGGACGAATAAAAGGATAACGCCATGGAATTACGCGAGATCGCCGCCTTCCTCCAGGTGGCACAGCTAAAGAGCTTTTCAAAGGCCGCCCGGGCCCTGGGCTATTCCCAGGCGGCAGTCACCATCCAGATCAAGCAGTTAGAGCAGGAGCTGGGGATCCATCTGTTTGACCGCATCGGAAAACAGACCATCCTGACCCATCAGGGCATGGTCTTCTATGACCATGCCGCCGCCGTCATGCGGGAGATCTCCTGCGCCAGGGCCGCAGTGACCGAAAGCCAGGAGCTGACCGGGGCCCTGACCATCGGGACCATCGAATCCATCTGCGCCTCCATCTTCCCGGATCTTATGGAGGCCTTCCATAAGGCCCACCCAAAGGTAAAGGTCAGCATGGTCCTGGACTCCCCGGACGTGCTTCTGGACCGGATGAACCACAACGCCATCGACTTCGTGTACCTTCTGGATCAGAAGATCTACGACCACCGCTGGGTCAAGGTCCTGGAGGAGCCGGAGGACATTGTCTTCGTGGCCTCGTCCGCCCATCCCCTGGCTGGCCGGAAAGCCCTGGAGCTTAAGGAGCTCCTTCCGGAGCCCTTTCTCTTAACTGAAAAGGACGCCAGCTACCGGTTTGTTCTGGACCGGTATCTGACGTCCATGGATCTGCGGATCGAGCCGTTTTTAGAAATTGGAAACACGGAATTTATCATCCGCCTGCTGAAAAATAATGCCGGGATCTCCTTTCTTCCGGAGTTTTCCATTAAAAACGAAATATCGGCAGGACATCTGGCCGTCCTGCCGGTAAAGGATTTTCATATGCATATCTGGCGTCAGATCCTCTATCACAAGGATAAATGGGTCACCAGGGAGATGGACGCCTTCATCCGCCTGGCCCAGGAAGCGCCTTAAGCCCTTTTTTCTGCCCACAGGCTCCGTCCCCCGGCCCACACCAGGACCAGGGTGATCAGAAGGAGAAGGCCGCTGACTCCGATGGTCAGATCGTAGCTTCCGGTGAGATCATAAAATTTTCCGAACCAGGTATTAAAAGGAGACACCAGAAGAGTCCCAAACATGGTCACATAGGAATAGGCCGTCCCATAATCCTCTCCCTTCCAGAACAGCTTGCAGAACAGCGGAGCCATCACAGAGGACAGGGGAGGCGTGATCCCGTAAAGGAGGGCTCCCGCCATGACGCTGGCCGGAAGTCCCAGGAGCAGAAGGACATGGCCGATCTCTGACACCAGGATCGAAAGCTCAAAGGTACGGACCGCCCCGAACACGTCGCTGGCCTTTCCAAGAAACAGCTTGCTGGACATGTTTCCAAGGAGTGCCATGGTGGTCATCATGGCCGCAGCGGCCATGGGAAGGCCCGCATCCAGGCCGCAGGAGGTCAGGAACATGTTTAGATAAGAGCCGGCCAGGGCTCCCGCATAGGCCAGAAGCGCCAGGTAAAAGACCGGCTGCTTTGCCAGGGATGCCAGGGAAAGTCCCTTTTCCGGACCAGCCGCTGCGGCTG
>ENA-ORRL01002188-ORRL01002188.1-human-gut-metagenome-genome-assembly--contig:-NODE-2188-length-12235-cov-4.267159_pt1 | contig 12235 bp, 11 predicted proteins | sample MGYA00242175_ERZ509134 | MGnify/ENA primary metagenome ERZ509134 (study PRJEB26280, sample SAMEA2338660) | human gut metagenome | biome: human gut; feature: human-associated habitat; material: faeces... | reverse complement strand
GGGAGGACGGGATGTATATTCTTCAGATGAGATACAAAGGCGCGGTTTTTTCCCATGAAACAGCACTCTATCTTCTGGAGATGGCGGATCGTGAGCCGGTTCAATATACGGTCACAATGAAAAGGGGATATAACCCTGCAAATCTTACAAAGCAGGGAGTAAAGGTGTATACCGTAAAAAAGGAATGGTACAATTTGGGACTGACACAGGTATGCACTTCGATGGGGCATATGGTATGTGTATATGATGCAGAAAGAACCCTATGTGATGTGTTCCGGGGGAACAGTCAGGTGGAAATGCAGGACAGGCAGATTGCTATCCGGGAGTATGTAACAAGGAGAAAAAAAGATATTCCCCGGCTGATGGAATATGCAAAAATGCTTAAAATTGAGAAAACAATGAAACAATATTTGGAGGTACTATTATAATGATTCACACATCGAGACGGTTAAAAGCCTTAGTGCGAAATCATTCTAACGGGGACAGTGCAAAGGCACAGACAATCATAAAGAACTATACTATGGAACGGCTATAAAGAATCTGCCGTTGACGTTGGCTGTCCAATTATATGGTGAATTTAAAGGATTTTTCCCAGAAAATGCGGTGGAGTATTTTGTCTCCTATTACGATTATTATCAGCCGGAGGCATATGTGCCGTCTACAGACACATATATTGAAAAGGATTCATCCATCAATGATGAGATCGATAAGCTGCTCAGCGGTGAGATCACGCTGGAGGAACTGGCAGATGAAGCCGCCGCGTCCGGCAGCGGGGAACAGGAGGCATCCGCCAGCGCTCCGCAGCAGGAGACAGGTGCGGCTTCCTCCCCGGCGAATTCTGATACTTCTCCGGCGGCATCTGCCTCCCGGACGGAGAGCAGCAGTACAGCGTCCTCCAGCAAGCAGGAGACTGCCGGTACAGCCAATTCCGGTACAGAAAAACCGGCGTCCTCCTCCGGCAAACAGGAAGCCTCCTACGAGGCCGAGGTTAAGGCGCTGCTGAAGCAGCTGTACAGCGTCAAAGCGCGCGCCGAGGCAGAGCTGAACAGCTGCATTGCCGGAGCAAAGGCAGAGTTCAAATCGCTGCCAGAGTCTCAGCAGACACAGGCGCGCAAGATCTCCATCGTGCTGGCAAGAAGCGGCAGACTGTACGCGATGCAGGCCTCCTATGATAAGGAAGTGGAGAGCATCGTCAGCCAGATGCGCGCCATTCTGACCGCCAACGGCCAGAGCACCGCACTGGCGGATCAGGCCATGGCCTCCTATAAGGCACAGAAGAGCGCCATGTACTCCCGGCTGACCGCAAAACTGTACTCCTGACCCGCAAAACGACCCATGACCACCCGCAGCACATCTCCCGGGCACTGACTGTGCCGGAAAGGGGCTGCGGATGGTTTTGTTTTGCCTTTTTGCTGTAATATGGAGAAAAATGCCAAGGACATGGAGGGATGACTCTGCGGCAGAGACGCTGCCTTTTACGCCGACAGGGGAGGGCGGATTGTACGCGCCAACGAAACAATCCCCCAAAAGGCCGGAAAAGTAGCACTTTTACCTACGAATATACAGGAAATTTGTATAAAGTATAAGATTTCACTCATGCTTTGCTATAATGAAGTGAATTATTTTCATGTAAATTGACAAAAATCGTGGTTATCCTTATAATAAATAGAGTGTTTCTCGGGTATGGACGATGGTGTTTGTGCAACCGCAAGATGCCATCGTTTTATTATTCGCTTTTCTGTCCGCGTGCCAAGGACAGACGTCTGCTATGTGTGAGGCTGGCGGACTGCGGGAAAGTATGGCTCGGCCTGAGAGCAAAAATAGTAATTCATTGATAGGATTGGAGTGGCATCAAACGATGGCAAAGTACATCATCAAGCGTGTCGCAATGGGTATCTTCAGTATCTTCATTGTGGCCACGGTTACCTTTTTTGTCATGAACCTGGTCCCCGGTGGCCCGTTCGTGGCAGAAAAGTCCATCAGTGCCGCTGCTCAGCAGGCTCTGGCCGAAAAGTATGGCCTTGATAAGCCGCTGAGTGTGCAGTACGTCAACTACATGAAGAGCCTTCTGCACGGCGATCTGGGTCTGAGCCTGCGTCAGCGCGGCCGTACCGTGAACCAGATCATTGCCAGCAAGCTGCCGGTGTCCTGCCGCCTGGCAGGCATTGCAGTGGTTGTGGCTCTGTGCGTGGGCATCCCGCTGGGCTGCATTTCCGCTTACAACCGCGGTAAGTGGCTGGATAACGTTATTATCGTGTTTGCAACCTGCGGCATCGCAATCCCCAGCTTTATTTCCAGCGTGCTGCTATTGTACCAGTTTGGTATGAAAATGAAGGTGCTGCCCACCGTTGGTCTGAACAGCGCAGCCGCCTATATCATGCCGGTCACTGCACTGGCCATCTATCCCTCGGCTTATATCACCCGTTTGATGCGCTCCAGCCTGCTGGACGTTATGGGTCAGGACTATATGCGCACTGCCCGCGCAAAGGGCGTGTCCCAGTTCATGATCCTGTTCAAGCACGCACTGCGCAACGCCATCCTGCCTGTCATCACCTACGTCGGCCCCATGCTGGCCAGCCTGATGACCGGTTCTTTCGTGGTAGAAAAAATCTTCTCTGTGCCCGGTCTGGGCCGCGACTTCGTGTCTGCCATCACCAACCGTGACTACACCATGATCATGGGCACTACCATCCTGCTGTCCAGCATGGTCATCATTGCAAACGTGATCGTGGATATCCTTTATAAGATCATCGACCCGCGCATCAAGCTGCAGTAAGAGAAAGGAGCGATTTTCATGGAAAACATTAAAAAGAATCCGCTCAGCCTGCAGCTCAACGCGGAGGATTTTCTGCCCGCCAGCAATGAAGAAAAGCAGAGCCTGGTGGTCATGCGCGAAAGCGTCAACTTCTGGAAGGACGGTATCCGCCGCCTGAAGAAGAACAAGATCGCCATGGTCAGCTTTGTGTTCATCATTGCCATTGCCATCTTTGCCTACCTGCTGCCCGCCGTCTGGCCTTACAGCTACTCCGAGCAGATGAAGGGCAGCAACAACCTGAAGCCCTTTGAGTACTCTGCTTCCGAGCAGGCACGTATCGACGCAGGCGAAAAGGTGTTCCCGCACATTCTGGGCACCGACCGTATGGGTCGTGACTTTGCTGTGCGTATCATGATGGGCACCCGCGTCAGCCTGTCCGTCGGTCTGATCGCTTCTGTGCTGGTGCTGATCATCGGCGCCACCTATGGTGCGGTTGCGGCTTTTGCTGGCGGCTGGGTGGACAATATCATGATGCGTATTACAGATATTCTGTACACCATCCCCGATATTCTGCTGATCATCCTGCTGGGCATGGCCCTGAAGGACCCGCTGGACAAGCTGTCCACACAGCCTGGCTTTAAGTGGATGCAGACGCTGGGCCCCAACATGATCTCCATCTTCATCATCTTTGCTCTGCTGTACTGGGTCGGCATGGCGCGTATCGTCCGCAGCCAGATCCTGATCCTGAAGGAGAGCGAGTATGTTACCGCTGCCCGCGCACTGGGCGCATCCAGCGGCCGTATCATCAAAAAGCATCTGCTTACCAACTGCATTGGTACTCTGATTGTTACCACCACCCTGCAGATCCCGGCCTCCATCTTCACCGAGAGCTACCTGAGCTTCATCGGTCTGGGTGTTGCAGCTCCGCTGCCCTCTCTGGGTTCTCTGGCTACCGATGCTGTTAAGGGCATGAACACCTATCCCCATCTGCTGATCGCCCCCGCACTGATGATCAGCGTGATGATCCTTGTGTTCAACCTGTTCGGCGATGGCCTGCGCGATGCCTTTGACCCGAAGCTGAAGAATTGATGAGGTGAACAGAAATGAGCGAGAAAATTCTTGATATCAAAGATGAACGCCTTTCTTTCTTCACCCCTGCGGGCGAAGTAAAGGCACTGAACGGCGTTTCCTTTACCATGAATCAGGGCGATGTTCTGGGCGTTGTGGGCGAGTCCGGCTCTGGTAAGTCGGTCACCGCCTACTCTGTTATGGGTCTGACCGCTTACCCCGGCAAGCTGGTGGGCGGCAAGGTGTGGTTCAACGGCCACGAGATCGAGAACATGAAGGAGAAGGACTTCCGCAAGATCCGCGGCAACGAGGTCTCCATCATCTTCCAGGATCCCATGACCAGCCTGAACCCGGTGTACACCATCGGCAACCAGATCGTGGAGGTCATCCGCCTGCACACCGATAAGAACAAGGCCGATGCATGGGCACGTGCCAAGGAGCTGCTGGAGCTGGTTGGCATCAATGAGCCCGAGAAGCGTCTGAAGCAGTACCCCCACGAGCTTTCCGGCGGTATGCGCCAGCGCGTGATGATCGCCATTGCACTGGCCTGTGAGCCTAAGCTGCTGATCGCTGACGAGCCCACCACCGCACTGGACGTGACCATTCAGGCACAGATCCTTGAGCTGATGCAGGATCTGCGCAAGAAGCTGGGCATGAGCATTATCATGATCACCCACGATCTGGGTGTTGTGGCTTCCATGTGCGAGAAGATCGCCGTCATGTACGCCGGCCACATTGTGGAGTACGGCACCACCGACGAGATCTTCTACCAGCCGGGTCACGAGTACACTAAGGGCCTGATCAACTCTATCCCTAAGCTGAACACCGCAGAGCACGAGCGCCTTGTGCCCATCGAGGGCACCCCTGTGGACCTGCTGAATCCGCCGGCCGGCTGCCCCTTTGCGCCCCGCTGCAAGAACTGTATGAAGATCTGTCTGAGCAAGATGCCCCCGCGCACCGAGCTCAGCGATACCCATTATACCTACTGCTGGCTGCAGCAGAAGGCTGCATTTGAGAAAGGGGAAAAGGCAGAATGAGTGAACACAAGACGCTGGTCGAAGTCCAGCACCTGCAGCAGTATTTCCCCGCCGGCGGTGTGGGCAAGAACCGCAAGTACGTTCAGGCTGTGGATGACGTAAGCTTTGCCATCCGCAAGGGCGAGACCCTTGGTCTGGTAGGTGAGTCCGGCTGTGGCAAGACCACCACCGGCCGCACCCTGCTGCGCCTGTACGAGCCCACCGGCGGCAAGATCTACTATGACGGCAACCTGCTGTTCGATAAGGACAACAAGATCGCAGTGGATATGCTGCCCTACCGCCGCCGGATGCAGATCGTTTTTCAGGATCCCTACGCAAGTCTGGACCCCCGCATGACCATCGGCGACATCGTGGGTGAGGGCATTGATATCCATCATCTGGCCGAGAACGAAAAGGATCGCCACGATAAGATCATCGCTCTGCTGGAGCGCGTTGGCCTGAACAGCGAGCACGCAAACCGCTACTGCCACGAGTTCTCCGGCGGTCAGCGTCAGCGCGTGGGCATTGCCCGTGCACTGGCCGTGAACCCCGAGTTCATCGTTTGTGACGAGCCTGTCTCTGCACTGGACGTTTCCATTCAGGCACAGGTCGTCAATATGTTCGAGGATCTGCAGCAGGAGATGGGTTTGACCTACCTGTTCATCGCCCATGACCTGAGCGTTGTGAAGCACATCTCCAACCGCATCGGCGTGATGTATCTGGGCAAGATGGTGGAGCTGGCCGACAGCTACGAGCTGATCACCCACAGCATCCACCCCTACACCCGCAGCCTGATCTCCGCTATTCCGGTGGCAGACCCCATTACGGCCCGCCAGTCCAAGCGCATTGTGCTGCAGGGCGATGTGCCCAGCCCCCTGAACCCGCCGTCCGGCTGCCGTTTCCGCACCCGCTGCCCCTATGCAGACGAGCAGTGCGCCAACGAGGTGCCCGAGTTCAAGGAGGTCTCCACCGGCCACTGGGCAGCATGCCATCACCTTGACCGCGTGAAGTGAGAACACTTCACGTTAGTAAAAGGTGAAAGCAATTCAACTTAGCGCTGAAATGTTGTCACAAAATGGTTACAGTCCAAGTTTTGGACTTGTAACCGGCATGAGAACGCATTATAATCATTCGTGTTCCTCCGGTGTACATTTGCACTGGATCGAATATAGAGGCGGCTGGGGGAACCTGGCACACTCAAATTTGATATAAGGGAAGGATATTATTATGAAACGCATTTCTCGTCGTAATTTCCTCAAGGTTGCAGGCGTGGGTGCCGCTGCTCTGGGTCTGGCAGCCTGTGGCGGCAGCAAGTCCGGTTCTACCGCAACCTCCGGCACTGCTTCTTCCGCTGCTGGTTCTTCTACCGGCAGTGTCAACACCGCTGGCTTCACCGTCCAGTACGGCCCCAACCCCGAGACTCTGGATCCCTCTTTGAACAGCGCTGTTGATGGCGCCAACACCATCATCACCATCTTCGAGCCCCTGCTGATCATCAACGAGAACAACGAAGTTATTGGCGGCCAGGCTGAGAGCTGGGAAGAAAGCGAGGACGGCCTGACCTGGACCTTCACCATGCGTGACGGTCTGAAGTGGAGCGATGGCACCGACCTGACTGCTAAGGACTTCGAGTACAGCTTCAAGCGTATGGCTGATCCTTCTACCGCTGCTCCCTACGCAGTGACCTGCCTGGGCATGATCGACGGCTACGACGCAGCTGCCGGCTTCCCCGATGCAGACGGCAACCCCACTGCAGAGCCCAACCCCGATGCGCTGAACGTCAAGGCAAGCGACGACGGCAAGACCCTGACCATCGTGCTGTCCTACCCCTGCTCCTACTTCGACAAGATGGCTGCATTCGCATCCATGAGCCCTGTGCAGCAGGCTACCGTTGAGGCCAACGGCGATGCATGGTGCACCTCCGCTGAGACCTTCGTCTCCAACGGCCCCTACATGATCACCGAGTGGACCCCCTCCGAGCGTATCGTTCTGTCCAAGAACCCCAACTATGTTGGCGGCTGGGATAGCTCCAAGATCGTTTCCGACAGCATCACCCTGCTGCTGCTGGAGGACTCTTCCGCTTCCTTCGCTGCTTATAACAGCGGCGAGGCTGTCCTGATCAAGGACGTGCCCACCGACGAGATCCCCAGCCTGACCAAGGCAGAGGATGGCGGCGACTTCTATGTTGACACCATTCTGGGCACCTATTACGTCAGCATGAACCTGCAGCGCGATGCCTTCAAGGATGCCAAGGTCCGCAAGGCTCTGGCTCTGGCTATCGACCGCGACTACGTTGCCAACACCATCATGCAGGGCACCTACTCTGCTGCTTCCAACCTGGTCGGCCCTGGCATCGTGGACGCGCAGGGCTACTTCTACGATAACGCGAACGGCGGTTCTCCCTACATTGCAGCTGACTACGAGGCAAATATGGCCGAGGCTAAGAAGCTGCTGGAAGAGGCTGGCTATCCCAATGGCGAGGGCTACCCCACCATCGAGTACAGCACCAACGATATCGGCTACCATGTGCCTCTGGCAGAGTACCTGCAGCAGGTCTGGGGTGATCTGGGCATTACCCTGACCATCAGCAAGATGGAGTGGTCTGCCTTCACCGCTGCTCGTCGTGCAGGCGAGTACGATGTTGCCCGTAACGGCTGGGTCATGGACTACAACGATCCTTCCAACATGGTCGAGGTGTTCTGCACCGACAACGGCAACAACGATGGTAAGTACTCCAGCGCTGACTTTGATGCTGCTGTTGAGGCCTCCAAGGTTGCAGATGTCGCCGAGCACTTTGCACAGCTGCATAAGGCTGAGGACATCCTGATGGAGGATATGGGCTGCATCCCCGTTGCTTACTACAACGACTTCTGGCTGCAGAGCTCTTCTCTGAAGGGCGTCTGGCACAGCCCCTACGGCTACTGGTACTTCCAGTACGGCTACATCGAGGAGTGATTTCCTCCCTGTGCTGTGCAGCGTAAGCTGAACCGTAAACTCTAAGCACTAAGCACCCTGCTGACCGGAAACGGTTGGCGGGGTGCTTTTTTGCTGTCTGCTGATGCGCAGAAAAAGACAACGCGGCTGTTACACATCATTTGGTGCAACAGCCGCGTTTAATATTGTTTGAGTGTATGCCGGAACAAAAGGCTTCCCCCGGTCGGGGGAAGCTGTCACCGCAGGTGACTGATGAGGGCGCAGGACAACAGCATATATAGCACATGAAAAAATAGATACACCTTACTTACACCGCAGCCATGGCAGCCAGAACGCTCTGCCAGCTCTTGCTGCGTGCGGTAGGCACCGGCGCAGGGCGAGTGCGCCGTCCAGCCGGGGCAGTATGGCAGGCCGCAGAGGAGACCGTCAGGGCAGGGGAAGGGCAGAAGAACACAGCGCTGTCCTTTGTCAGCCACTGCGCAGCCAGTGCAGCGGCCTGCGGGTCAGACTGCAGGGCACGGCGCTCGTTTCCGGCCAGAAAATCAGCCAGCCAGTACAAAATTGCGGCCAGCGGCAGGCAGGGGGAAGCGTCCTGACTCCAGTAACTCCAGCGTGCGCCGCGGCCGAGGTGGCTTTCCACCGTGATCTGTGCGCCGGTGCGGGCATTCTGCGGGATGGAGCCAACATAGTTCGTGCCGGCACGCTGCCCCAGTTCCTCCACAAGGCGCTGGGTGCGGGAGGCATCCAGCCGATCCTCCCGGCAGTAGGCGCGGAAGTCGGTCTGGCTGAGCAGGCTGTCGGCACTGGACGGAAAACGTCCGGTCAGCTGCCCATCGGCATTGTGGCACAGCTGCCAGCCCTTGCGGAACAGCTGAAAATTCAGGCAGCGCCGCCCCATGGTGGAGTAGCACACAAGGGCGCTCTGCTCCCCGGGCAGCTGTTTTACTTCAAGATAGGCATCGTTGCCGCAGGTGTCCTGCAAACGGATGGTGAGCAGCAGTTGTGCACCGGCGTGCAGGGTGGACATGGCGTTGTGCATGGCGTCAAAATAACGGGAAGCGTCCATGATTGATCTCCTTCCTAAAAAGCAAACAGCGAAACGTTGTAAAAGTGCCAGCCGGGTGATCGGGCCGACAGGCTGTATAAAACTTCTCTGAACGTAGTATAGCATACTTTTGAGGAAAAAACAACTGCAAGTTTCTTCGAAACGACAAAATTTTGCAAAAACTTATGGCGCAGAGCAAACAGAAGTTCAAAGCATGGTTGTGCTTTATGATAATCGGTTGTGAAAAATGACCCCTGCGGGAGATGCCGGCTAAGGCAGGAGTTGCTCCCACAGGGGTCATTTTATATTTTTCAATCGCCAAGCTCCCGAATCTCGTTCTGGATCAATCGCCCGGCAGCGCGGGCAAGCTGATCCATGCCGCGGATGCGCGCCATATTTTTGCCGTAGATCTGCGTGGCGGCACCGGCGCTGCTGTCCTCGCCCATAAAAACGGCAGACACCCGCAAGCCCTGCCGCTGCAAGGTGCGCACCTGCGCGGCGGTATCGGTAACACCGGCGGCGTCCTCGTAGGCGCAGCCCAGCGGGTTCTCTGCTGTGGGCGGAATGCGGCGGCTGTCGTTGGGGCTGGCATCGGTCAGCAGGATCATCAGGTGGCGCGGGGCAGGGCCGGGGGCGTACCGGATCAGATCGCCCGCAGCTCGCAGCGCCAGACCGTCTCGGTTCCAGCCTGAGGCGAAGTACCGGAAGATGTTCTGCCGGTTCTTGTCCGCAAAACCTTTCAGTACCCGCAGTACCGTGTAGCCCCGCAGGCTGCTAAAGGCGCTTACTCGCACCGGAATACCGCAGTTGGCCAAGCTTTCGGCCAGAATGACACCCTGCGCCGCAATCACCTCCTGACAGTGCAGGCGGGAGGCGGAGGCGTCCAGCAGCAGATCTACCGTAAAGGCGGGGCAGTTTTCCTCCTCCGGGCACAAAAACACCCGGTTATCGTTCAGATAAGGGGCGCGCCACACCCGCCCGGCGCACAGGTTGCCGCTGCGTGCCACCCGCTGGTCGGGCTGCTGATGCACCAGAATACAGTTGCGGATCTGTTCGGTAAGGCGCAGCACCACGCTGCGGTGTAGCTCCTGATTTTTTGCATAGTAGGCGCGGTTGCGTTCGGCCTGCAATTCGGCTTGCTGCGCCAGCTGCCGCGCTTCCGGGGTGGGTGTCTGCGCCGGGCTGGGTACACCGGCGCTGAACCACAAATGACAGCCCAGATGCACTCCGGTGCACAGCTCCTGCTCGGCCTTGCGCAGCTGCTCCGGCGGGTAGAAACAGTGCCCGAAGCAGCTTTCAATGTAGGCGCGGTCCTGCGCGGCGCGCTGCTTCAGGGTGATGTTTGCCCGGCGCTTGTTCACCGCCAGCCCGCTGCCTGTGGCATCCACCGCACCGGAATGCTCCACTGTCACCCGGTCGGTTTTGATCATCTGGGTGGGCATGGTTTTGGTGGCAAGCTTTGCCCAAAAGCCTTGCAGCCGCAGATGCAGCGCGGGCTTCTGACGTACCTCGCCGTCAAACAGGGCGAATTTTGCAAACAGCGCCAGCAGATCGTTTTTGAGCAGCGCCGGTTCCGGTACGGTCTCCGGTTCCAGCGCGGCGGCAAGGCTGCTCTCGTAAGGGGTCATGACCGGGGCTGTGCGTCCCAGCACCTTGCGCCAGCGCGCAGCCTGCATGGTGTACACCAGCTGGTTTTTCGCCATCCACTCCTGCCGCGAAAGCTTGTACTGGATGGCAAAAAAGTAGTCCGCATGGGCAAACCGCAGCGCCTCCAGCACCGGGCGGCGGGGCAGCTCCAGCCGGTATGCGGCGTTTTCCAGATATAGCCACGCCATATCGTCCAGCATGGGCTGGCGCACATCGCCCTCCCAAGCGGAAAAAATGTCCCGGATCAGCGCATCACCGTAGTATTTATGCACCAGCCCTACGATGCAGTTCATGTAAAAATCAATGGTGCCGTCTGTGTTATGGGCCAGAAACAGCGGCTCAAAGCCGTAGGCTCCGGCAGCGGCCCAGACCTGATTGGCCGCGCGCCGCTCCTGCGCGGTGTAGCTTTGGGCGTCCATCAGGCAAACAGCTTTCCGGCATCCAGCTTGGCCGGGATGCGCGCGGCGATCACGTCCCGGATCAGCCCCTGCTCGTAGGAGTCAAAGGCCTTGTTGGTGATGCCCATATCCAGCGCCGCCCCGGCCGGGATGCCCCGCCGAATCAGCCGCAGCGCGTCCAGCATACCGCGCAGATCCAGCGCTTTGGTGGAAATCTCGGCACTGTCGCACTTTTTCTGCAGGTCCAGAAACAGCAGTGCAAACTGGTGCACATATTTTGCCGAAAGATCCGGGAACTGCGCCCGCAGCAGCTTTTCCAGATTATCTTGGGTGATGGTGGGCATCTGCACCACTGCAAAGCGGGAGGTCAGCGCCTCGTTCAGCTCCCGGGTGCCCGCGTAGCCGTAGTTCATGGTGGCAATAAAGCGGGTCTCCTCGGCCAGCGGGATGCGGTCGTACCCGGGCACGTCGATGGCGCGGCGGAAGTCCAGCACTGCGTGCAACACCGCCAGCGCCTCGTTTTTGGCCATGTTGATCTCGTCCAGCACGCCAAAGCCGCCGCACTGTGCGCAGCGGTACACCGGCCCGGGACGGAACACCACCTGCCCGCCCGCAAAGGTATCCATGCCGATGAGGGAGGCGGCGTCCGTGTTGATATAGAAGGAGACGTCCCAGCTCGGACGGCCGAAGGCGCAGGCCAGGCACTCGGCCAGGACGTTCTTGCCCGTGGCCTTGGGACCCACCAGCAGCAGGTTCTCCCCGCACAGCAGCGCCGTCGCCGCGGCCTCCCAGACCTCTTTTCCGTAATACTCGTACCTGGGCTTTTTTATGAGCCTGTGCTCCGCCTCGGGACTGACGCCGTGCGCCGCCCGGAAGGCCTCTATACCGGAGACTATCTCCTCGTTCACGCCCTCGCGCCTGAGAAAGCTCAGCAACTCCGATTACCCCTTTCAACACCCTTGTTACAAGGATTCTACCACGTTTTTTCCGCTTGTCAAAGAAGTTTTTTCCTGCTAACCCGCGCCTGCGCCGGGGAGCGAATTGAGGTTTGACTATGGGCCTGCGGTGTGTTAAACTGTAAACGAAAATACGTTCGGAAACGGACAACATCGGGCTGATAAGCTCAAAAATTTTGTACAAAACATCGAAAGGGGCAGAGTTATGCTCAGGACTATCGAGATAAAGCAGAGCGTCTTCGCGGACAACAACCGGGAGGCCGATTCCCTCCGTGCAGAGCTGAAAGGGAAGGGCCTCTTCCTCCTGAACCTCATGTCCTCCCCCGGCAGCGGGAAGACGACGACTCTGGTGCGCACGATAGAGGCTCTGCGCGACGAGCTGCGCATAGGCATCATGGAGGCGGACATCGACTCGG
>ENA-ORRL01002182-ORRL01002182.1-human-gut-metagenome-genome-assembly--contig:-NODE-2182-length-12256-cov-6.749201_pt1 | contig 12256 bp, 10 predicted proteins | sample MGYA00242175_ERZ509134 | MGnify/ENA primary metagenome ERZ509134 (study PRJEB26280, sample SAMEA2338660) | human gut metagenome | biome: human gut; feature: human-associated habitat; material: faeces... | reverse complement strand
CGAACTCCATCAAATATTTTTAAGTTTTTTCGGATTTTTAAGTGTCAAACTACCGTGCAGATTCTTGCATCGCTCGCCGCGGATTGCTATCTTTGTAAGATACAAAAAACAACTATATGAAAAAGTCGCTGATAATGGCAGCTGCGCTGGCGCTGACGCTGTGTGCAGGATGCAAAGAGAAAAATGTCAATGATGCAAGGGTGGACGAGCTCATGTCCAAGATGACTCTCGCTGAAAAAATCGGACAATTGAACCAGTTCGTGCCGACAAATTCTGTCGTCACGGGACCTGACGGCAGCCCGGTGGATGTGAACCGTGTGATAAAAGAAGGTAGGTGCGGTTCGCTTCTGAATGTCTGGAAACCTGAAGAAATCATTGAATTACAGAGACTTGCCGTTGACAGCTCGCGCCTTGGAATTCCTATTCTTTTCGGGCATGACATCATACATGGGGCAAGGACCGGTTTCCCTGAGAATCTCGGAATGTCATGTTCCTGGGACCCGAAAGCCGCTGAAAAGGTGGCAAGAATCTCCGCTGCCGAGGCATCAGCATTCGGTATAGCATGGACATTCTCACCTATGTGCGACGTCTCTGCGGAACCTCGCTGGGGACGTGTTTCAGAAGGCTCCGGGGAGGATCCGTATCTTTCAGGACAGATGTCTGCCGCCATGGTCCGCGGTTATCAGGGAGACGACCTTTCCGCCGGAAATACCATACTTTCTTGCGTGAAGCATTTTGCCGCTTACGGCGGACCTGAGGCCGGAAGGGATTACAATACGGTGGACATGTCGGAGATGATGTTCCGCGACCGCTACCTGCCTTCCTACAAAGCCGCCATCGATGCCGGAGCATTGAGCGTAATGTCTTCTTTCAATGATTTTGAGGGAATCCCTTTAAGCGGAAACAAGTGGCTGCTTACGGATGTGCTTCGTAATGAATTGGGATTCAAGGGATTCGTGGTTTCTGACTATAATGCCATCAATGAAATGGTCAACCATAGGGTTGTTGCAGACGGAAAGGAAGCGGCAGAACTGGCATTGAACGCAGGCCTGAATATGGACATGGTCGACGGGGACTATTATAAGTTCGCGGAAGAACTTGTCAAGGAGGGCCGTGTCAGCGAAAAGCAGATAGACAAGCTTTGTCGTGAAGTCCTGGATATCAAGTTCAAGCTTGGATTGTTCGATGATCCGTTCCGCTATGGCGGAGAAGGCCGATGGGACAAGGAAACCTGCTTGCCCGAATACATGGAAGCATCCCGTGAAGTTGCCAGAAGTTCGATGGTTCTGCTCAAAAATCAGAATGACGTACTTCCGCTTAAAGAGAATGCCAGGATAGCATTGATAGGACCCGCAGCCGATTCCCGCAGCGAAATGATTGGCACGTGGAGCGCTTTTGTCAGCTCGGAAAATGCGGTAAGTTTCTTCGAAGGTCTCAAGGCGCGTTTCGGCAATGTTGTCTGCGAACAAGGCTGCGACTTCTTCGAGCCTATCGACGGCGGCATTTCCAGGGCAGTGGCCGCGGCTCGCAATTCTGATGTCGTCCTGATTACATTGGGCCTGCCGAACTCATGCAGCGGCGAGGCGGCATCATTGGCCGACATTGATATTCCTGCTGCGCAGAAGAGCCTTTTCAATGCCGTGAAGTCTGTCGGCAAGCCGGTTGTCATCCTCCTTGTCACAGGTCGTCCGATGACGATTGCTCCGGAGACGGAAGCCGCTGACGGACTTTTGGTTACATGGCATCCTGGCTCGATGGGAGGTGCTGCTCTTGCAGATGTGGTTTCCGGAGACTATAATCCTTCCGGACGTCTTACCATGACATTCCCGCTCTGCCTCGGACAGGTTCCGATACATTATAACTATAAGAGTACGGGCCGTCCGCGCAAGTCGCCTGACAACGATGAGAAATATGTCTCACGTTATCTGAAGACTCCAAACGAGCCTCTCTTTGCCTTCGGTGAGGGCTTGAGCTATACCGAATTCAGTTATTCTGACCTCGAAGTGTCGGCTCCGGAAGTTAAGCTCGGGGGTAATGTCAATGTCAGTGTGAAGGTTACCAATGTGGGTTCTCGTGACGGAGAAGAAGTGGTGCAGCTCTATCTGAAAGATGTGGTCGGAAGCCGTACCCGTCCGGTCCGTGAACTCAAGGGCTTCAGAAAAGTGAATTTGAAGGCAGGGGAGTCCACTGTGGTCTCATTCGAGATAACCCCTGAAAGCCGTTCGTTCTTCCGTGCGGACAACACGTGGGGAGAGGAGCCCGGCGATTTCGAGGTGTTTGCCGGACACGATTCCCATGCAGACCTGAAATGCGGATTCAAAGTCGTGAAATAGAATTGTTTAGCCCTGAGTTTTCTCGGGGCTTTTTCTTTCATATGCGAGAAATTTGACGTCTTCTGAGCGGGCCTTCTGTTCGTCATATTTCCTGTCCCATTCGCGGTAAAAGCTGAGTTTCGGGTCTTCGAACAGCATCAGTTGCTCAGTTTCTTCCTTCGTGAATTTGGACAGGCCGATGCCGACCTGCCTGATGGGTGCCGTTCCGTCCCACATGTCGCCGAGCATTCTTCTCGCTTCATTGAGTATCAATGCCGTGACGTCAGTAGGTCCTGATATCTGGCATTGTTTCTGGGCCACGCTGAAGTCAGTGAACTTTATGAACATTGACACGCATGTGCATCTGAACCCCTGGCGTCTCAGCCTGTGCGCGACGGTGCATGCGACCTTGAACATTTCCCTGTCCAATTCTTCCGGATTGACAATGTCCTTTGCGAAAGTGCGCTCCACACTGATGCTTTTCGCCTCCTGAAACTCTGTAATAACCGGTTCATTGTCAATGCCGTTGGCGTTGTCGTGCATCTGAGCCGCGAACTTCTTGCCGACTATTCTTGCCAATGAATTTTCAGACAGTCTGGCTATGTCGCCAATCGTATAAATCCCGTATGCGGACAGCCTTTCCCTGGTCTTTTTGCCTACCCAGAGCAGGTCCCCGGCAGGCAGCGGCCACATCTTTTCCTGGACTTCATCTTGCCAGAGCGTGTGGACCTTGTCCGGTTTCTCGAAGTCCGAGGCCATCTTGGCCAGTAATTTATTGGAACCTACACCGACATTGACAGTAAACCCGAGCTTCTCCTTGATTTCGTCTTTCAGCGCCCGCGCCACTTCCGCCGCGTCTTTCCGGTAGAGCCTGAATGTCATGTCAATGAAGCATTCATCTATGGAAAACTGCTGAAGTACAGGCGAATACAATCGGCAAATGTCAATGAAAGAGGTCGAACAATGCCGGTACCATTCCCAGTCGCTGTGGACGATTACCAGGTTCGGGCATTTCCTCAATGCCATGCTGACGGGGATGGCCGTCTTGATTCCCAGTTTCTTTGCCGGGATGGATGCGGCTGTGATGATGCTTCTCCTGTCAGACGGGTCTCCCGATACGGCAGACGGGACGAGCCTGATGTCAGGCCCGCCTTCTGTCAATAACTTGACGGCGCTCCAGCTGAGAAATGCTGAGTTCACGTCAATGTGGAAGATGACGCGTTTCATGGAGAAGTCCGTTTAGTCCGGCCGTTACTTGCTTTTCTCTTTCAGGAAATGGCCCAGTGCCTCGCAGATGTCCTTGTAAGTGCTTTCGAAATCACCTGTGTACCACGGGTCAGGTATTGCCTGGTCCTTTCCTGCCAGTGACATCAGCATCCGGATCTTGCCTTCGTCATCCCTGAACATCCGTTTCATGCACTGCTGATTGTCCCTGTCCATGGTGAATATAAGATCGTAATGATCATAGTCCGCCTGTGTAACCTGTCTTGCACCTCTTTTTTCGAATGGTATGTTGTGCAGTCTCAGGCAGTCTTTTGCCGGCGGATATATGTCATATCCTACGACTTCGTCAGACGTGGCCGCCGAAGAAATCTCGAATTCTCCCTCACGTCCGGCATCATTGACCATCTTCTTCATTATGTACTCTGCCATAGGGCTTCTGCAAATGTTCCCCAGGCACACGAAAAGTATCTTCTGCATATTGCTAATTGTATTTCTTCCTTGCGGATGGTTCCTGCGCTGCCGCTTGGAGGGTGTTCTTTGTTAAGAACTGCTCCGCATCTGTCAGGCGGGTGTTCTTTTTTGTCAAGAACTGCTCCGCTTTTGTCTGTCTGGCAGGTGTCCTTTTTTGTCAAGGGCTGCTCCGCATCAGTCAGGCAGGTGTTCTCCACAGCACTCCGTAGCTGTTATCCTAGCGATGAGGGTGACCAAAAAGCCTTTTGTTCCCCCTCATCCGGACTTCCTAATCCCCGCAGACTAACGTCTGCGATCCCTATTAGGGGTATCTCGCGCCCCGGCGCGGTCCCTTAGGGACTTTTTAGTCGGCCCCGTCGCTCCTGGCCAGCATTCCCATATGCAAAGATAATAAATGCTCTTCAAATCAACCCTCTTGACAGTGATGCAAGTGTTTATATTATTGATACACTGTGTGTTATGATTATTGGCCCCTGCCAAGAGGTGCCTTTGAAACGGGGTCTTGACAGCCTTTGTTCTTCTGAGGATAACCGTAAAAGCCTGTCCTTTAGCGAGTTACGGCTGTCTTCCGGAAATACCAGCCTGCCAAGAGGGTCAGGTTTTTGTCGCCAAATGCCACCTGATTGAGGAAACTGCCAGCGATTCTCTCGTGACACCTTTGTTTTTGTTGTGAAATTATCTAAATTGCAGAGGAGTAATACATATTATCATACACACGACCATCCAAGATATCTTAAGAAACGAACTTTAATCCTTTAAACATATGATTTATTTCCAAAAGTTCTGCACGCTACTTGCGTGTGCCGGCATGATGTTGCCATTGTCATCATGCAAAGAAAATGCTCCTGATCCTGAATTGAACGTATCTCCGGAATCATTTGAAGTCGGTTTTGCGGGTGAAACTGTCATTGTCAATGTCATGACTAATCAGGGAGAGTGGGATTTTTCATTCTCAAATCCTTCTGTGTCAGAGTGGTGTGTTGCCCAGAAAAAAGAGACCGCTCTGGAACTTGTCGTTTCTCCCAATAATACAATCGAGTCCCGTAGTTTCATTGTCAATGTCATCTCGGGTGAACTTTCCAGGTCTGTCTCTGTGACACAGTCGGCTGCTCCACAGGCTATCCGTTTCTCTGTTCCTGATTTTTCAAACTCTGATTCAGCTGAAGGCCAGGCTAATAGCCTTGTTTATGATGTGAAGGCTGGTGACAAAACGGTAGCACGCATTTGCAATGAGTATGTGCCTGACTATTCGAACAAGACTCGTGCGACAGTAGTTTATCCGGTGAACGGAGGCGTCATTGATTATGCTTCCGGATTTGTTGCCGATAATGGTGGAACTCTAGTTTGGAATGGTGAGTCTTACACCTATTCCGCGGGGACCAAGGATGCGTTGAAAGAACTCTTTATCATTGATAATCAGATTTTTCCTGAAGCGGTAGCTTATTCTGTCATCAATGATGCTGAACTTGAGCAATTTGTGCTGTCTGACAATGCCGGAACAAAATATCCGATAGTTAAGGTAGGAACACAGTATTGGATGCGGGGTAATCTTTCCACTAAGTCCTACGTCGACGGTACTCCTATTCCAACCAATCTTTCGGCTGCGGATTGGGCTGCGACGACTGCTGGTGCATGCTGTATTTCGGATTATGCTGATGCCAATGATGCCAGTGAGACTGCATTGAAGTATATTAGGAAGTATGGTGTTCTCTATAATTGGTATGCGGTAACTGATGCCCGTGGTCTTGCTCCTGAGGGAAGTCATGTCCCGTCTGTTGATGAATGGGGTACATATTATGAGTTTCTAGGTGGTCAGAAGACTTTTGGTGCGGCAGGTTCCTCTTATCTTAAGCGTTCAGGTATGATTGCCCTTTATCCAGGGACTCGTGATCTCAAGGGCAAGTTCTGTGACCGTTCCGAGTATGGTTATTGGTGGAGTGCCAGCAAATATTCTGGAGAGGACGCTGGCCAATATCCAAATCATGCCAATCATGCCATGTTGGGTGTCACTTTCGATGAGGATACTTATGATGAGATAAATTTCTTCACGGTCTGGGGTTATGCTCCTTACCGGGAAGCTTATTCTGTCAGACTAGTTCTGGATTAAAATATAGTCCGGTCGCGGGTTGTTTCCGTGGCCGGATATTTTTTTCGTCGGGACGATGTTAAGCGTCGCTCCTGGCCAGCATTCCCATATGCAAAGATAATAAATGCTCTTCAAATCAACCCTCTTGACAGTGATGCAAGTGTTTATATTATTGATACACTGTGTGTTATGATTATTGGCCCCTGCCAAGAGGTGCCTTTGAAACGGGGTCTTGACAGCCTTTGTTCTTCTGAGGATAACCGTAAAAGCCTGTCCTTTAGCGAGTTACGGCTGTCTTCCGGAAATACCAGCCTGCCAAGAGGGTCAGGTTTTTGTCGCCAAATGCCACCTGAATTGAGGAAACTGCCAGCGATTCTCTCGTGACACCTTTGTTTTCATCTTTGATATTTCTTATTGACACGTCTTTCAAGACATGGCTGCTATGCAGACGCTTGCCCGTTTCGTCGGGACGGTGCCACATCTGTTTTGGGAATTAGTTGATTGTCAGGTGTTTATACGATTGAGCGTGGAACACCGGCTAAAAAATGGCCGAGATTCCACGCCTCACTAAAAATGTACTTGATTATCAATAATTTACATGACCTACTGTGGCACCGTCCGGCACCGCTGGACCACGATGTGCCACACTCGAGCCTCGCCGGACTCCGACCATACTTGACGTCTGCCTGCCACGCTACAGGATGACGCCGTCAGCAGTAATCCTGATTTTGACCTCAGACTCGCCCTTCTCCAGCTCGATTACGAACCACTCGCCGGAAGGCGTTTCCATGAACTCGGCATCATCGATCTTCCAGGACGGATAGGCAGCATTGACCTGAGTCAGGACGGCAGCCGGAAGTTCGCTCTTGCGGACATCCCACTCGGTACGCAACCATTCATTGATCTTGTTGAAATACACGTCCTTGCCGCGACCGTCGTGGATGATTTCCACCTCGATCTCTCCGTCATCATATTCGGAATCCACGATTACCGCACCAGGATACCTGTTATTGATGAAACTCTCGAGTGCGGACTGGATGTCAGACGGAAGATAATCCTCATAATCGTAGTCTGAATCATAACCGGAAGTCGCCTTGATGAGCACGCCCTCAGCCGAATAGTAAAGCTCCGCCTCCTTTTCAATGTTGCCGGCTTTGGTCTCAACTTCAATGACATAGAAGGTCTCCATGCCGATTCTCTCGATCTTGTCAATGTCGTCGATTTCCCATCCTGCGTACTCGCTTGCCTCAAATGCTGTCCTCACTGCCAGAGGAAGCGCATCATAGGTGACCTCACTCTCAGTCATGCACCAATCTCCGGAGCAGGTGAACCATACGGAAAAATCATATTCGGACTTGTGGGCGCGAGTTGCAAGTCTGTTGAACTTGGCGATGGAATAACCATTCTTTGACACCCAGTTTACATTTACTGCATCAGGGTAGCGTGCCGCCAGTTCGGCTTTTGCTTTAGCATTTTCAGTATAATTGTCTGCCGAGGCTTTATTGCAGCCTGCAAGTGCTATCATGCTGATGCACATTGCTGTAATAAACAAATGTTTCATTGTAATATAGTTTATTTGAGTTTTGAAATTATTCAGACTTAGTAAGCGTTAAAAAATAATTTGGTAGAGATTTGTGAAGGATTTTCGAGGATAGATTCCTTTTAGAAGAAGGAGTGTGCTGGACGCACACGACTGATGAGAAAAGGAATATAGACCGAAAAGACTCGCAAAGATTCCCAAGTTATTTTTTAAGGATTACTTACTTTGAGGTTTCTTGCAAAACCTGTGTTATCCAGTGATTGTCACAGTCTCTAGTGTTCAAGGCCTATCAGCTCATATTCCTTTCCGAATTTCAGTTCCAGACCGTTGTCCAGTTCCAATTCCAGATCTTTGTCGTCATACTCTGCCTTGGTAATGACAGAATTAGGATAGAGTTCTTTGACCTTGGCCGCAGCCTCCTGAGGGACAATCCCTTCCGGAATACTGATTCTGTGCCTTTTTATCTCCTTCCAGTCTCCGTTGCGGCGGAATTCCAGTTTGGTTCCGTCAGTGAGCACAATTTCGTATGTGACCTTAAACAAATCCCTGTCCTCCTTGGCGAAAGCAATCTTCTCATCCTGAAAATGCTCAGTGATGAAAGTCAATACCTTCTCAGGCAACGCTTCGGGACTGGTGGCCCTGTCACGTACAAGATTCGCAAGGTAATAGCCCAGCGCACCGGCGGCTACGAGCGAAATGACAACTAAAATAATCTTCTTTAACATGATAAGCTTTTGTTTGTATTGCGAAGTTATAGTACAATTCTGGAGTGAATCTGTAATGGACGGAAAAAACTGAAAAAATCAGAATCCGATGCGGAAAAGATGCATGCCATTCTCGTAAGAATAGGTAAGGCGGAGCCCGTTTCTGTCGGCAATAGTCTTGGCAAGAGCCAGTCCGAGCCCGGTGGAACCGTCTTTCTTCGCGCCCTGATAGAACCTGTCGAAAATGCGGCTCTGATCCAAAGGAGAATCCCCGCTGTTCGCAACGACCAGTTCGTTTTCTGTCAATGTCAATGCTACTGTACCGCCCTCAGGGCTGTGCACGAACGCGTTCTTGATGATGTTAGTGACCAGAATCGAGGCAAGAGTCTCATTCATCCTGATAATGACCGGCTCATCAGGAACCTGTACCGAACAGCTGATTCTCTTGCTGCTGAAAATCTCCTCATACAACTCCTTCTGGGACAGAACCATAGAGGAAAGGTTTACATCAGTCTGGTCAAGGAACTGGTCATTGTCAATCTTGGTAAGCAGAAGAAGAGTCTTGTTGAGTCTCACGATATGGCCGAGTTCACGCTTCATCTGGACAAGTTCACCCACACTTTCCTCTCCCAGAGAATCATTGTCCAGCATCCAGTCAATCCGTCCTCCGAGTACGGCAAGCGGTGTCTGCAACTCATGCGACGCATTCCCGATGAACTGTTTCTGCTTTTCAAAAGCCTTGTCGGAACGGTCTGTCGCCTCTGTAGTGACTTTCTCCAGCTGGCGGAATTCATGGATGTCTGTATCTATGGACAGGCGGCTGTGGGATTTGCCCGGAGTATAGGCGTTCAGCCAGTCAAGAATCTTGTAAAGAGGACGCATGCTCTTCTGGAGCACGACAAGTGCAATTAAGATAACTGTCAGAAGCAGAATTAGATACAATGCCAGTATCCACCATAGAATGGTGCCTATCAAGTCGTCTTTCTCGAACGTCGGAGTTGCTACAATGAGTTCGAAACAGCGTCCTTCGCGGTCTCTGAAAATGGTCTTGAGAAATCTGGCCGGCTCATTTTCGTCAGTTTCGCTGATATAGAAATTGGAATCATAATACTCCATGCCGGCCTGGGAATCAGCATACGACTCCGTGACCTGGGAAATGCTGTAATGCCCGTCCGTCATGATGTTGGTAACAGGCAATTCCTTCCCCGACAACTTCCTCACCATCAGCTGCTCAGCATAACTCTCCAGCAGGTCGTCAGCCTCATCATTGATTTCATCTACAATGACGAAATAGAAGACCATTGCCCAGAGTCCGATGACCGGGAGCAATGCTACGGACAGCCGTGCTGCAATATTGTGAATAAGTTTCATTGACCTTCCTTAGAAATGAGTTTGTATCCGAATCCGTAAACCGACTTGATTTCGATATTTGCGCCAGCTTCTTCAAGTTTCTTGCGCAGATTCTTTACCTGCGAGTATATGAAATCGAAATTGTCTGCCAGATAGATGTCGTCACCCCACACGGCCTCAGCCAAGACCGCCTTATCCACCATATGCCCTGGCCGCAGCAGAAAATACTGCAGGATATCGTATTCTTTCTTCACCAAGGTCAATGTCTTTCCGTTGACTTCCACGACCCTGCTGTCCGGATTCAGCCTGACATTGCCGAACGCAATCCCGTTCCGTCCGTTCCCGCTGCTCCTTCTCGTCACGCTTTTGATTCTCGCCAGAAGTTCTGCCGTGTGGAATGGCTTCGGAAGATAGTCGTCAGCCCCTTCTTCAAGTCCTGCGACCTTGTCTTCCAATGAGTTGCGCGCAGAAATGATGATGACGTTCAATACCTTTCCTTCCTCCTTGAAAGTTTTGAGAAGATCCAGTCCGTTTCCGTCAGGAAGCATTATGTCCAGCAGGACGCAATCGTAGGAAAACATGTTCAGCTTCTCCCACGCCTCGTTATACGTCGAAGCAACCTCCACGACATATTGCTCCTTCAGCAATGCCCGGGCAATCAGTTCCCGCAGGGAGTTTTCATCTTCAATAACCAATATTTTCATTGTCTTGTCAATGACTATCTTGTCAAACCATGGCGAAAATACAAATAAAAACTGGAAAGAAACTGAAATTTTTGAGCAGAAACTTGAACTTGTTGTAACTTTGTCGTATGAAAAACGAGACAGAAGAAAAATATATAAAGATGACGACAAAGCCGGTGGGGCACCTGGTAGGGGAGTTCGCGATGCCGTCCATCGTCAGCATGCTCATCACGAGCATATACAGCCTGGTCGATACCTATTTCGTAGGTAACATTGACACGCAATCCACAGCGGCGCTTGGAATCGTGTTTTCATATATGGCTCTGGTTCAGGCTGTTTCATTCTTTTTCGGACACGGGTCGGGGAACTATATCTCCAGGGCATTGGGCTCGCGCAACACAGAAGGGGCCGGCACAATGGCAGCCTGCGGATTCTATACGTCAATATTGACAGGATGCGCCTTTGCGGTTCTTGGCTTCCTGTTTACGCGCCCGATATTGCGCTTTCTCGGAGCCACCGAAACCATCATGCCTGCCGCAGTCGGCTACTTCCGCTACATTCTCCTCGGAACCCCGTTCATCGTCGGAACTTTTGTTCTGAACAACCAGATGAGGCTCCAGGGCAATGCGTTCATGTCAATGATAGGGATTTCGATAGGAGCCGTCCTCAATGTCATTCTCGACCCGATTTTCATTTTTGCACTGGATATGGGTGTTGCCGGAGCCGGTCTTGCGACCGCCATTTCGGAAGCGGTCAGTTTCTTTATCATGCTGAGTATGACCGGAATGCGGGGCGGAATCAAAATCCGTTTGAGGAATTTCAGACCATCAATGCCACAGTATCGTGAAATCGTGGCAGGCGGATTGCCGTCACTTGCAAGACAGGGCCTAGGCTGTATAGCTGCCATCTGTCTGAACCAGATGGCCGGAAACTATGGCGATTCAGCTATTGCAGCCTTCTCCATCGTGAACCGCGTCATTATCTTCGTGTCATCCGCCCTCATCGGCTTCGGACAGGGATTCCAGCCGGTATGCGGCTTCAATTTCGGTGCGGAAAAATATGACAGGGTCCGTAAGGCATTCTGGTTCAGCGCTTCAGTGATGACCGGATACTGTGTAGTGTTTGCCGTGACAGGAATACTGTTCGCACCTGAAATCGTGTCGATATTCCGTGCCGATGACGCCGAAGTCATTAGATACGGGTCAATGGCATTGAGGTGGCAGTGTGCCGCATTCCCGCTGGTCGGCATCATTGTCCTTTCCAATATGTACCTGCAGAACATCCGCCGCGTCATCCCGGCAGTAGTCGTGGCGATGTCCCGCCAAGGCATCTTCTTCATTCCGCTGCTTTTCATTTTGGAAAGCCTGGCCGGCATTGACGGACTCCTTGTCGCACAGCCGATATCAGATGTGATCTCATTCGCATTGGCCTTGCCTCTTTCGATAGCAGCATTGAAGTCAATGGGAGTGAAGGCTTCAGGCTTCGTGTCCCTGTAGCTGCGGAATTACTCTTCAGTCCTGAGTGTCACTATCTTACATGTATGTCCCGTTGCCGGAATTATCTTCTCCAGCAGGTCCGTCATCTCTATTTTCAATGTTGCCGTATTGATGCACGGGTGGCACCCCAGATATTCTGATTTCATCAGGTCATTGTCAATGACAAGCATGACTTTCAGTTCTTTGTCATTGATAAGTCCCATCACCGACACCGAACCCGGATGGATTCCGAGCAGTTCGGTCATTTTGTTTTCGTCCGCGAATGACAGCCTGGCGCAGCCGAGTTCCGAAGACAGGAATTTTGTCTTGAAGTGCTTGTCTCCCGGGAGCATCAGAAGATAGAACTGAGTCTGCTGGCGGTTGCAGAGGAAAAGGTTCTTGCAGATAGGA